>Ga0335073_10002138_pt1 | contig 27049 bp, 22 predicted proteins | sample Lox_Sample_22_FD_207093 | JGI IMG/M metagenome (GOLD analysis project Ga0335073, IMG submission 207093) | Soil microbial communities from Loxahatchee National Wildlife Refuge, Florida, United States - Lox_Sample_2.2 | ecosystem: Environmental > Terrestrial > Soil > Wetlands | place: USA...
AACCTCAGCAGTCAGCCCCGACGGCAGCAAAACCCTCCACTCCCATCCGCCGCCCAGCAAGGCCGCATGACCGTTCTTGGCGTGATGCATCAGAGCTGGACCGGAATGCCGGCACGACCGGATTCCGTTGACCGTGACCTGGCAGTGCTCATTTCCGAACGCGTTTATGTCCTTCCGCCCCTTCGGCAACGGCCGAGGAACCGGTTCCACAATCTCGTCTTGCCGGTCGCGCACGTCCGGAATCTGCACGACGCCGATCCGTGTCTGATCGCGGACATCATGACCGTCACCTCTAGGCTGACATCCGCGCTCCCGGCAGAGCTCGGCGCGAACGGATCATTCGTGTTCCAGAACAACGTCGAGCCAAACGGGCTGCCGTTCCACCTGCACGTCCACGTCGTGCCGCGGTTCGACAGTGACGATTTCCGAACTCCGGATCCTCACGGCGTCATCGAGGTGCCACGGGCCGACCGGCTCGCACAGGCGCGCGAACTGCGAAGACTTCTCGCCTGACCATTGTCACGATTGTTCTTCGGCCGCTCAGAGTCGGCGACTAACGACCCTGGATCGCCAACTAGGCGTCGGCTTTCTCCGGACGGCAGGCCCTGCACGGAACGCAGCCGGACGCCTCAGCGGCGGCCTGGCTCATGGTCTCCAGGTCCTCTGCCCCGAGGAACCTGATGAGGATGCAGTCGGACTTGTGGTACCTGGCGATGCCTGGCACGACGGAGACCTCGCCAGCAGCTGCGGCCGACGCGCCTGCCGGCTGGGCACCCGCAGCGCCGACGGCTGACTCGGCGGCGGCGGTAGCGGCCGAGGCCGTCGATGCCACGTCCGTGTCAGTCGCCGGAGTCGTAGGACGAGCCTTAGCCGAATCCGGGCCAGCCGACAGCCGCTCGCCGTTTGCCGCCGCGGCGGTCTCCGTATCCGCAGGGCGATCAATACCAGCCGCGGTCCCGGCAGTCGGCTGCCCGCCCGGAATGTCTTTGGCCGCCTTCGCGGTCGCCGGGGCGGAGGCAGCCGGGCGATCGGTTGCGGCCGGGGTAGCGCTCGTCGGAGGCGTCGCAGCGCTCGCGGACCGAGTTGCCGCGGGCTGGTCGGCGGCAGCAGCAGACTTGGCCGGAGCTGCCGCGGACGAACTCACTTGGCCCGCGGCGAACTTGGCCGCTGCCGCAGCCTCCGCTTCTTTCTGCAAGCGGGTGCGCCCGGAGCGCGCGGACACACCGGGAGGCGGCCCGGTCAGCGGATCTGAGGAGGACCGCCCAGTTGGCGATGAGCTGCTGAGCTCATCGGCCGGGGACCGGCTGGACTGATGCTGGTCGGGGCCGGCAGACCCGGCGCGTGTTGCGCTTGAAGAGGTCCTGCCAGCGGCAGCCGTCGCGTCCGCGCTGCCGTGCCGGAGCTCGGCCGCAGTGTCCAGTCGCCGGGCAAGACGGACCGGATCGTCGGCCACCTCGACCGCCTCGGTCTGGCCGACCTCACCGGCTGCGGCACGCTTGGGATCGGAACGCTCTGCACTGGAACGCTCTGCACTGGAACTCTCTGCACCAGGGCGCTCGGGATCGGGACGTCCGGAAGCGGACCGGTCGGGTCGCCGTACTGCCACTGTCGGGCGCTCAGTCGCCGCCGGAGACGCCGCTGGACCACCTTCGCCTGCCGCCGTAAAGTATGCCGCCGTCGCGCGCTCAGCATTCGCGCGCTCAGCCGTCGCGCGCTCTGCATCTTGGCGCTCTGTATCTTGACGCTCAGCCCCTGTTGGACGCCGGGCTGCGACCGTACTCTCGGGTGCGACGCTGCGGTCAGCGGCCGCAGCACGCTGAGGCTCGGCAGGACGATCAGGGGCCTCCGGACGAGCGGCAGGCGGACGGGAACCGGACGCCATCCGGCCAGCGCGCTCGACTGGGATCTCGCGCTCTGCCGGAGTCCGATCAGCTTGTCCAGGCTCGCGGGCCGGTCCAGTCTCTCGCGCCGATGCAGCCTTCCGGGCGGACGCCGGCTCGGCGGCTGAAGCAGGCTCACGCATGCTGCCCGGGTCACGGACACTGCCTGGCTCACGGACACTGCCTGGCTCACGGACGCTGCCTGGCTCACGGATATTGCCTGGCTCACGGACACTGGCGGGTTCTCGGTCGTCCTGGTCGTGGAAAGCGACCGGCGAAGGCTGGCGGGCTTTATGGCTGCTGCCCGCCGACACCGACTCTGGTTCCGCCCAGCTGCCGGCCAGCCAGTTGGAGCCGGCCCGATCATCCGCCTTGCTGCCGCCAGAGCCGGCTGCGCCGGCAGCCACGCGCTCGCCGGCACCGCGGCCGAATTCAGGATCCCAGCCAGCTTCGCGACCGTGGCCGACGTCGCGACCCTGGCCGAATTCGGGACCCCAGCCGACGCCACGATCCTGACCCATTTCAGGACCGCGGCGGACGTCAGCACCCGCGGGCACATCAGCGACGGAGCCTGCCCGCCCGAACACCTGGTCCCGCCAGATCACGACACCCACGACCAGCGACAGCAGCGCCAGCGCAGCCAGTGCGATCGACACATCGACCAGGACCAGGTCACCCGACACCGCGCCGGCGACCAGCAGGCCCATCCCGACCGCCGCGGCAGCCACGATTGCGCGGAACCAGATCACCTGGAGGCTCCGTTAGTCGCCAAGCACGGTGTCTTCAACAAACACAGTGAGCTTGAACGCACTACCGACGGTCGTGCTGGCCTGCGTCTGAGGGGTGGAACCCGCCGTTGTGCGCAACCGGCTCAGGGATGGCCTGGTAGCCGCCCGTCTGAGCGCCGTTGCGCATGTCCAGCCGGCCCATGCCGACGCCAACCGGCGACTGCTGGGGCCCCGTGCCCACGGCCGGGAAGACGCCGCTGTCGGCAGCGCCCGCCTCAAGGTCGCGAAGCTGGCCTTCCAGGTACGCCTTCAGCCGGCTGCGGTACTCACGCTCGAACGCCCGCAGGTCGTCGACACGGCGCTCCAGTTCCTCGCGGGACTGGACGAGCGAGCCCATCGCCTGGCGGTGCCGCTCCTGCGCGTCGCGCTCGAGGCTCTCGGCCCTGGCGCGGGCGTCACTGGTGACCTGCTCAGCCTGGCGACGCGCCTTGGTGAGGATGTCGTCGGCCTCGCGCCGGGCGCGGCCGAGCGTCTCGTCAGCCTCACGCCGGGCGTCGGCGATCGCCTGGTCGGCGGTCTGCTGCGCAAGGGCGAGCACCCGGGCGGCGGTGTCCATGTTGTCCTCGGCAGGCCGCCGCGGGGCCAGCATGACCGGCTCGGGCCGCGGCTCCGGCTCATGCCGGATCGGCTCGGGCTGCATCATCTCGGGGACCTCGCCCTGCGGGGTCAGCGAAACTGGCGGCTTGCCGCGCAGCACTTCAGCAAGCTTGGCCCTGAGCTCCTCGTTGTCCTGAATGAGCTCGTCAAGCGCTGCTTCTACTTCGTCGAGGAAGGCGTCGACTTCCTCTTCGTCATAGCCCGGCCTGAGCCTGGTCGTGCTGAACTGCTTGTTCCGCACATCCGCGGGCGTCAGTGGCATCTCTTCTCCCTGGAGCTTTGTCCCATATACGGACGCTACCTGATGACCCTATGTCACCGTACGACTTGCCAGAGCACATAGACCACCAGGAACAGCAGCATGAAGCTGAGGTCAAGAGCCACACTACCGAGGCGGACCGTGGGAATGTAGCGCCTTAGAAATCTCAGCGGCGGATCTGTGGCGGAGTAAACACCCTCAGCTACCACAAGAAGGATGCCTTTGGGGTGCCAGTCTCGCGCGTAGACCTGAATCCAGCTGAAGATCAACCGGACGATGAGCAGGACAAGGTAGACCGACAGCAGGTAGAAAAGGACATCCCTGAATATGTTCACGCGCACTGCCTATCAGGTCTACGCAGGTGAAGCGTCCTGCCCTGGCCCGCAGCCTGGGCTGCCGGTCAGCTTTGGTTGAAGAAGCCCCGCTCCGCGATCCGGGCCTTGTCCTCGGCCGCGACTTCAACATTGGCCGGGGACAGCAGGAACACCTTGTTGGTTACCCGCTCGATGCTCCCGCGCAATCCGAAGATCAGGCCCGCCGAGAAGTCAACGAGCCGCTTGGCGTCGCTGTCGACCATCTCTGTCAGGTTCATGATCACCGGAGTGCCCTCGCGGAAGTGCTCTCCGATCGTACGCGCCTCATTGTACGTGCGCGGATGCAAGGTGGTGATCCTTGCCAAATCGGTCGTCTGCACCTGACCGGCCAGTCTCCGGTCGCCAACCCGGCCCCCGTCAGGGAGCGCAGGCTCCTGGAGGTCTTCGTCGTCCTGGACGAGCTCGGCGCCGTAGTCGTCATAGTCGTCGTAGTCGTCCTGGTACTGATCTTCGTAGCGGTGGTCGTCCTCAACCAGGCCGAGATAGACCGCCATCTTGCGCATCGCGCTGGCCATCTTCTGTCCTCCGTCGTGCACGCCAGGCGGCCCGGCTCGGTGCAGGGTTCCGTGGCCAGGGTCCCACGCGTCGGACATTACCTGACGAAGGCTCGCCGGCCGCCGAGCAACGCCGTACCGATTCGCACGTGTGTCGCGCCTTCCCTGACGGCATCGCGCAGGTCAGCGCTCATGCCAGCGGAGATCACCTGCGCCTGCGGGTACTCGGACCTGACGGCTTCGGCCACCTCCCGCAACCGCGCGTAGGCAGGCCGGGCTGGCAGCCCGAGCGGCGCCACCGCCATGACTCCGGCGAGCTCGAGCCCCTCCGTGGCCTCGATCTGGCCGGCCAGGTCCAGCACCTCGTCCGGAGCCGCCCCGCCCCGGCCGCCGGAACTGTCGAGCGCTGGCGCCGCACCCAGCCCGGCCTCAGGGTCGAGGCTGACCTGCACCAGGCACCGGACCACCCGGCCCGCCTCGCTGGCCCGCCGCCCGAGCGCCGTCGCCAGCCGCGCCCGGTCAACCGAGTGGACCATGTACGCGTACCTGGCCACGCTCGCGGCCTTGTTGACCTGCAGCTGGCCGACGAAGTGCCAGCGCAGCGCCAGGCTTGCAGCGGCGCACGCGGCGACCTTCGGCGCCGCTTCCTGATCTTTGTTCTCGCCGACGTCGATCACGCCTAGACGCGCCAAACCCATAACGTCGGAAACGGGGAAGGTCTTCGTCACCGCTATCAGCCGCACCTCGGCCGGGTCGCGCCCGGCAACGGAGCACGCGTCGGCGATGCTAGCCCGCACGGCCGCCAGGTTGGCGGCGAGCTCAGCGAGCCGCTCCTCGCTGGCCGGACCGCTCATCTAGCCAGCCCCGTCATGAGCCAGCACCGTCATTAGCCAGCACCGTCATTAGCCAGCACCGTCTTTAGCCGACACTGTCATGATTCCAGCCAGATCAGGCCGGCAAAGCGACCGGTGGTGCCATCCCGCCGGTAGGAGTACAGGTCGGGCGACTCTTTAGTGCACCGCGCAGCCGATCGGCACCAGCCGACGCCGGCGGCGGCAAGTTGCGCTCGCACGCCCGCGCTGATGTCGAGACCAGGAGTCCCGTCATAGGTCTGGCATCGCGCCGCCGGGACCGCGGCGCTGACACGCTCCTGCAGCTCAGTCGGCACCTCATAGCAGCCGCCGCAGATGCCCGGGCCGGTCAGCGCGCGCATGTTCGCGGGGCTGGCACCGGCTGCCGTCATCGCCGCGATCAGGGCTGGCACGACGCCAGCGGCCATGCCCTCGCGGCCGGCGTGCGCCGCTCCGACGATCCGCGAAACCGGATCCGCCACCAGCACCGGCAAGCAGTCCGCCACCAGCACGCAGAGCACCCGGCCGGGAACGTCGGTGAACATCGCGTCGACAGGCCCCGGCGGCTCTGCCATCCCGGCGCCGAGATAGCAGACTTCCGCGCTGTGCACCTGCCGCATCCAGGACAGATGGGTTATGCGCGCTCCGCACGCCGCAGCCACTAGTGCCCGGTTCGCCGCAACCGCGGCCGGATCGTCGCCGATCGCGAGGCCGAGATTCAGCGAGTCGTAGGGAGGGCCGCTCACTCCGCCGCCGCGACCGGAGAACGCCGCGACTACGCCGTCGCCGAGAACCTGCCGATCCAGCACTGCCGGACGAGCCTTGACGTGCCTCACTTCAGGAAATCGGGCACGTCGAGTTCGTCGTCCTCCTCGAACACCACCGACTTGCGCCGTGTGCTGCCCGACTCCGGCCGGCCAGCGGGCCGGGGCCCGGCCGGCTGGCCATCCCGAGCCGCAGCGTCGAGCCCGTCCGGCGTGCTGGAGCGCGGCGACGGGATGCCCTCGATCCTGGCGGCGTCGCCGTTTGCAGCCCCGCCGACCGTGCTTTCCCCGGCCGAACCGGCGGGCGGAACGCCGCCAGCGGATCCGCTCGCAGCAGACCCGCCAGCCGGCGGGGCGCCGTTGGCCGGGGTCCCGGTCAGCTTGCCAGCGTCCGGAGCAGACACCTGACCTTGCCCGGCCGGGCCAGCTCCCGCACCGGAGGTACCGGAGACCACTGCGCCCCCCGACACCACTGCGCCCCCCGACACCACTGTGCCGCCGGGTGCGGCATCGCCAAGCTGGAACGGGCGCCAGTCGGCCGAACCGCCCGGCTGGCCTGCTGACGAGGCGGCGAGCTCGCCGGACGCAGTCCCGGCAGCGCTCGGGGCTCCGTTGGCCGGAGCGGGGTGTGCCGGGGCAGCGCTGTAAGGGGCGGCGTTGTAGGCGGCAGTACGGGGCCGCGCCCGGCCGGGCTGCGGCTCGTCAAAGCCAGCCGCGATGACCGTGACCCGCACCTCGTCGCCAAGGGCGTCATCGATGACAGCACCGAAGATGATGTTGGCATCGGTCGCGGCCGAGTTCGCCACGAGCTGCGCGGCCTCGTTGATCTCGAACAGGCCGAGATCCGAGCCGCCCTGGATCGACAGCAGCACACCATGCGCCCCGTCGATGCTGGCCTCGAGCAGCGGGCTGGAGATTGCCATCTCGGCCGCCGCTACAGCGCGATCATCGCCGCGCGCGGTTCCGATCCCCATCAGCGCCGAGCCTGCTCCGGACATGACTGACTTCACATCGGCGAAGTCCAGGTTGATCAGGCCGGGCGTGGTGATCAGGTCAGTGATGCCCTGGACGCCGGAGAGCAGCACCTGGTCGGCAGCCTTGAACGCATCGAGCACGCTGACGTGCCGGTCGGAGATCGACAGCAGCCGGTCATTCGGGATCACGATCAGCGTGTCGACCTCGCTGCGCAGCCGCTCGATGCCAGTGTCGGCCTGCGACGCGCGGCGCTTGCCCTCGAAGCCGAACGGCCGGGTCACCACGCCGATCGTCAGCGCGCCGAGTGCCCTGGCAACCTCTGCAACAATCGGCGCCCCGCCAGTGCCAGTGCCGCCGCCCTCGCCGGCTGTCACGAACACCATGTCGGCGCCCTTGAGGACTTCCTCGATCTCCTCGCGGTGATCCTGGGCTGCCTTGGCGCCGATGTCAGGATTAGCCCCCGCGCCAAGGCCCCTGGTCAGCTCCCTGCCGACGTCGAGCTTGACGTCGGCGTCGCTCATCAGCAGCGCCTGGGCGTCGGTGTTGATCGCGATGAACTCGACCCCCCGGAGTCCTTCTTCGATCATCCGGTTGACGGCGTTGACGCCGCCCCCGCCGATACCGACAACCTTGATGACCGCCAGGTAGTTCTGCGGTGCTGCCACGAGGAGCAAACCTTTCCGCTCGTCTTACCTCCGGGGAGCGAACTCCCGCTGTCCCCCCGCGCCACCCCCGGCGCGTTTCCGGCTCATAAAACTCTCACCCTCAACTTGAGATTTAGAGTTATGTCAAGCTGCCGACTGATAGGGACAGTAGGGTTGCGCGCATCCCCAGGTCAACCACTGGTAGCTCTCCCGGCGCGGCGTGTCGCAGCACGCCGGACGATTCCGGCCCGGCTAGCCGGCTGGTACTCGCTGATGCGCCCGTCGTCATCAGCCTTGCGTCACTGCCGTGGTCGGGTCGCTGATGTCGTAGTAGCGCGCATTCTTGCGCAGCAGCAGGGCAAGCTCGGCCAGCTTCTGCGCCGGATTGCCGGTTCCGCCCCACAGCACGGTGACGCGCCCGCTCAGGTGCAGCGTGACGGAGCCGGCCGAGGCAGCCGAGACGGACCTGAGCCGCTTGCGCAGGCCGGGCGGCAGCTCCCGGACGACCACAGCAGCGGCATGCACGGCCAGGCTGCCGCGCAGTACCGCCGGCGGCGATGAGAGCAGCGGCATGGACGCCGGCTTGCGCGATGCCCACCGGACCGTGACGCCATCTGAATCGACCAGCTCATAGCGGCCCACCGCGGCAACCGCGAACACCGGCGTGCGCTCGCGCACCGAGATGACAATGGTGTCAGGCCAGGACCGCCGAACCGTGGCGGACAGCACCGGTGCGAGCTGCTCTACTCGCCTCGCGGCTGCGCCGGTGTTCAGCGTGAGCAGCGGTGCGCCGCTGGCGATCCGCGCCGCTTTGCGGACCTGAGCCGCAGTGACCAGCCGGTTGCCAGTCACGTCGACGTGCCGCACCACGAGCAGGCTCGAGCCGAGCAGCACCCAGCCGCCGCCCGCCAGGATCGCGATCATCGCAGCGCCGGCGACGACCCTGCGCCGCCGCGAAACGCGCAGGTGCTGGCGCTCCTGGCGACGTTCAGTACCCCGGTCAGCCGCGCGGGGCATGGCGGGATCGGCGGTGACGCGGGCGTTTCCCCCGTCAGCATCGGGGTCAACGGCCCGCAGCTGACGGATGCTCACTTCTCGCCTGCCCTGTCCTTCAAGGCCGCGACGATCGCCGACCCGAGCTGCGTGACATCGCCGGCACCCATCGTCAGCACCAGATCGCCGGGCTTGGCGAGGCCCGCTATCGCGGCTGGCACCGTGGCGCGCTCAGGCATGAACACGGCGCCGCCGCCCGGCACCGCGTCGCTGATCAGCTTGCCGGTGACGCCAGGCTCTGGGTCCTCGCGCGCCGCGTACACGTCGAGGACCAGGACTTCGTCGGCCTGGCCGAGCGCCGCGCCGAAGTCCGCCGCGAACAGCCTGGTCCGGCTAAACAAGTGCGGCTGGAAGATCGCGATGACCCGGCCGCCTGCCGCTATGTCCCGCGCGGCCGCCAGATCGGCAGCCAGCTCGGTCGGGTGATGAGCGTAACTGTCGATCACCTGCACGCCGTCGGCCTCGCCGGTCAGCTCCATCCGGCGACGGGCCCCGCGGTAAGCGGCCAGCCCGGCGACAGCGTCCGCGACGGCCACGCCGAGCTGAACGGTCACGCCGAAGGCGGCCGCGGCGTTCAGCGCGTTGTGCCGGCCTGGCACGGCGATCTCAATCCGGACCGGGCCGGCGCCAGCAAGGACTGTGCCGGCACTGCCGGTGACCGTCAGCGCCGTGCGCATGCCGCGGGGCTGGATCTCAGTCACCCGGTAGGAGGCATCAGCGGCGGTTCCGTACGTGAGCGCGGTCACGCCGGGCGGCACCGCGCCGGTGAGTGCGCGCGCGCCGGCGTCGTCTGCGCAGGCCAGCAGCACGCCGCCCGGCCGGATCTGGCCAGCGAAGCTGGCGAACGCCGCTTCGATCGCCGCCAGCGTGCCGTAGTTGTCCAGGTGATCCGCCTCGACCGAGGTGACGACAGCCGCATCCGGCGAGAACATCAGGAACGAGCCATCGCTCTCGTCGGCCTCCACCACGAATACCGGGCCGCCGCCCTGCGCCGCGCCGATGCCGGTCTCGGCCAGGATGCCGCCGATGACATAGGACGGATCCGCGCCGGAATGCAGCAGCACCGTGGTGATCATCGAGGTCGTCGTGGTCTTGCCGTGCGTGCCGGCCACCGCGATGCCCTGGTAACCCAGCATCACGCTGGCCAGGGCCGCGGCCCGGTGCAGGACCCGCAGACCGCGGCGCTGCGCCTCGAGCAACTCCGGATTGTCAGCGCGGATCGCCGTCGAGACCACCAGGGTGTCGGCATCGCCGAGGTTCTCCGCCGCGTGGCCGACCCGCACCCGCGCCCCGGCAGCGGCGAGCTCGCCGAGCAGCGCCGAGTCCGCTGAGTCGCTGCCTGACACTGTGACGCCGCGGGCCAGCATGATCCTGGCGATGCCGGACATGCCCGCGCCGCCGATGGCCGTGAAGTGCACCTTGCCGAGCTGGTCGACTGGCACCGGGTCGACCGGAGTGATCAGGCCCATTGCTACCTCTTCCGCCGCCGGCCGGGTCGCCGCCGGCCTACCCGGAGTACCAGGGTGGCCAGGTCGGCGTCGGCGTTCCGGTTGCCGGCGGCGGCCGCGGCCTGCCCCATTGCCGCCACTAGCTCGCCATCATGCAGGATCGGCAGCAGCGTCTGCGTGATCCACCCCGGTGACAGGTCGGCATCCGCGACGATCAGCCCGCCGCCGGCCTCGGCGATCGGCTCGGCGTTCAGCCTCTGCTCGCCGTTGCCGTGCGGCAGCGGCACGTACGCGGCCGGCAGCCCGACTGCGGTCAGCTCAGCGCAGGTCATCGCCCCGGCCCGGCACAGCGCGAAGTCCGCCGCCGCGTACCCCAGGTCCATCCGGTCCAGGTAGGGCAGCACCACGTACGGCACCGGGCCCGGCGCGATCTCCACCTCGCCGGCCTTCGGCCCGACCACGTGCAGTACCTGGACGCCGGACGCGCGCAGCTCCCCGGCTGCCCCGAGCACAGCCCGGTTCAGCGACGCCGCACCTTGCGAGCCGCCGGTGACGAACAGCACCGGCAGGTCTGGCTGCAGGCCGAAGTGCGCCCGTGCCTTGTCGGCCAGCGACATCCGGTCCAGCCCGGAGATCTCCTGGCGAATCGGGATGCCGACGTAGCGCGCGTGCGGCAACCGGGTGCCCGGCTGGCCGGTGCACACATGCGTAGTCAGCCGTGCCCCGATCCGGTTAGCCAGGCCCGGCTTGACGTTGGCCTCGTGCACCACGATCGGCACCTTGCGACGGCGCGCCGCCAGGTATCCAGGCGTCGCCACGTAGCCGCCGAATCCGACCAGCACGTCCGCCCTGGTCCGCTCCAGGATGCCGGCCGCGGCGCCGACTGCGCGCAGCATCCGGCCGGGTACCGACAGCAACGCGGGGGTGAGCTTGCGCGGCAGCGGCACCGGCGGGATCAGCGCCAGCTCGTAGCCGCGCATCGGCACCAGCCGGGTCTCCAGCCCGCGTTCGGTGCCCAGGCAGGTGATCTGGGTGTCCGGGGCAGCCCGGCGCAGCGCGTCCGCAAGCGCGAGCGCGGGCAGGATGTGCCCGCCCGTCCCGCCTCCCGCGATGACGACGCTTATGCCCATGACTGCCTCACTCCGGCCGGCTACCTCGACCGGGCCACCCTAGCCGAGTCCGAGACGTCGCAGGAGCCGTCGCGGCGCCGACGGCCGGGCCAGGGCCAGCGCGTGCGCCGCACCAGGCTCGCTCCGGGCGAACGCCATCAGCATGCCGAGCGCGGCCATGGTCACGATCAGCGAGGACACCCCGGCTGAGATCAGCGGCAACGGCACGCCGGTAATCGGCAGCAGGCCAAGGACGGCCCCCATGTTCACCAGAGCCTGCACGACGATCCACACGGTGATCGTGCCGGCGGCCAGCCGGGAGAAGGTGTCCGGCACCCGGCGGGCAATCCGTAGCCCGGCGAAGGCGATCCCGCCGAAGAGCAGGATCACGCAGCTGGCACCGACGAGGCCGAGTTCCTCGCCCACGATGGAGAAGATGAAGTCGGCATAGTCAAGAGGCACCCATCCCCACTTGGCCGTGCTGGCGCCAAGGCCGACGCCGAACAACCCGCCCGAGCCGAGCGCGTCCTTGCCGTGCGTCAGCTGGTAGCAGCTCTGGCAGTTGCTCGAGGTCTGCGACGACAGGAACCCGGTAATGCGCTGCAACTCGTCCGGATGCACGGCGACCAGCATCAGGACCGCGAAGACCAGCAGCGCGATCATGCCGAACAGCAGCCTGCCGGGCGCCCCGATGATCCACAGCAGGGACAGGAAGATCACGCTCAGCAGGAACGTGGTCCCGAGGTCGTTGCCGAGCATGACCAGCATGCAGACGATCGCCACGCCGGGCAGCAGCGGAACGAGCAGGTGCCGCCAGTCGGTCAGCTGGCCGAGCTTTTCCTTCCTGGCCAGCAGGTCGGCCCCCCACAGCACGAGCGCCAGCTTGGCGAATTCCGACGGCTGCACCTCGTTGCCGGCCACTTCCAGCCAGCGCTTCGCGCCTTCGATCTCCTGGCCGAACAGCAGCACCAGCACCAGGCCGAGCACGCTGGCGATCAGCAGCGGGTACGCGAACGCCCGGAACAGCCGCGGCGGCGCCTTGCTGGCCAGCCACAGCAGCACCAGGCCGGCCAGCGCGCCGAGCAGCTGCTTGACGAACATGGAGTACGGCGGGGCACCGGTGAGCAGGTCGTAAGCCGTCGAGGTGGACAGCACCATCATCAGGCCGACCGCGAGCAGCAGCAGCGTGCAGCCGAGCACCAGGTAATAGGAGGCGAGCGGCCGGTCCAGCAGAGCCTTGAGGCGGAGCGCGCCGTCACGCGCGCCCGCCACGCGCTGCCGGGCACCGTCCAGAAGATCGTCCAGGCCCGGGCCCGAGCCAGCCAGGCGTGTCCGCGCCGGTTCCGCCTCGTCGCCGGTCCGCCCTTCGTCCAGCCCAGCGCTGGCGGGGGACCCCGGCATCATCGCGAATCCGCTAGCCTGCGCACCGCCGCGGCGAACGCCTCGCCGCGGGCCGGGTAATCGCGGAACATGTCCCACGACTGCGCGGCCGGCGCGAGCAGCACGGTGTCCCCAGGCCGCGCGGCCGCAGCCGCCAGTGCTACTGCCTGATCCATGACTCCAGTGTCGGTGTCACCCAGCTCGGTAACGGGGACATTCGGCGCGTGTCGCGCTAGCGCTCCGGAGAATCTGGCCCGGTCGGTGCCGATCAGCACGGCGGCGCGCAGCCGCGGCGCCACCGCCGCGACGATGCGGTCCAGGTCGTCGTCACTGCCGCGGAACAGCCCGCCGGCTACCCAGACAACAGAAGGAAACGAGGCTAGCGACGCCGCCGCAGCCGCCGGATTGCTCGCCTTTGAGTCGTCCACGAACGCCACGCCGCCGATCTCGGTGACCAGGGCGATCCGGTGCGGCTCGGGCACGAAGTCCGCAAGCCCGGCCGCAATGGAGCCTGCCTGGTCGCCGTAGGCACGGGCCAGCGCGGCGGCCGCGAGCGCGTCGGCCACGTTGTGCGGCGCAGCCGGCCGGACCGCGCTGACCGGTGCCAGCCGGACCGCATTCGCACCGAAGGCACGGTCCGTGAGCCAGTCATCGTCGACCCCGAGCTCGTCAGGACCGGGCGGACCGAGCCGGAAGCCGATCAGCCGGGCTGCCGTGCCCTTGACGGCTGCCGCCATCGCGACCGTGGCCGGGTCCTCGGCGTTGTAGACGGCGATCGTGCCCGGCGCCAAGATCCTGGCCTTGGCCGCGGCGTAGGACTCCAGGTCGTCGTGCCAGTCCAGGTGATGGGCGGCCAGGTTCAGTACCGCGGCCGCGAGCGGCCGGATCGTGGCGCTCCAGTACAGCTGAAAGCTCGACAGCTCGACCGCGACGACCGGGTAGGGGTGCGGGTCAGTCACCACGTCGAGGATCGGCGTGCCGACGTTCCCGGCAGCGACACTCCGGTGCCCTGCCGCCGCGAGCATGGCAGCAAGCATCCGGACCGTGGTTGTCTTGCCGTTGGTCCCGGTGATCGCCAGCCACTGCTGCCGACCGCCGCCCGGCAGCTGCGGCCGTAGCCGCCAGGCCAGTTCGACGTCCCCGATGACCTCGATCCCTGCGGCCACGGCGTTCGCCAGCACCGGCGTGTCCGGCCGCAATCCAGGCGAGGTGACCACGAGCGCAGTCTCTGGCGGCACAGCCGCGCCGGGGCCAACCTGCTCCGGCCCGAGCCTGACCGCGGCCCCCTGGCTGGCCAGCCCGTCGGCGATGTCGCAGCGCTCCGCGTCGTCCCGTGAGTCGATGGCGGTGACCCGGGCACCCTGCTTCAGTAGCAGCGAGCTGACCGACCGCCCGGTGATGCCGAGGCCGACCACTACCACCGGCAGGCCGGCCAGCTCAGCCTGTGCACCCCTGCCGGTCATCGGCCTAAGTCGCCAGCCACTCGGCGTAGAAAATGCCCAGTGCCAGTGCCACGCACAGGCCCGAGATCAGCCAGAACCTGATCACGATGGTTGTCTCGGCCCAGCCGATCATGTCGAAGTGATTATGGAGCGGGCTCATCTTGAAGACCCGTATCCCCCGCCCGGTCCTGAATTTGGTCGCCTTGAAGACACTCACCTGGATGATCACCGACAGCGTGGTGATCACGAACAGGCCGCCCAGGATCAGCAGCAGCAACTGGGTCTTGGTGCAGACCGCCAGCCCGGCCAGCACGCCGCCGAGCGCCAGCGAGCCGGTGTCGCCCATGAAGATCTTCGCGGGCGGGGCGTTCCACCACAGGAAACCGAAGCACGCGCCGGTGACCGCGGCGGCCACCACGGCAAGGTCCAGCGGGTCCCTGATCTGGTAGCACTGCTTGGACAGGAACGTGGTGCAGTCGTTGCGCTCTTCCCAGATGCCGATCAGCACGTAGGCGGCGAGCACCAGGACAGTCGCGCCGGTAGCGAGCCCGTCCAGGCCGTCGGTCAGGTTCACCCCGTTGGAGAACCCTGCGATCAGGATGACGATCCAGATGACAAACGGCAGCACGCCGATGGCCGGCCCGAAATCCCGCAGGAAGGACAAGTGCGGGTCGGCGGGGGTCAGGTCATAGCCGTCCGGGTGCTGCAGCACCTCGAGCGCGAACACCGTGCCCACCACCATCTGGCCCGCGAGCTTGGCTCCGCTGCGCAGCCCGACGCTGGTCTGCCGGGAGATCTTGAGGAGATCGTCGATGAAGCCCACCAGGCCGAGACCGGCCATCAGGAACAGCACCAGCAAGCCAGACGCGCTCATCGGGTCATGTGTGGCCACATGCCCGACCAGGTATCCGACCAGCGCGGCCAGCACCATGACCGCGCCACCCATCGTCGGCGTGCCGCGCTTGGTCTCGTGCGATTTGGGGCCTTCCACCCTGATCGGCTGCCCGTACCCCTGCCTGCGCAGCAGGCTGATGGCCAGCGGCGTGCCGAACAACGCCAGTACCAGCGATACGGCGCCGGCTACCAGGATGGTCTTCACGCCCGCAACCCCTCGTTAGCTCCAGCCGCTGGGATATCCAGCGGCTGCTCACCGGTCAGCGCGAGGGCCACCCGCTCCAGCCCGATGCTGTGCGAGGCCTTGACCAGCACCACGTCCCCAGCGCGCACCCGGTCCCGCACGGCGCTCACCGCCGTCGCAGCGTCTGGCACGAAGACCAGCTCACCGTGCCAGGACGGGACTGCCTTCGCGCCGGCCAGCATCGGGGTCGCCTGCTCGCCGACCACGATGAGCCCGGCGAGCCCGGCCGCCGCGGCAGCAGCGCCGACCTCCTCGTGCAGCCGGTCCGCGTCGTCGCCCAGCTCGGTCATGTGGCCGAGCACGGCGAAGCCCCGGTGGCCGCGGGCCATGGTGGTCAGTGCGGCGATAGCGGCCCGCACCGTGTCAGGGTTGGCGTTGTAGGCGTCGTTGATGATGGTGACGCCATCGCTGAGCTGGGTGACCTCCATCCGCCACCGGCTCCTGGCCACCGCGGCGGAGAGGCCTGCGGCAATGTCGTTGACCGGCATGCCGAGCTCGGCGGCGAGGGTAGCGGCGGCCAGTGCGTTGTGCACGTGATGCTCGCCGTGCAGCTGCAGTCGTACCGGTGCCCGGCCGTCTGGCGTTTCCAGTATGAACCGTGCGCGGCTGAGGTCGTCGGTGCTCACCTCAGTGGCCCGCACGTCTGCTGCGGACGACCGGCCGAAGGTCACGACTCTGGCCCTGGTGCGCGCCGCCATGGCCGCGACCCGGGAGTCATCCGCGTTCAGCACCGCCACGCCGTCGGCTGGCAGCGCGGCAGGCAGCTCACCCTTGGCCTCAGCGATCTTCTCCAGACTTCCGTACTCGCCGGCATGCGCATGGCCCACGCACAGCACCGCGCCAAGCTGCGGCGGCGCGATCTGGCAGAGCGCCGTGATGTGACCAGGTCCGCGCGCGGAGAGCTCAGAGATCAGGTACCGCGTCTGCTCGGTGATCTTCAGCACAGTGAGCGGGTGGCCGATCTCGTTGTTGAACGAGTTACGTGGCGCGACGGTGGATCCGAGTGTCTCGATCAGCTGGGCTGCCAGGTCCTTGGTCGTGGTTTTGCCCATCGATCCGGTGATGCCGATCACAGTCAGCTCGGGCGCGTGGTCGAAGACGGCCCTCGCGAGCTTGCCGAGTGCCGCCTGGACGTCTGGCACGATCAGTGCCGGGCCGCCGACCGGACGGGTGGTGAGCACGACCGCCGCGCCCGCTGCCAGCGCGGCTGACGCGAACTGGTGTCCGTCGGTGCGGGTACCGGGCAGCGCCGCGAACAGGCTGCCAGGCCCGGCCTCACGCGAATCGATCACCACTGGCCCGGTGACCAGGACACCGGGATCGGGCACGTCCGCCAGCTTCGCGCCGGTGGCCTCGGCGACCTGCGCGACGGATAGCGGGATCACGCTTCCTCCGGGAACGGATTGGCCGGGTCACCAGTGCTGGTCCCGTCGGCATGCCGGCCAGTCCAGCCGGCTGCACCCAGACCGCCGGTTATCGTCGCATCCTCCCTCGCCCGGCGGCGCATGAGGGCCTCCGCAGCGACTTCACGGTCATCGAACGGGATTACCGACCCGGCTACGTACTGCCCCTGCTCATGGCCTTTGCCCGCGATCAGCACCACATCGCCCTTGGCCGCGCCGTCGATCGCCAACCCGATCGCGGCCGCGCGGTCCGGCTGCACCACTACCTGCCCGCGATCACGCTGCGGAACCTCGACGGCCCCGGCCAGCATCTCGGCCAGGATGACCAGCGGATCCTCGGAGCGCGGGTTGTCGTTGGTCAGGATGGCCACGTCGGCGAGCCTGGCTGCTGCCGCGCCCATCAAGCGGCGCTTGCCCCGGTCCCGGTCCCCGCCGCAGCCGAGCACGATGACCAGGCTGCCCTGGGTGACGTCGCGCATGACGGTGAGCAGCGCCTCGACCGCGCCTGGCTTATGCGCATAGTCGACGAGCACGCTGAAGTCCTGACCGCGCTCGACTCGCTCGAGCCGGCCAGGCGGACCCGGGCACGTGGCCACCCCGGCCACTGCATCCGCGAGCCCGGCCCCGGCCTCGACCAGGGCCACGATCGCGCCCAGCGCATTGGCCACGTTGAACTCACCAGGCAGTGCCACGGCCGCGTCGGCTTCGACTCCGCCAGGGCCGATCACCCGGAAGGTCGAGCCGTCCGCGCCGGACCGCACGTCTACCGCACGCCAGTCAGCCGACCGCCGGCCCTCGGCAGAGAACGTCGTGACCGGGATCGATGCCGTCGCGGCGAGCTCACGTCCGTGCGCATCGTCGATGTTCACCACGCCCGCCCGGGCATACTTCGGCGTGAACAACTCGGCCTTGGCCGCGAAATAGTCGTCCATGCTGGCGTGGAAGTCCAGGTGGTCCTGCGACAGGTTGGTGAAGACCGCGACGTCGTAGTGCGTGCCGGCCACCCGGCCGAACGCGAGCGCGTGGCTGGAGACTTCCATCGCGACCGCGCCAATCCGCCGCTCGACCATCGCGGCCAGCAGTCCCTGCAGGTCAGTAGCCTCCGGCGTGGTCAGCGTGCTGGTCTGCGCTGTCTCGCCGATCCTGGTCTGCACTCCCCCGATCAGGCCGGTCCGGTAGCCGGCCGCGCGCAAGCCCGATTCCAGCAGGTAGCTTGTGGTGCTCTTGCCTGCGGTGCCGGTGACCCCGATCAGCAGCAGCCGGTCCGACGGGTTCCCGTAGATCCAGGCAGCCACCTCGCCCAGCCGGGCGCGCGGCTCGGCTACGACGAAGACGGGCAGCCCGGAGGCGATGGCCATGGCGCGGCCGGAAGGGTCTGTGAGCACCGCCACTGCGCCAGCCGCCGCGGCCGCGGCGCAGAACTGAGCGCCGTGCACGCTGCTGCCGGGCAGCGCCGCGTACAGGTCGCCAGGCCGGACGGCCCTGGAATCGTGGGTGACGCCAGTGAGGACTGGCGCCGCGCCGGCGTGGTCTGGCAGCGGGTCCGCCGGGCGCAGGCCAAGCAGTGCCGCGAGCCCGGCGAGCCGGAGCGCGGGCACATGGTCTGGGCGAAAGGCCGCTGGCACGGGCAGAGGTTACCTCCCCTCACGGTGCCGTGAGCCGGATATAGGGGGTCCTGGCATCATCCGGTGCGATCTTCATTGTCTGGAGCGCGAACTTAGCAACGTCGAAGAAGGCCGGCCCCGCAACCTCGTCACCGTAGTACTTGCCCTGCGGGTCCTGAATGTTCACGGCCACGACCAGCTGAGGGTCGTCGGCCGGGACGATGCCGATGTAACTGGAACCGTACTGGCACAGGCACTTGCCCGCGCCAGGGTCAGAGACTTGCGCGGTCCCGGTCTTGGCCGCCACCGTGTACCCCTTGATCAGCCCCCACGGCTCGCCAGCCTGAGCGTCCACGCCGGGGACCTGCTGCAGCATGGTCATCAGCTCGGCGGCCGTCGTGGCGCTGATCACACGTTTGCTCGCCGGCTTGCGCGCAGGGACATAGTGCCCGCCCGCAGTCGTCGTCCCTGCCACGATCGTCGGCTGCACCCGGACACCGCCGTTGGCGATGGTGGCGTAGACGCTCGCCATCTGTATCGCGGTCACGCCAACACCCTGGCCGAAGGCGTATTCGTACCGGTTGTCGCCGTAGTAGCCGGGCGATCCTGGCGGCGGGATCAGCCCGCCGGTCTCGCCGGGCAGCCCCAGGCCGCTGACCGAGCCGAGCCCGAAGGCGCGCAGGTAGTCGTATTGCTGACGGGGGGTGATGTGCTGCGCGACCTGCACCATGCCGACGTTGCTCGAATGCGCCAGTATGCCGGCGATGGTGTACCTGACCGTCGGGTGGTACTCGGCATCGTGGAAGGTGTACAGGCCGTCCATAGTGATCGAATAGGGGATCGTATACGCGCTCATGGGCGTCTGACCCCCCTTCTCCAGCGCTGCCGCCACCGTGACCGGCTTCAGCGTGCTGCCCGGCGCGAACACGTCGGAGACGCTGATGTTCGTTGTCTCATTGACGTTCGTCACGCTCGCCGGGTTGTAAGTCGGGTACTGAGCCATGGCCAGGATCGCTCCGGTCTTGGGATCCATCACCACGATGGAGCAGTTCCTGGCGTGGGTTTCGAGCACTCGGTTCCTGCAGATCTGCTCGGCCATCCACTGGATGTCAGCCTGGATGGTCAGCCGGAGGCTCTTGGCCGGCACACCAGGCGACTGCTGCACTTCGGTCAGCGGGATGGGCTCGCCATCCGCGCCGAGTTGGACCTCTTCGCCGCCGTCCTTGCCTGCCAGCACAGAGTTGTACTCCTGCTCAAGCCCCGCCTCGCCGACCAGGCCGCCATCGCCGGACGGAGCCGAGTTGGTGAAGCCGACGATGCTGGCAGCCAGCTCACCGTTCGGGTAGACGGTGTTGTACGTCGCTTGCATGTCGATGCCGGGCAGGCCGAGGCTGTTAACCTGGCCCGCTGCGGCCACCGGGACCCCGGCCGCGAGTACGTCGTACTGCGGCGAGGACGGATGGTTCAGGTCGTTCAGGACGGTCTCGACCGGAAGTTTGAGCGGACCGGCTAGCTTGGCGGCAACAGCTGGCCGCGAGGTCACCGGGATAAGCCTGGGATCGGCGAACACCCGGTAGGTCTGGACAGTCATCGCCAGCATGGTGCCGTCACTGCTGGTGATGTTGCCGCGGATCACCGGAATCTGGATATGCGCGAGCTGCTGATCCTGGGAGGCAGTCCGGTACTGCGCCGAGTCGAGCCCTTCAAGCTGGACAAGCCTGGCTGCGAAGAGCGACAGCGCGAACGCCATGCACAGCAGGCTGATCCGCAGCCGACGGCGCGGACTACCACGGCGGAGCACCGCAGCCGGCGACTTTCTCCGGCCCGCTGACCGGGCCGGGCTCTGCCGGAGCCGGCTGCTGCTGACCGGAGCAGAACGAAACCCTCGCTCGGCCCGGTACTGGTCGGCCCGGTACTGGTCGGCCCGGGATCGATCAGCACGGGATCGATCAGCGCGGGATCGATATGGCTCGCCGCGCCCCTGGCCGACCCGTCCGCTGGGCTGACTGCGTGCTGACCGGCCTGCGTGCCGGACCGGCTCGCCTGGCCGGGCGGGGCGGCGCGCGGACGCCGGGCCACGCGAACCGCCCGGAACCGGCTTGCCGCGCCGCGCCGGACGACCAGACGCGTCATCTCGCCCCCCGGCCCCAGTCACCGGCCTGACCCGGCCCCGGTCGAGGTTGTGCTCCGGTGGTGCTTCCTGGCTGCTCGTTTCCGGTGGGCCGGGCGGCCGGTGCCGCTCTTCTTGGCGGCCCCCGTCTTAGTGGCCCCGGACTTAGTAACCGCTGGGCTGGGCGCGGGCGACACTGACGCCGATGGCGCGAGGCCCACGGCGCTGTCCAGTCCTTGCGCACCGGGGTGGCTCGGCACCTGCTCGAACTTGCGCGCGGGCAGGTTGAGGATGTGGCCGTCGGTTTGCGGCCGCATGCCCAGCTGATAAGCACGCCGCGCGATGCGCGACGGCGACTCCTCGTCGGCGACCTGACCGAGCAACGTCTGCTCTCGCAAGGACAGCTTCGCGTTAGCGCTCTGCAGCTGGCTGATACGGAAGCTTGTCGCGCCCAGCGTGGTGTTGACAACGAGGAGGCAAACGAGTCCGCCGCCAAGGAGTCCGAGCACGAGCAGGACGAACGGAATCGCCGGCAGCTGCACGCCCGCCGCTGGATGGACGCGGACAGCGGAGCGGGTGGGGGCGGCTGAGCGGGTGCGGGGGGCTGAACGAATGCGGGCGGCTGAGCGGGTGCCAGCGCCAGCATCACTGATGCCAGTATCACTGGCGGCTGGACGACTACCCGTAGCGCCGGTACTGCGAGCGCCGGTAGTGCGAGCGCCGCCACTACGAGCACGCGCGGGTCCGCCGGTTACGGCCGCCGGGTCCGGCCGTGGTCCGCGAGCCGCAGAGCGCCGCCCGTCGCCGGGCGCCCTCTGATTCGACCCACCGCCGCCAGCAACGCGACCGCCCGCCCCGCGGGGTTGCGGCACACCGCCTCGTGCCGCCGTACGCGGTCGAGGAGGTGCCACAGACGTGGTGTCCATTGGGTTAGCTCGCCCCTCCCCAGGCGGCCCGGCGCTGTGCGCTGAGCTCGCTTGCTTGCTGTCCCTGAGCTGATGTCATGCCGCCGCCCTGACCCGTTCGGCCGCGCGGAGCCTGGCCGGCGCCGCCCGCGGGTTTACCGCCAGCTCTTCCGCGCCCGGCCGCTCGGCACCTCGGGTAAGCAGCCGGAACTGAGGCCGGGCGGACTCCAGCGAAACCGGCAGCCCGCGCGGCGTGGTGTCTGCCGTCCTGCTAGCCAGTTCCTGCTTCACAGTCCGGTCTTCGAGTGAGTGATAGCTGAGAGCGACGAGCCGACCGCCTACAGCCATTGCATTCAGGGCCTCCGGCAATGCCCGCCGCAATGCCCCGAGCTCGTCGTTGACCTCAATGCGTAGCGCCTGAAACGTGCGCTTGGCGGGATTACCGCCGGTCCTCCGGGCGGGTGCCGGGATCGATTCCCTGACGATGTCGGCCAGCCTGGCGGAGCTGGTGAGCGGCGCACTGGCCCGCGCGGCCACAACCGCATCGGCGATGCGGCGCGCGAACCGCTCCTCGCCGTAGTCGCGCAGCACCCGTGCCAGGCGGTCAGCCGGGTAGGTGTTCAGCACGTCAGCAGCGGTCAGCTCGCCCGCCTGATTCATCCGCATGTCGAGCGGGGCATCCTGCGAGTAAGCGAAACCCCGGCTCGGATTGTCCAGTTGCGGCGACGAAACTCCGAGGTCGAACAGAACGCCTTGCACGGCGTGATGACCGGCACGCGCCAGGATCTGCGGTAGTTCGTCGTAGACCGCCTGGACCAGGGTTACCCGGTCGTGATAGCTGGCCAGGATCTGCCGCGATTCCTCGATCGCGGTCGCGTCGGCGTCGATGCCGATGAGGCTCAGACCCGGGTGCGCTGCCAGCAATGCCCGGGCGTGCCCGGCGCGGCCGAGTGTCGCGTCTACCAGTACGGCGCCAGGCGGATCGAGCGCAGGCGCGAGCAGTTCGAGAACCCGGTCACGCATGACCGGCAGGTGCGCGGCCGCAGCCGTTCCCATCGTGCCCCCTCGTTCCTGCTCCAACGCCGCTCGCTCGGTAGCCGCCCGTTCGATTGCGGGCCGCTCCGTCGCGACAGTGCGGCGATCCCGCCTGCCCTTGGTGCCGTGATGCCCGGCCAGGCCCCCATCCGCGCCACTGCACTGACGGGCTGGTATCCGCCTGACGCCGGGGAAGTGACGTCAGCCGGGCCGCATGCCCTCCAGCACGGGTGGAGACCTCACCGGGCATCCAGCGCGCCGTTACAGAACTCCTGGCAGAACCTCCTCCGATGCGTCAGCGAACGCGTCCTCTTGCTGCTCCAGGTAGCTGGCCCAGGCGGCGGCATCCCAGATCTCCAGCCGCGTGTTCGCGCCGATCACCACGCAGTCGCGCTGCAGTGCTGCGTACTCCCGCAGGCTCAGCGGAATGGTTATCCGGCCCTGCCGGTCGAGTTCCTCGTCTGAGGCGCTCGCGAAGAACACCCGGCTGTAGTCCCTGACGGCCTTGGCTGTCACCGGCGCCGTCCGCAGTGCTTCGGTGATCCGCCCGAACTCGGTCGCCGGAAACACGTACAAACAGCGTTCCTGACCCTTGGTGAGCACCAGTCCCGCGGACAGCTCGTCGCGGTACTTGGCGGGCAGGATCAGGCGGCCCTTCTCGTCGAGCCTGGGCGTGTGGGTGCCAAGAAACACCCGCCTCACCTCCCCAGGCCACCCACATCACACCCACTGGACGCCTTTCCCGCCCCACGGGTCACCACTGTACTCCACTCTTCCCCACCGTCAATCATGGCAGGCCTTTGAACCTGGTGGCCGACGAGGGAGTTACCAGGTCAGGGAGGTGGAGTGGAGTGGAGGCGGCGGGCAGCGCCACGCGCTGGCGCAGTCGTCATTAGCCCTGCCGCGACGGAGTGCGTTTTAACCGGACGTGGGGAATAGTCATCTCAGTGTTACGCCCCCGATATGGGCTCGGGATCGCCCGCGGCCCATACAAGGACGTACTGTCTGATCGCACGGCTGATCCCGCCGCGTCAGCGCCGATGTGGAGCATGAGCGCTGAAGTGGCTGATGAGCAGTGAGAGCAGCTAATTGGGGAATAGCCGCCAGGAGGGTGTGCGTGGTCACGGAGACCGGCCAGCAGGCTGAGCGATCGCTGGATGAACTCGTAGACGTTGCCAAACAGGTCAGCAATGCCGTCCAGACGGTCATCTCTGGCAAGCCAGGCGCAGTTCGCCTCGCCTTGGTGGTGCTGCTCGCCGAAGGGCACATCCTTATCGAGGATGTGCCTGGTGTTGGCAAAACCCAGCTTGCCAAGGCCCTTGCCAGGTCAATCGACTGCTCGGTGCGGCGGGTTCAGTTCACTCCAGACCTGCTGCCGAGCGATATCACTGGCGTCAACGCCTACAACCAGGAACTGCGCGAGTTCGAGTTCAAGCCTGGCCCTATCTTCGCCAATATCGTGCTCGGCGACGAGATCAACAGGGCCTCGCCCAAGACGCAGTCGGCGCTGCTGGAGTCGATGGAAGAACGCCAGGTCACCGTTGACGGAAGCACCTATCAGCTCGAGACGCCGTTCATGGTGATCGCGACGCAGAACCCGGTCGAGATGGAGGGCACCTACCCGCTGCCCGAAGCGCAACGCGACCGGTTCATGAGCCGGATCTCAATCGGTTACCCGGACCGGGCGTCCGAACTCGCCATGCTTGACTCACATGGCGGTGGGTCGCCGCTCGATCAGCTGAAGCCGGTTGCGCACGCGAGCGACATTCGCGCGCTGGTAGCCGCGGTCCGCGACGTGCACGTGTCGGCATCGATCCGTCAGTACATCATCGATCTCGTCAACGCCACCAGGGTGTCGCCAGAGCTCAGGCTCGGCGCGTCACCCCGTGCCGCGCTGCACCTCCTGCGGGCCAGCCGAGCGCACGCCGCGCTCGACGAGCGAGACTTCGTCATCCCCGACGACGTGCAGGCGCTCGCAGTGCCAGTCCTCGCGCACCGGCTGCTGCCTAGCGCCGAGGCCATGGTCGGGCGGGAGCTGCCAGATCAGGTCCTGGCCGCCATCGTCCAGCGGCTTCCGCTGCCGACCCGTTAGCCCGCGTAGAATCTCGCGCAAGAGCAGCCGGAAGGACAACGACATGCGGGGCTCGCTGCTCGCCGGGATGACAACCCGTGGGACGTCGTTCCTTGCTGCCGGGGCAGCATCGGCCGTGGCGGGATACCTCCTCGGCGAGCGTGGCCTGTTCTGCGTTGGCATCGCGCTGCTCGCCCTGCCGCTGTTCGCGGCCGCCGCGGCCCGCCGGGGTCAGTACCGCCTCGCAACTAGCCGGACTGTCAGCCCGCCCCGGGTGCCCGCCGGGCATACGGCTACTGTCACGCTGCGACTGGAAAACGTGTCGCGCGTGCCTACGGGCCTATTGATGGCCGAGGACACTGTGCCGTATGCGCTCGGCACCCGGCCCAGGTACGTGCTGGACAAGATCGAGCGCGCCGGTGTGCGCGAGCTGACTTATCCGCTGCGGTCAGACCTGCGCGGCAGATTCGAGATCGGCCCGTTGCATCTGCGAGTCGCGGACGCGTTCGGACTTGTCGAACTGAGTCGTTCGCTGTCCGGCCGGACGACGTTCGTGGTGACGCCCCGGGTGATTCCGCTGGCGAGAACGGTCATCAGCCGGTCGTGGGCTGGCGAAGGCAACGGGCGAGCACGGCTGACCTCTACGGCCGGCGAAGACGATGTCATCCCGCGGGCCTATCGCGATGGCGACGAGTTCCGCCGCGTGCACTGGCGATCGACAGCGCGCTACGGCGAATTGATGGTACGGCGGGAGGAGCAGCGCTGGCGGAACAAGGCGACTGTCTTCCTGGACAGCCGGTCGATGGCGCACGTCGGCAGCGGCGCGGCATCCTCGTTCGAGGTCGCTGTGAGTGCCGCGGCATCCGTCGGAGTACACATCGCGCAGGAGGGTCTGACCGGGCAGTTCATCTCCGATGAGGAGGTAATACGCAGCGTGCCGTTCTTCGAAGACCGGCTGCTGGATGCCCTCGCCGTCATCAGACCGTCAGCAAAGCGCAGCCTGGCGTCGTCGCTCAAGGAACTCAGGGCCTCCAGCGCCGGCGTGATCATTGCGGTGATGGGCCGCATCTCAGTTGCGGAGGCGCAGCAACTGGCCGTCTGCAGGGGCGATGGCAGTCAGGGGATCGCCTTGCTGCTCGATGTATCAAGCTGGGCGGACCAGGCCGTCAAGACACCGGATCAGCAGGCCGTGCCAGCCAGCAGCAATTCAGCTGTCGGCAGCCCAGTCAACGACAGCCCAGCAAACGGCAGCCCGGCAAACGGCAGCCCGGCAAACGGCAGCCCGGCAAACGGCAGTGCCATCGTCGACGGCAGTATCAGCACCAGCGCTACCACCGCTAGCACAGGAAACGGACGGACGCCACCGGCTGCCCGCAGCGCGAGCCGCCAGGCGGCTGCGGAGAGCCTGGCGGCTGCGGCCGTCCTTCGCGGCGCGGGATGGCATGTGACGTTGATCGATGCCAGCACACCTCTAGCCGTTGCCTGGCAGCGACTGCCCAGGGCAGCCGAGATGCTCGTCGCCGCGACGGCCAGTTACCGCGCGGCAGCCGAACGGCCCGATGGGTCCCCTGCATGAACAGGGTAGCCATCACGGGGGCGGTCGCCGTGATGCTGGCTTCGCTCTCGCTGAGTTCTGTCATCGCGAGTGCTGGCTGGATTGCCACCGGGGGTGCGGCCGTTGCCGTGGTCGTCATCGCCGGAGCGCTTACCAGGCTGTCGAGGATGCCTGCCGCGGTCGCCTCCACGTTCCTGGTGCTGATCGCGCTTGTCCCGCTGCTGACCAGACCCGGCTGGGCCGACCGCAGCGCCGCGCTGCTGTTCCTGGTCATCACCGCGCTGAGCGCGACGGGCGCGCGGCCGCTGCGCGGATTCGCCGTGCTGGCCTGCTACCTTGCCGCCCTGCTGCTGTACCTGAACGTGGTGTTCGCGCACGCCGCTTCGTACGGCTACCTGATTCCCAGCGACAGCTCGATCCGTTCGCTTGCCCAGCTCTGGCAGGCCGCGTTCCAGGAGTTCCGCTATGCACCGCCGGTGCCTGACCTGCCGGCTGTCAGCCTGGTCACCGCCGCGGGCATCGGAGCCGTGGCAATCGCGGTGGATATCCTCGCAGTTCGGCTCCGGCGGCCGGCCGTCGCCGGCCTGCCGCTCCTCCTCCTGTTCAGCGTGCCGGTGGCCAGCGACCTCAAGGTGTTTGGCGCGCCGCAAATGGTCATCTTCGCCCTGGGCCTGGCCGGTTACCTGGCGCTGCTGTCGGCCGACGGCCGGGAACGACTGCGCATGTGGGGCCGGCTCGTGACCTTCCGTCATGTCCAGGCGGCCGACGAAACCGGGACTGCGCCGGACACCAGGGAGCTGGGCGCATCCGGCCGGCGGATCGGCCTGGCGGCCATCTGCCTGGCGATCATCATCCCGCTGATCCTTCCGTCGATGCGCGTCCGGGACGTCTTCGCGACGACCGCCGATGGCAGCGGCCATGGCGGCGGGAGTGCTGCCGTCTCGCCTTTGCTCAGCGTGCAGAACTTGCTTGAGGGCAAGGCGCGCCCGGTGCTGACCTACACGACCTCAGCCAAGGACCCGGGCGAGCAGTATTTCCAGGTCTACGCGGTCAACTACAACGCTGAGCAGGGTGGCTGGCTGCAGCCTTCGTACGGCGACGCCCGGCAGATCCAGGGACCGAAGCTGCCGTGGGCAGCGCCCGGAGTACAGTCCACCACCCCGGTCACGA
>Ga0335073_10002140_pt1 | contig 27042 bp, 21 predicted proteins | sample Lox_Sample_22_FD_207093 | JGI IMG/M metagenome (GOLD analysis project Ga0335073, IMG submission 207093) | Soil microbial communities from Loxahatchee National Wildlife Refuge, Florida, United States - Lox_Sample_2.2 | ecosystem: Environmental > Terrestrial > Soil > Wetlands | place: USA...
CTCGCGCGCTGGCTGAACCTCGCCGTGCTGGCGCCGGCCATGCCGGCCGCGCTCTGGGAGTGGCGGCGCCCGTTCGTCGCTCGCGTGCTGCGCGATCCGATCTGGCCGGGGCCACGTCCGGTCGGGCCGCTTGGCCGGGCCCCGGGTCACGCCGGGGTGGCGGCGCTGCTCTGGTGGGCCACCGAACGGGACTGAGGCTGGCTCGGCCGATTGTTCCGTCGCTGGTTCGCTCGGGGTTCCGTCGGCGCGTGCCTGCTCCTCAGGGGGATGGTTGCGCTCTGCGCGTCAGCGGTCAGACCGCTGACGCGCAGAATGGCACCCCTGGCGCCGGCCACGGCTCACAGGCCGTCATGGCACGCAGGCCGTCATGGCGAACCGACGTCCGGGCGACGGGAGAGCATGACACACAGCTGCCCAGGGGTGGCCAGCAGCCCAGGCGGCCAGCGCGACGATCCTGACCGAGTGGCCTCCTGCTCGCGCATCGTCGCAGCGCGTTGAATAGCGCTCGAACGCTCCTAGGGACGCGTTCGATTCGTTACGGTTATCCGGTGGCGGGGAATTCTGAAGTGCGGTGGCTGCCGCGCCGTGCGGATTCGCGGGGTTTGCTCTTTCTAGGTGCGGCCCTTGCGGTGATCGCGCGCTGGCACGGCCCGAGTCCCGTGTTGCTGGCCCTGGCGATTGTGCTGGCAGTGGGTGGGGTGATGCGGGAGCGCTGGCGCGGCTCGGCGGTACGCGACGACGAGCTGGCCACCGCACTCGGGAGCCTCCCGCCAGCAGCACGCGTCACCAACCTGTCAGGTCAGTACATCTAGCCGGTGCTGCGGAGGCTTACCAGCTGGCCTTCGATTCCGGTCATGCCGAGGCTGTGCCGATGGCGGCGTTCAACCTCGCCCTCCTGCGTAAGGAGCAGGGTGATCTAGCCGGTGCGGCGGAGGCGTTTCAGCCGGCCATCGACTCAGGTCACGCCGAGGTCGCGCCTAGGGCAACGAACCGCCTCCAGGTATTGCAGTCTGACTTGCGGGAGTAGGCCGCCAGCCGGGACGTCGGCGACCAATGCCGGGTAGCCGCTCAGGCGGCCAGCGCGGCAGCGTGCCGGCGCGCCCAGAACGGCCGGTCCGCGTACCGCTGCTCGGCGGCGTACAGGTAGCGCTGGTTGGCCAGGTACTCCTCGAACTCGGCCAACACGGTCTCGGCGTACCCGGTGCACACCCGCTCGGGCGAAGCCTCACCGGCGCACAGCTCGGTCGCGGCCAGCGTCCCGGTGTGCAGTGCCTGATAGATGCCCCGCGCCGACAGCGGATCGTGGCTGGCGGCGGCGTCACCGACCGCGAGCCAGCCCGGCCCGGCCACCGGGTCCAGCAGCCGGGACGCGGCGCTGAGACTGGTCAACCGCTCCGACAGCAGCGTGCAGCCGGCCAGCCGCGCGGCGACGTGGGTGGTCTCGACCAGCTGCTGCGTCCACTCAGGCCAACGCGCGCTGCCGGTGTCGCGGGCGGTGTCCGGATCGCTGGCGTAGCTGACGATCAGCCGGTCGTCCGGCAGCCCGGCCAGGTACCACCAGCCGTCCGGGGCGGCCTCGAGCAGGGTGATCCGGGGCTGGCGCCGCGCCGGGTCGGTGGCCAGGAACGCCGAGGCCACCACCAGCCGGTCGTACCACCGGTGCCGCGCGCCGAGCCGGCGGCCGGCCGCTGCCCGGGCCCCGGTCGCGTCGACGACGAAGCGCGCGGTCATCGTCGCACCGTCCGCCAGCGTCACCGCGAACCCGTCCGCCGCCCGTCGCAGCTCGCGCACCGTGCCGGTCACCGAGCACACCCCGACCGCGTCGGCCCGGCGGCGCAGCATCGCCTCGAAGCGTGGCCGGTCCAGGTGCCAGCCGGTGCCGTACGGGTTGGTCACGAAGTCGTTGTAGCCGAGCCGGGACGAGCCCCAGGCCGACGCGCTGCCCAGGCACGGCTCGTGCCCGGCGGCGGTGAACTCCGCCGCGACGCCCAGCTGGTCGAGCAGCGGCTGGGCGTCCGGCGGGATGCTCTCGCCGACCGCGGGCCGGTGGTCGGTGCCCGCCACCAGCCGCACCCGGAGGTCCGGGTGCAGCTGGCGGGCGGTGATCGCGGCGGCACAGCCGGCCACCCCGGCACCGATCACCAGCACGTCGCAGCTCAGTGCACCGCTCCCATGCCGAGGATGTGGCCGGTCGGGTGTGACTCGTGCATCCCGCGGGGGTGGTTCAGCCGCAGCGTCCGGTGCGTCACGTCCAGCATCGGGCAGCCCTTCTCGATCCACCGGATGACCACCTCGCGCCGGATCTGGCCGGGCGAGCTGGTGCTGATCAGCTCGAAGACCGAACCCATCGGCCCGGTCGGGGCGATCAGCTCGGTGACGAACCGGCTGTCACCCGGCCGGCCCGGCACCACGAGATCGTTGCGCTCGGCGGCCAGCGCCTCCATCAGCTCCGCGGTCGGCCGGGCGAACCACCAGGCGATCGACCGGGCCATGCCGTCGGCGTCGCTCATGAAGTTCCCGCGGTGGCCCGGGTTGCCGGCCTGCACCGGACGCACCTCGTCGACCAGGGCGGCCATCGCGCGGGCGGCCTGGGCCCGTCCCTCGTGCTTCTCCGGGGTCGGCTGTGGCGGCGCGGTGAGCGAGTTGGTGTAGGCGGCCCACAGCGCGATCTCGTCGTCGGTGAAGACCCGGAACATCGGGCCGGTCTCGAAGTCGAGCAGGCCCCGGAGCCGGCTGTTCTGCCAGTCGCCGGGGGTGAGGTAGTCGTACTTCACCAGGGAGGCCAGGAACTCCTCCGGTTCGGCGAAGAGCATGTCGATCCGCTGGCTGCCCAGGGTGTGGTCCTGGTGGTTCAGCCGGCCGTACTCGGCCTTGTCCCGGATCAGCTGCAGCACCTGCTCGGTCAGCGACGGCGGGTCCTGCACCAGGTTGTTCAGGTCGGCGCCGAACGTTCCGGTGGTGCCGAAGGCGACGAAGCCGTTCCAGATGCGCCGCCAGGCCGCCTGCACCGCCTTGTCGCCACCGGTCGTCCGGACGCTCTGCAGGTACTCGTCGATGGCGTCGGCCGCGCGCCGGCCGTGCCCGTTCACCGCGTTGTCGATGCCGATGTGCATGACGTAGAAGTGCGAATCGATGCCGAAGTAGTCGAGCAGGTCGCGGGTCGGCTTGAGGTCGACCACCTCCCACTCCAGCTGCAGGCTCATGCCGAGCAGCTCGGGGAAGTAGTCCTGGGAGAACTGCGAGATCGCCAGCTCGAACGCGGGCACGGTGAACGCGCTCTGCAGGATCTGCGGGTCCTGGGCGAACTCGATGGAGTCCACCGGCGGCGGGTAGTAACCCACCGAGTGGCACAGGTCCAGGTAGATGTTGCAGTGGTTCTTGGCGATGTCGCCGTCACCGAGCTCGTCCATCAGGATCGAGTAGAGCAGCGAACGCACCTCGTCCATCGGGCCGGTCTCGCCGATGTTGCGCAGCCACGCCCCGTCGGTGAGGTTGAACGGCGCGAACTGGATGATCCGGGTGATGATGCGTTCCCGGGTGTTGAAGATCGTGTTCTTCGGCGGGTTCTCGGCGTTCGCGACGTCCACCAGCTCCTGGTAGATGAGGTTCAGCCGGTCCTCCAGGTTCTGCCTGGTGTACGGGAAGAACTGCTGGTCCTCCGGGCTGCGCGGGTTGTTCGAGAGGGTCTCGGCGACCTGCAGATAGTGCTCGACGTACTGGCGGGCGAGGTCGAGCACCTCCGGCGAGGTGTCGTGCGTGATGAGGGCGTGGAACAGGTCGCGCTCGTCGATGGAACCGTCGTTGGTGGTGGTGGCGTAGTTCGGGAACGGCACCACCGGTGTCCTGCCGGTGTCGGGCAGCTGGCTGCCTACCTCCAGGAACCAGTCGCGCGGGGTCCGGGCGTTGCCGCCGGTGATCGCCGGCGCCTGCAGCACCACCCCGATTCGGTGCCAGCTGTCGAGCATCTGGGTGATCGGCTCCTGGAAGCGCCCCCAGTTCTCCGGGGCCTCGGAGTCGGTGCCCGGCCCGCGCACCGACCAGCGCTGCGTACCCAGCCGGTACGGGTTGTGGGTGTCGGGGTTGTTCGGGTCGTCCGGGTCGGCCAGCTGGTCGGCGCTGTCGTGCGTCTGCTTCCACACGTCGTCGGCGGTGAACACCGCGACCGGCCGCTGGGCGGGCCAGGACCAGAAGAGCGTGCGGTTGCCGGCCGGCCCGGGCGAGGGCAGGTGGGTGGCGCAGGAGTTGTAGTCGGTGTGCCAGGGCAGCGCCATGAACTTCGACAGGTCACCCGGCTCCAGGCCGTTCTCGACGTGCCGCGGCACGTAGCCGGCGGTGAGCAGCGGTGTGGCCGGGCCCGCACCGGCGTAGTCGAGCGCGGCGCGGACGATCCGGAACGGGCCGCCACCGGAGGCTTCCCAGTCGCGCTGGTAGATCGCGGTCTCGCGGATCGTGAAGGTCAGGTCGATACCCGGGCTGAACCGGCCGCCGAGGCAGTTGGTCAGCGCGGCCTTGTCGAGCAGCTCACCGGCGCCGAAGCTGGTGCCCGGGTCGGCGGTGAAGGTGCCGGCGTCCCACTGGGTCAGGAAGAAGTACTGGGTCTTGCGCAGCGCGAGCATGCCCTGGTTCGCGTCGCCGAGCGCGAGCGGCATCAGGGTGACGTTCTCGTACTGGTCCAGGTTCGGGTTGCGGAAGACCGCGGTCAGCCCGGAGACCAGGGTGGAGTCGGGCGCGGTCTTGGCGGTGATCTCCTCCAGCTGGTCGTGCGCGGAGCGGGCGTTCGGGTTCAGGTTGGTGACCCACTGCTGCAGCGCGGCCGAACGGAAGATCGGCCGGAGGTGCTCCTCGAAGCTCGGCTGGAAGTCGTCGCGGTAGCCGGTGCCGTCGTACACCTGCGGGGCCAGGCCGAGCTCGCGCACCCAGACGTCGTAGAGGTCGTCCCAGAGCGAGACGATGTTGAGGATCTGCGGGGCGAAACCGGGATCGGTGGTGGTGACCCAGGCGCCGTGCACGGTCGCCGAGCTGCCGTCGCTGAAGATCAGGGTGGCCTCGACCGGGCCGTCGCTGGTGTCGTCGAACCACTGGTCGTTGTTCACGTCGTCGTGCAGTTCGGCGGCACGCCGGCCGTGCGGCCAGCCGGCGGCGCGGCCCTGGCCACCGGCGAAGATCAGCCGGCCAGCCGCGTCGGTGCGCAGGTCACCGAGGGTGTCGATCGGGCCGGCACTCTGCCGCAGGTTTCCGAAAGTGTCGGCCGGGAAGGACATCGGGTAGTCGGGCAGCGGCACGACCTGGCTGCCGCCGGCCGGCAGGTAGCTCGCCCGGGTGGCCCGGTCGAAGCTGGTCACCGCCGCGTTCGCACCGGAGACGGTGCGCGGGCCGGGGTCGATGGTCAGCGCGCGGACCCGGCCGGGCTCGTTCAGGGTGCCGATCTTGTCGGCCGGCTGCACCGTGCCGGCCTTGGGGTACTCGGAGTTGCGGATCGGCGGCAGCTGGCCGTGCTCGTAGCCGACGATGCCCTGGGCGTCGCCGTCCTCGACCAGCACGAAGGCGTTGGCCTTCTTGTTGGCCACGTGCACGGTCCAGACGATGTCGCTGACGGTCTTGCCGTCGACCTCGGAACCGATGGTGATCTCGGTGCCGGCGCCGCTCGGCCAGGCCGCGTCGGTGGCCTCGGGGTAACCGAAGATCCGGAACCGGACCGCCTGGCGCTTCAGCGCGCCGTCGTCGTCGCGCAGGTCGTCGCTGGTGATCGGCTGGCTGTCGGTGCCCGGCCGGATCGGCAGGCCGCCGAGCAGCTCGCCCGGCTCGCCCATGCCGGTCAGGTCTTCGGGTGCGAGGTTGAACTCGTCGCTGTTGCCTACTCGGGCGACGCCGATGGCGGGGTGGACCCGGAACTGCATGGGCATGGGGGTACTCCAGGAAGGGGGTTTACCCGTCAGGACAGCCCATTACGACAAGGGGGATCGCTGCGACGGGTGGGGTAGCAAGGACACGTCACCCTAAAACGGGGTTAAGTTCGTGTCAATGCTCTAGTGCCGTATGGGCATGACCGGGTCGGTCAGCCGCTCAGGGCAGAGTTCAGCGACATCGCGGCGTCGATCAGGGCCAGGTGGGTGAAGGCCTGCGGGAAGTTGCCCAGCTGCTCGCCGGTCAGCCCGATCTCCTCGGAGAACAGCCCGACGTGGTTGGCGTAGGTGAGCATCTTCTCGAAGACCAGCCGGGCCTCGTCCACCCGGCCGGCTCGGGCCAGGGCGTCGACATAGCTGAACGTGCACAGCGAGAACGTCCCCTCCGAGCCGCGCAGGCCGTCCGGTGAGGCGGCCGGGTCGTAGCGGTAGACCAGGCTGTCGGTGACCAGTTCGGCGCGCATCGCGTCGAGGGTGGACGTCCACATCGGATCCTGCGGGGTCACGAAACCGACCTGCGACATCCGCAGCAGCGACGAGTCGAGCACCGTGTCGTCGTAGTGCTGCACGAAGGCGTGCCGGTCGCGGTTCCAGCCCCGGGTCATGATCTGGTCGTAGATCCGGTCGCGCTCGGCGAGCCAGCGCGCCACCGGCGCCGGCCGGCCGTGCTCGGCGGCCATCCGCAGGCCGCGGTCCAGCGCGACCCAGGACATCAAGCGCCCGTAGGTGAAATCGCGCCGCCCGCCACGGGTCTCCCAGATGCCCTCCTCGGCCTGGTCCCAGTGCTCGCAGAGCCAGTCCAGCACGTCGCGCACCGCCAGCCAGCCGGCGTGCCCAGCCTGCAGCCCGTGCTCGTCGCCCAGGTAGATGCTGTCGACCGCCTCGCCGTAGATGTCGAGCTGCAGCTGCCCCGCCGCGTCGTTGCCGACCCGGGCCGGGAACGAGTCGCGGTAACCGGCCCAGTGCCCGAGCACCTCCTCCTTCAGGTCGGTGCCGCCGTCCACCCGGTACATGATCTGCAGCGGGCCGCTGTCCCGGCCGGCGTGCTCGCGCACCCGGGCGCCCAGCCACCGGCTGAACGCGGCTGCCTCGTCGAGATATCCCATCCGCAGCAGGGCATACACCGAGAACGAGGCATCCCGCACCCAGGTGTAGCGGTAGTCCCAGTTGCGCTCGCCGCCGACCTGCTCAGGCAGCCCCATGGTGGGCGCCGCGACGATGCCGCCGGTCGGCGCATAGGTCATCAGCTTCAGCGTGATCGCCGAGCGGAGCAGTGTCTCGCGCCAGCGCCCGGCATAGCGCGCCTTGCCGGTCCAGGCCTTCCAGAACTCGACCGTCGCGTCGTAGCTGCGCTGGATGTCGGCCGGCGAGATCTCCGCGGGCGGGCCGGGATGCCCGGTCTCGAACACGATGCCCCGCACCTGGCCCATCGTCAGGTCGAGGGTGGCGTGCAGGTCCTCGCCGACCACCCGCGCCCGGCCGAGCCGCTCGTCCTCGCTGGCCCGCACCACGTGCGCGGTGGCCCGGGTGCCGTTGCTCGCGAACACCGCGCCGGCGTCGAAGAGTTCGACCCGATGCTCGGCCCGGCCGTAGTCGAACCGGGGTGCGAGCTCGACCTCGAAGCTCATCCGGCCGCGCACGCAGCGGATCATCCGCACCAGCCGGTGTCGTTCGGTGGCCGAGCGGTCCTCGATCGGCATGAAGTCGGCCATCTCGCCGACCCCGTCCTCGGTCAGGAACCGGGTCAGCAGGATGGCCGTCTCGGGCAGGTACATCTGCTTGGCCTCGTACCGCGCTCCGGCCGGCCGGATCCGGAACCGGCCACCGCGCTCGGCGTCGAGCAACGCCCCGAAGATGCTGGGCGAGTCGAAGCGCGGCGCGCAGAACCAGTCCACCGAGCCGTCGGTGGTGACCAGCGCCGCGGTCTGCAGGTCGCCGATCAGCCCGTGCTCGGCGATCGGCGGGTAGCCCTCGGTCATGGCAGAAAACCCCTTCGGGCTCGGACGGTCAGATGCCGGACTCCGCCTCGACCCGGCCGGTGCGCACCGCCTCGGCCAGCGCGGCGTAGTCACGTTCGTTCTGTTCGGCGTAGCTGTCGGCGAAGGCGACCATCGCCTGCTCGAACGCCTCGTCCTCGCCGAGGTAGGTGGCGATCGCGATACGGTCGCCGGACCGGGCGTGGGCCCGGGCCAGCGTCCAGCCGCACATCTCACCGAGGCCGGAGAGGCCCTTCGGGGCGGTGTTCTCGATGTCGACCGAGCCCTTCCAGTCCCGCAGCTGCCGGACGTAGAAGTCCCGCTGCTCGCCGTCGATGCCCTCCACCGACTGCCAGCCCAGGAAGATGTCGCTGGCCGCCTGCATCAGCCGCTGGCCGGCCACCACCCGCTCGCCCTGGTTGCGGAACAGCGGCAGCCCACCGGTGGCCAGGTGTTCGGCCAGCACCGACGGTTGCGCCTCCTTCACCTGCAGGAACAGCGGATCCATCCCGTCACGGCCCTCCATCAGCACGATCCAGCAGCGGGTGCCGACGCTGCCGACCCCGACCACCTTGCGCGCCATATCGATGAAGGTGTACCGGTCGAGCAGCACCCGCCGGTCGCTGGGCAGCGTCCGGCGGTAGCTGCGCAGCAGGCCGGTCAGCGCGGTGATCAGGGTGGCCCGGTCCGCCTCGGGCAGCAGGTCGCCGATCGGGACGACCAGCGGCGGCGTCGCGATGATGCGCGGATGCCCGTCCACCTCGTGGGTCAGCTTGGCGAAGGCCTGCATGCTGTCCCGGGTGCGGGCCTTGGCGGCCAGCTTGTCCACCTTGCGGATCTGGGACTTGGTCAGCGGCTCGCTCACCAGTTGCTGCACGTTGTCGGTGTCGAGCCGGGCGTACCAGACGTCCAGCTCGCGCTGCTCGGCGAACTCGCGCATCGCCTCGCGGTAGCGCCGCGCGCAGGCCCGGACGATGCCGCGCCGCTCCTTGCCGCCGAAGCCGTTGTCCCGGCCGGCGATGGCCAGGCTCGCCACCAGCCGCTTGACGTCCCACTCCCAGGGCCCGGGGTGCGTCTCGTCGAAGTCGTTGATGTCGAAGAGCAAGGCGCGTTCCGGTGAGCCGAACAGGCCGAAGTTGGAGACGTGCGCGTCGCCGCACAGCTGGACGGTGATGCCGGACACCGGCCGCGCGGCCAGGTCGGCGGCCATCACCGCGGCGGCTCCGCGGTAGAAGGTGAACGGCGAGACCAGCATCCGGCCGTGCCGGATCGGCACCAGCTCCGGCACCCGGCTGACCTCCTGGCCCTGCAGGATCGCCACCGGATCCCGGCGGTTCGGCGCCGGCTCGTACGCGCCCTGTTGCTCGAGCGGCAGCGCGTCCCGGGCGGCCTCGCCGCGCAGCCGGCGCTCGGGCACCGACAGCGGCCGCGGCGTGGTGCGGGCGCGGCGGGCTGCCCGTTCGACGACCGGAGGCTGGGCGGGGCTTGCCGACGCGGTCCGCCGCTGCGTTGCCGCGCGCCGGGTGGGTGGTTCCTTGACTCGGGTCATGGCGGCGCTCCTGCCGGCCGGGAGTACGGAGGATCGAGCATCGCCGTTCGCGGCCGGCCCGGGCATCACCCGCGCTGGGTGAGCGGCTACAGGATGCCGAGCTCGCGGGCTCGCCGGACCGCCTCGCCGCGCCGGGACGCCGCCAGCTTGCGGTAGATGCTGCGCAGGTGGGTCTTGACCGTGTTGACCGAGAGGAACAGGTCCACCGCGATCTCCTCGGTGGACAGCATCTCGGCGAGCTTGCGCACCACCTCGCGCTCGCGCTCGCTCAACGGCTGGGTCAGCGGCGCCGGCCGGCCGGCCGGGGTGGCCGCCTGCGGGCCGAGCACCGCCGGCCCGAGCCAGCCGTACCGGTCGGGGTTGTCGACCAGGTATCCGAGCGAGCGGCGCAGCCAGCGGCGTTCGTCCAGGAAGGGCCGCCGGATCCGCTCCCGGCGCGCCAGCCGCAGCGCGGTGCCGAGCGAGCGGGCGGCCAGCGCTGCGTCTCCGGTCTCGTCCGCGGCCCGGGCCAGCGTCAGGTGCGCGTCGACCAGCGAACAGAGCGAGCCCAGGCCGGCCTGCTCGGGCAGCTCCGACAGCTGCTGCAGCGCGTCGGTGGGACGGTCCAGCGCGAGCATCGTCCGGGCCAGCTGGGCGCGCTCGACCGGGCTGGTGCCGCCGGTCTCGGTGAGCAGGTGCTCGGCCGCGGCCGGCTCGCCGAGCGCCGCAGCCCGCATCGCCACCAGCAGCGGGGCCGGCGCCCGGGTGCCGCCGGCCGGCCGGGGCGAGCCGGCGGACTGCCCGCGCACCCGGCTGGCCAGCAGCGCGGCCACCGTCCGGGCCAGCACGTCCTGGCGCAGCGCCCGGTCCGAGGCGGCGGCCAGCGCCAGCCGGGCCGGCGCCGGCTCGGCCCGTTCGGCGTGCACCCAGGCCAGCGCCAGCTGGCAGTACGTCGCGGCCCGGCCCGGCCGGCTGCCGGGCTGGTCCAGCACCGCCTGCGCAGCCGCCCCGGCCTGGCCGAGATCACCCTGCAACGCCAGCGTGAACGCCTCCACAGCATGCAGCAGCTGGCAGCCGGCGGACTGCTCGGACCCGGAGCCGGCGGCAGCCTCCAGCGCCTCGACCAGCACCGCGCGGGCCTCGTCCAGCCGGTCGAGGGCGACCAGGGCCAGCGCCCGCTCGGCCGAGATCAGGCAGCGCAGCTCGGCCCGGACCGCCGGGTCGCCGATGGTCGCCTCGGCCAGCGCGGCCAGCGCCTCGTCGGCCAGCCGGGCCGCGTCGACCGGCGCGTCGGGACGCCGCATCGCCAACCGCAGCTCGATCGCGCTGGCGGCGAACCGGGCGTTCGGCCGCGGCCAGGTGCGGATCATCACCCGCAACCGCTCCAGCAGCGCGCGCACCCGCAGGTCGTCCTTGCCCTGCAGCGCGAGCAGCGCCCCGACCACCGCGGCGTCCGGGTTGCGCCACATCTCCGGTTCCGGCACCGCCCGGCCGGCCCGCACCAGCGCCGAGATCGGGCCGCCGGCCAGCACCGCCGCGAAGAGCTGCTCCTCGACGACCAACCGGGCCAGGAAGCGCCAGTCGCCGGATTCCGCGGCATGGGCGAGCGCCTCCCTCGGCGCACCGGCCCGGGCCCGCCAGCCGGCCGCGGCGCGGTGCAGGTCGGCCACCTCGTCCGGCCGGTCGCGGCGCAGCCGCAGCCGCAGCAGGTCACGCAGCAGCGGGTGGCAGCGGTAGCAGTCGGGCCCGCACTGCTCGACGAAGGCGTTGCGCGCGGCCAGCCCGGCGAGCAGCTGCTCGGCGTCGGCCCGGCCGGTCAGCTCCGCCGCCAGCCCGACCGGTAGCCGGTCGACGATGCTGACCCGTTCGAGGAAGGTGCGGGTGCCCGGCGGCAACTCGTCGAGCACCTCGCGCTCGAAGTAGTTGGCCACCCAGCGGTCCTCGCCGCCGAACAGCTCGGCCTGCCGGTCCAGGTCGGCCGGCCCGGCCGCCGGCGGCAGCCCGGCAAGGAAGAGCCGGACGCCGGTGACCCACCCCTCGGTCCGGGCCATCAGGGTGGCCAGGGCGGCCGGCGAGGCCGGCGCCGCCTCGTCGGCGAGCACCTGACCGGCCTCCTCGGCGGTGAACGCCAGCTCGTCGCCGCGGATCTCGGTGTAGCCGCCGGCGATCCGGTAGCGGGCGCTCGGCAGGGCCGGCTCGGCCCGGGTGAGCAGCAGCAGCCGCAGGTTCGGCGTCGCCCGCCGGACGAGCAGGTCCAGGCCGTCGACGAGCGCCCGGCCGCGCAGCCGGTGGAAGTCGTCGAGCACCAGCAGCGTCGGCTCGGCCCGGTCGGCGAGCCGGCCGGCGAGGGCCGCCGGCAGCCGGGCGGTGGGCAGCCCGGCCAGGCCGTCCACCGGGAGGCCGGCCTCGCCGAGCGCGGCCAGGCACTGCTGCCAGAACCGGCCGGCCAGCTCGGCCTCGGGGTCGACGGTCAGCCAGGCCGCGGCGACCGGTGGCCGCTGCGGGCCGGCCAGCCAGGACTCGGCCAGGCCGGTCTTGCCCGACCCGGCCGGCCCGCTGACGCAGGTCACCGGACCGGCCGAGCCGGCGGCGAGCCGGGAGAGCAGGCGGGGACGTTCGAGCAGGACGCTGCCGGCCAGCGGGGTGCCGCAGAACCATTCCTCGGGCGGCTCCAGGACCGCGGTGGCCTTCAGCGGTGGTTGCGTCATTCGGGTCACCTCGTGACCCACGCTGCCTCGCCGGCCGGCCGGCAGCCAGGGTCCAAGGTCCGTGCTCGCCCGACATCGACGGACACAAGTCGGCCATCGGCGCCAACCGCGCGAACGGCGCCCCGCGTAACCCGCGACGGGTGATGCTGCCCCCGTCCGGCACCGGTGAGCATCCCGGGGCATGACCAGTGGAAGCATCGACAGCCCGCCGATCGTCAACGGCCGGCCCGTTGACCTGGCCGCCGAACTCGAACGGACCCGGGCCGAGCGGGACGCGGCGCTGGCCCGGCTCGACAACCGCACCCGACGGGTGGCCCGGGGTGCCCGGTTCCGGCGCTGGTTCGTCGGCCTGCTCGCGCTGCTCACCGCGATCCTGATCCCGCTGACCGCCACGGTCACCTGGGCCCACCGGACGGTGCTCAACACCAGCGCCTACGTCGACACGGTGGCGCCGCTGGCCAAGGACCCGGCGGTGACCGCGGCGCTCGCCCGGATCGCCACCGACCAGGCGTTCGCGGCGCTGGACCCGCAGCCGACCATCGCCGCCGCGCTGCCGCCCAAGGCCGCGTTCCTGGCCGGCCCGATCGCCAACGGCGTCAAGGGCTTCGTGCAGGACCAGGCCACCAACGCCCTGAACACCCAGCAGTTCGCGAACCTCTGGACGACGGCGAACCGGATCGCCCACGAGGAACTGATGAAGGTGCTCGACGGCAAGAGCCAGGCGGTGGTCACCACGAACGGGCAGGTCGTGCTCAGCGTGGTGCCGTTGCTCAACCAGGTGCTCAAGAGCGTGCAGCAGCAGGCCTCGGAGCTGCTCGGGCGCAACATCACGCTGCCGCAGCTGTCCGGCACCGAGCTGCCGAGCCAGGCCTGCGCCAAGATCTCGCAGGCGCTGAACCGGCCGGTGCCGAGCACCTGCGGGCAGATTCCGCTGTTCCCGGCGAACAAACTCGACCAGGCCCAGTGGGCGGTGCGGGCCTTCAACCGGCTGACGGTGCTGCTGCTGGTGCTCACCCCGCTGCTGCTGATCGGCACGCTCTGGCTCTCGCACACCCGCCGGCGCACCCTGCTGCAGGTCTCGATCGGCGCGCTGCTGGTCATGGTCGTGCTGCGCCGGTCGATGATGTGGTTGCAGAAGACCCTGATCGACACGGGCAAACCGGAGAACAAGGATGCCCGCAACGCGATCGTGCACCAGCTGCTGCACGGCTTCTTCACCGTCAGCGTCTGGGTGTTGGGCATCGGGTTGGCGGTCGTCGCGCTCGCCCTGGTGACCGGCCCGTACCGGTGGGCGGTCGCCAGCCGGCGGTGGGTGCGGGACAGTGCCGTCTCCGTCTGGCGGCTGACCCGGGGGGTGGCCGGCCGCGCGCGGGACGAGTCCACCGCGAGCTGGCTGCGCGAGCACCTGGACCTGATGCGGATCGCGGGTGGCGTGCTGGCGGTGCTGCTGCTGCTCGTGCTCAGCGTGTCCTGGATCGGGCTGCTGGTGATCGTGGTGCTGCTGGCGGCCTACGAGTACTGGCTGTACCGGCTGGGCCGCGCCGCGCCGAACGAGCCGGTCGGCACGGGTGCCGGCCCGCCGGCGCACGCCGGCTGACGGCGGCCGGTCAGGCGCCGGGCCGTTCCTCCTCCTGGTGCGTCCAGTCGTAGACCACCGACGTCCGCAGCAGGACGTCCTGCACCGAACGGTTGTGCCGGCTCACCGCGACCCAGAGCAGGCCGATCGGCAGGATCACGCAGAGGTAGGCCCGCAGCGCGGCCAGCAGCGGCCCGAGCCTGCCGCCGCCCGCGGCGACCACCCGGATGCCGAGCACCCGGTCGCCGTAGGTCTGCCCGCCCAGCAGCCAGAACACCGCGAAGTACAGCCCCTGCACGACGCCGCCGAGGAAGAGGACCAGGCCGAACGAGGGCGCCGGGAACTGGAAACCCCGCGGATCGAGCAGGAAGTTGGCCGCCGCCACCGCCAGGTAGCCCGACACCAGGATCAGCAGGACGACCACGGCGTCGAGGGTGTTCGCGATCGACCGGGTCACGATGCCGGCCCGCCGCCCGGTGAGCCGGCGAGTGGCGTCCAGCTCGGCATCCAGCCGCCGGGTCGGCCGCGGTGCCCGCCACGGGTAGGCCGCCGCGCCGTTCAGGGCCGCCGGGTTCGAGGCCGCAGGTGGGGAAGCGCCGTTGCCGGCCGAGGTGCGCTCGGCGTGCGGTGCGGCCGGGTCGGCGTCCTCAGGCGCGGCCATCGAGCTCATCGCCCGACGGATGCTGGAGTTGGTGTGGAGCGCCGGCCCGCTCGGCGGCGGCCGGGGGCGGCACGGTGCCGCGGGCCGGCTCGCCGCGGTCGTGCCGGCGCAGCAGCAGCCGGTCGATCGCCCGCTCCAGCTGCTGGTCGGCGGCCGCGCTCTGGGTGCGCACGTCCCGCACCATCTCCGAGGTGACCGAGCCGGTCGATTCCCTGACCAGGTCGGGCAGGTCGATGCCGTCGACGACGTAGCGGGCCAGGCCGATCAGGTCGAGCCGGTTGATCACCAGGTCGAGGTCGGCCCGGGCCACCACGGCGTCCACGTCCACCCGGCCGAGGATCGCCTCGAGGTCCAGCCGGGCGGCGATCCGGTCCAGGTCGACCACGGCCAGCACCAGGCCGGTGAGGTCGAGCCGGGCCAGCGCGATCCGCAGCGGGCCGGTCAGCAGCCCGGGGAGCTCGCGCAGCCTGGCCACGCCGATCACCGGCAGCAGCACCTGGGGCGGCATCACCCGGGCCGGCAGCAGCGGTGTCCGGGCGGCGCGCCGGCCGGCCCAGGCCGCCGTGTGGGCGGCCAGCGTCAGGCAGCGGGACGCCACCGCGACCGCGGTCTCGGCCGGGGGTTGGCCCCGCCGCGCCGCCCGGGCCTGGTTCCTCGGCGTTGTCCCCGGCTGGCTCATCGGCCCACTGTGACCGGTTGCGGGCCGATCGCCGTCACCCGGCGAGGGTGAGTTCACCCCGGACGGGTGACGTTCCCGCCGCCGGCCGCGACCGACACTCGGGCAGTCGGCACCGGCCGGTCCGGTGTCGGTTGAACTGCGAACAGACCGACTACGAAAGGACAATCACATGTCTGACCTGATCGCGATCGGCTACTCGGACGAGGCGACGGCCACTGCCGCGGCGGCCGAGGCGCGGCGGCTGGCCAAGGACCTGATCATCGAGGCCGACGCCATCGCCGTGATCAGCCGGGATGCCGACGGCAAGTACCACGTCACGACGACCCACCACCCGGTCGGCAGTGGTGCCACCTGGGGGATGTTCTGGGGCCTGCTGTTCGGCATGCTCTTCTTCATCCCGGTCTTCGGCATGGCCTTCGGGGCCGGTTTCGGCGCGCTGATGGGCAAGATGGCCAAGACCGGCATTGACCGGCAGTTCCAGGACCAGGTGCGCGACATGCTGCAGCCTGGCACCTCGGCCCTGTTCCTGGTGGTGGAGAAGGTCACGCCGGACAAGGCCGTCGAGGCGCTGAGCCGGTTCGGCGGCACGGTGCTGAAGTCCTCGCTGTCCAAGGACGCCGAGCGCGAACTGCAGCAGGAGCTGAACCCGAAGACGCCGGCCGGCGCCACCAGCTGAGCAGTCACCGGTGCGGGCCCGGCGCAGGTGCCGGGCCCGTGCCGCTGCCCACGGCGACCTCGCCGGGGCCGGGCCGGGTCAGCTGGTCGTACTCGGTCCGGGTGACCGCGCCGGCCCGCAGCAGCCAGCGCGCGGTGGCCGCCTGCATCGCCCGGTGGGCCGCGCTCGACTGCGTCGCCCTCGGCGGCGGGGCATCGAGCAGTTCGTCGATCCGGGTGCGGGCGATCTCCAGGTGCCGGTGCCGGGCGACCAGGCCGCGTCCCTGGCTCAGCAGGTAGCCGAACGCCCCGGCGTAGGGGAGCAGGATCGTCAGCACCACCCACCCCGCCCGGGCCGGCCGGGAGAGGTCGGTGCGGGTGAACAGGTCGCGGTAGACCACGATCAGCAATCCCACCAGCAGGACGCAGGCGAACAGCACGGAGATCGACCACGCCACGCCGGGCAGGATCGGGTACTCGGCTACCAGCTTCATCACGCCGCCCCAAGAGTCACGCCGCCCAGAGAGAACGCTGCCCCACGTATGACGCCGTCGGCGGAGGTCACGCCGGCCGGGCGGGACAGACGGGCGCCGCCACCGGGCAGTCGCAGGCCGTCCGCGCCGCTGGTCACCGGCCCGGACGGCGAGCGGGTGACCAGCGGTGGTCCCGGCCGGTTGGCTCAGGTGCGCAGTTCGCGGCCGTGCACCGAGATCGCGTAGATGACGATCACGTCGACCGCGATGACCAGGATCGACCAGACCGGGTAGGCCGCGATGAAGGCGAGGTTGACCACCGCGCTGATGCCGGCGACCGTCACGCCCACGATCCGGGCCCACATCCGGCCGCTGAGCAGGCTCAGCCCGGCGGCCAGCAGCAGCACGCCGAGTGCCATGTGCACCCAGCCCCAGCCGGTGTAGTTGACCCGCACCAGCAGGTCGTTGTGGCCGACGACGTAGTAGCTGTGCCGGAACAGCGCGGTCAGTCCCTCGATGATCTGGAAGCAGCCGACGATCGCCATCATGACGGCGGCGAAGATCACCCAGCCGGTCCAGCCGCTCGGCTCACGGGGCGGCTGGTAACTGGTGCGGACGGGCGGCACTCGTTGCGTGGTCTCAGTCATTGCTCACTCATCTCCCTGCGCCGGCTGCCGATTCCGGCAGCTGCCCTGCGGTACCTGCAGTCTTCGGCCGGACCGGACGGTGCCGCCTCACCCCCGGCGGATGAGGGTTCACCGCGGATCGCGATTCAGCCGGTGGTCCGGCTGTGGCTGGTCGCCGAGCAGGTCGCCCTGGCCCTGCCGGGCCACCCCGATCCGGATCGCCCCGGTGAGCAGGTGCACGCCGGCGCCGATCACCACCAGGTCGCCGAGCATCTGGCCCATCACCACGGCCCGGGCGACCTGGCTCACCGGCACCAGGTCGCCGAAGCCGACCGTGCTGAAGACGGTCATCGTGAAGTACAGCGCGTCGGTCCGGCTCAGGCGGGCCGAGAAGCAGCCCGGTGAGTGGTGCGACATCAGGTAGTAGGTGGCCGCGAATACCACGATGAACAGGGGAAAGAGTCCGGTCAGCACGCTGATCGCGACGATCCGGGGCGTGCGGGAGTGGATGATGCGCAGCACGCCGCGCCAGGTCAGCGCCCCGAACAGCGCCAGGCCACCGGGCAGCAGCAGCGCGCCGGTGCCGCCGACCCGGCCGTCCAGCGGCAGGCCGTAGTAGAGCACCACCAGCCCGGCCGCCGCGCCGGCCCCGCGCAGCAGGATCGCCAGCACCTCCCGCCGGGAGGACCGTTCGTGCGGGGCGGGGCGGTCGGGCCGGGTGGAGGACGGCACGGCTCAGCCGGTCAGCGCCTTCTGCTTCAGCGCGGTGAACTCGTCCGGGGTGATCGCGCCGGTGTCGAGCAGTTCCTTGGCCTGCACGATCTCGTCGGTGCTGCTGGTCGGCTGGGCCACCGACCGGACGTAGGCGTCGACCTGCGACCGGGCCTCGGCGTGCCGCTGCTCGGTGCGGGCGCTCATCGCCCGGCCCTGCGCGATCAGGTAGACGAAGACGCCGATGAACGGCAGGAAGATCGTGAAGACGATCCAGGCGGCCTTGCCCCAGCCGCTGATGTCGTTGCGCCGGAACAGGTCCGCGTACACCGTGATCAGCAGCCAGATGAACAGGACCCAGCCGAAGAAGACGAATGTCGACCACATCACGCTCAGGAACGGGTAGTCGGTGGCTGCCAAGGGCATCGGAATCAACCTCCTCGGATCGGGTTCGCGGCCATCGCGAAGCCCGCGGCCAGGGTCACGGACCCGTGGGTTCGAACTCGCTGCCGTGCACCAGCAGCGCGTAGATCACCAGCACGTCGAAGGCGATCACCACCACCGACCACCACGGGTAGGCAGCCAGGAAGGCCAGGTTCACCACCGCGCTCACCCCGGCCGTGGCGATGCCGACGGCGCGGGCCCACCGCAGCCCGGCGAGGATCCCGATGCCGGCGACGAACACCAGCAGCCCGATCGCCACGTGCACGATCCCCCATGCGGTGTAGGAGACGTGCACCGCGAGCTGGGCGGAGACCCGCGGGTAGTAGGAGCGCCGGATCAGCGCGGTCAATCCCTCGAAGAACTGGACGCAACCGAGCAGCATCAGCATGGTCGCGGCGAAGATCAGGAAGCCGGTCCAGCTGTGCCCGGCGGCCCGGTCGGTGGTCCGCGACCAGTGCAGCCGGTGCGCGCCGGGGCCCTGATGTGCCGAGTTGATCGGGGTGACCTGCGGCGGATGCGCGGTGTCTGCCATCGCCCAACTCCTGATCGTCGATGTCCTGTCGCCGCTCACTGTGGCCCGGGCGTCCCCGCCGAACATCACCCCTGGCGGGCGACACCGGCGCTGCCGGACGGCCCGGAGCGGCCGCATCATCCGTCACGGATGACCCCGCCGGCCCGCTCGCCGGGGACGATGCGCGGACGGGAGAGGAGGCCGGCATGGGCCACGACGGCGACCCCGAACCGGACGGCACAGCCCAGGACGAGACTTCCCGGGATCGGGAAGCCCGGAAGCGGCAGGTCGAGGAGCAGGCCGCCCGGCTGCGGCGGCTGGCCCGGACGGTCGTCGAGCATCCCCGGGTGGTGCGGTTACGGGCCCGGGCCGAGGCGAGCACGGCGGGCGAGATCCAGCGCCGGGTGACCGAGCTGCAGGTGATGCACCAGGCGGCGATCCTGTCGGCGCTGGCGATGGTGCTGCTGATCCCGGCGCTGGTCAGCCTGCAGGCGCTGCTGCCGATCGGCAGCAACCACGGGCTGGCCGTCACCTGGTCCCGGCACCTGTCGCTGAGCCCGGACGCGGCGGCCGACGTTCGCCGGCTCTTCCTCACCCAGCACCGGGTGCAATCGGTCAGTACCGCGGTCAGCTCGCTGTTCACCGTCGTCACGGCCTACGCCTGGCCGGCCGAGCTGCAGAAGACCTACCGCACGATCTGGGGCGTGCCGTCGCCCGGCGTCCGGGACCTGTGGCGGCCGATCCTCTGGATCCCGTCGCTGTTCTGCGTGCTGCTGGCGGTGGCCGCGTCCGGCTCGGTGCTGCGGGGGCTGCCCGGCACGCTGTTCACGGCGCTGGTCGGGTTGCCGCTGATCCTGGGCTGGACCTGGTGGACCCAGCACCTGCTGCTCGGCGGCCGGGTCGGCTGGCGGGCGCTGCTGCCGGCCGCGGTCACCACCGCGCTGGCGCTGGCCGGGCTGTCGATCGTCAGCAGCTTCTACCTCTCCCGCGCGGTCACCTACAACTACGGCCGGTACGGCCCGATCGGCGTGGTCTTCGTGCTGATGTCGTGGCTGACGTCGTTCAGCCTGCTGATGCTCGCCGGCGCGCTGGCCGGCCACACCGTCTGGCGCCGCCGCAGCGGTCCGGACCGGGGCAGCGGTGTCGCCGACGGTTCCCGGGGCGAACGGCACGCCGCGGACAGGGAAAACCGCCACGCGGTGCGCGGGCTGCCGTGAGCTTCGAGACCGCGATGGAGCACGTCGCCCAGGGCTTCGAGCTGCTCGGGGTGTCGGTGCTGGTGGTGGGCGCGGCCTGGTCGGCGGTGCTGACGGTCGTGGTCTGGCGCCGGACCGCGGACGGCCGCCGGGCCTATCGGACGCTGCGCGAGAGCTTCGGCGGGGTGCTGCTGCTCGGCCTGGAGGTGCTCGTCGCCGCCGACCTGATCCGCACCACCGCGGTGCCGCCGACGCTCACCGGTGTCGCGGCGCTGGGGCTGATCGTGCTGATCCGGACGTTCCTCAGCTTCTCGCTGGAGGTCGAGATCTCCGGCCGGTTGCCGTGGCAGCGGGCGCTGGCACCGAACGGCCCACGGAGGATCCAGGCCGCCGCCCGGAACGCCGGCGGGACTACCGACCGGCGGTAGCGCCGCCAGCCAGGCGCTGGCCGGCAGCGGCGCCGCCCTCGGAGGTCACGTCGTCGAGCCACAGGTCCAGGTAGCTGAACTCGCCGGCCGGGTCGTGCCAGCGGGCCTCGCCGCGCGAGCTGAGCACCCGCGCCCCGAAGTGCCGGTACTCCCCGACCGGGGTGGACCAGCGCTGCGGCTCGAAGCCGGGCCGGCGGGTGCCGCCGGAGCGGTAGCGGAGCCGGTCCTCGGCGACGAACTCGGCCAGCCAGCCCTCCCGGTCGAAGCGGAGCTCGGCGGCGACGGTGTGCGGACCGCGGGTGAACGAGCCCCGCACCCGGCGCTCGCCCAGCACCGTCCAGTCGACCGGTGCGTCCACCAGCGCGGCCGGCGCGAGCACGCACAGGTCGTTGAAGACGGTCACCGTCTCGGCGCGGGCCACCTCCGGGCTGGCCGCGTCGACCAGCGGCAGCAGCGAGCAGAGCGACACCCGCATGCTGGCGGTGTCGCCGGTGAAGACGTGCAGCACGTCGACCGGCAGGGCGAACATCGAGGCGTCCATCCGGAAGAACCGGTCGTAGCGCGGGCCGGTGGTGTTCAGCTGCTCGCCGCGAAAGGTCATCCAGCGGTCGCCCGGGCCGCTGCGGATCCGGCCGTGGAAGCGGGCGTGCACGGCGGTCAGCCGCGGCAGCCCGACCGCGCCGCCGATCCGGAGGTAGCCGGCCACCGGGTCCGGCAACCGGGCCAGGTCGGCCTCGCCGAGCGCCGGCCCGGGATCGGGTGCGTCGGCCAGCGCGGCCGCGCACCAGCGGCGGAACTCCGCCCGGTAGCTGCGCGGCCCGTAGCGGGCGTAGCCGTGCGCCGCCGCCAGGCCGCCGAGCGCACCGGCCAGCGCACCCCACCGGGCGAGTGTCGCCATGCTCGTCACCGTCCTGCCTGCTCGGGGACTCCACCCGGCGCCAGGCTAGGCCGCCCGGGGTGGGCGCCGGACGGGCCGAAGGTCACTGGATCGCCCGGCCCGGGGACGTTCGGCCCTGCCGGAAGATCCACTGCACCAGCAGGCTGAAGCCGTGCAGCACCGGGCGCCGGTCGCGCCGGCCGCGAGCCCGGCCGGCCAGGCCGGCCTGACCAGCACCGAGGCAGCGGCCCGGCTGGCCGCGGACGAGCTGCGGGTGCAGCGGCCGATCGGCTGGCCACGAGCGCTGTCGGCGCAGCTGCGCGACACGATGATCGTGGTGCTGCTGGCGGCCGCGGCGCTCACCGCCGCGGTGGGCGACCTGCCCGACATGGCGGTGATCCTCGCGGTGGTGGTGGTCAACTCGGTGCTCGGCGCCGCCCAGGAGGTGCGGTCCGGCGAGGCGCTCGCCGCGCTGGCGGAGCTGACCGCGCCGCGCTCCTCGGTGATCCGAGACGGCCGGCCGCGGGACCTGCCGGCGGCCGAGGTGGTGCGCGGTGACCTGCTCAGCCTGGCCGCCGGGGACATCGTGCCGGCCGACGCCGAGGTGCGCGCCGAGCGCTCGCTGCTGGTGGACGAGTCGGTGCTCACCGGGGAGTCGGTGCCGGTCGCCCGGCCGGTGGGTGGGCAGCTGCATGCGGGCACCGTGATCACCCGGGGCAGCGCCGAGGCGGTGGTGACCGCGACCGGCCGGCTGACCGCGATGGGCGGCATCGCCGCCGAGCTCGCCGACAGCCACGCCGGGCTGAGCCCGCTGCAGCGCCAGCTCGCGGTGCTCGGCCGCCGGCTGGCGATCGCGGTGACGCTGGCCGCGGTGCTGGTCGCGGCGATCCACCGGGTGCTCGGGCATTCCGTCGAGGACAGCCTGGTGATCGGGATCAGCCTTGCGGTGGCGGCCATTCCGGAATCGTTGCCGGCCGTGGTCTCGCTCTCGCTGGCGATGGCCGCCCGACGGCTGGTGGCCCGGGGCGTGCTGGTGCGGCGGCTGACCGGGGTCGAGACGCTCGGCTCGGTGACCGTGCTGGCCGCCGACAAGACCGGCACCCTGACCGAGGGCCGCATGGTGGTGGCCAGCAGCTGGACGCCGCGCCCGTCCGCCGGGGCCGAACGGGCGCTGCTGGCGGCGGCCACGCTGTGCGCCGACGCCTGCCGGACGCCGGACCTGCAACCGGGCCCGCGGGACGACCCGACCGAGGTCGCGCTGGTGCAGGCCGCGACCCGGGCCGGCATCGACGTCGCCGCGCTGCGGGTGCGCTACCCGCGGCTGGCCGAGGAGCCGTTCGACGCCGCCACCGCCCGGATGACCACCACGCACGGCCGGCCGGACGGCGCGACCAGGGTGATCTGCAAGGGCTCGCCGGAGGCGGTGCTGGCGCTCGTCCCGGACGGGCCGGCCGGCGACGCGGCGGCCGAGTTCGCGCGGGACGGCCGCCGGGTGCTGGCGGTGGCGGCCGACGACGGTGCCGGCTGGCGGCTGCTCGGGTTGCTGGGGCTGAGCGACCCGCCGCGGCCGCAGGCCGGCGGGCTGATCGCGGCGTTCCGGGCGGCGGGCGTCCGGCCGGTGATGATCACCGGCGACCATCCGGGCACCGCGCGGGCGATCGCGGGCGCGGTGGGCATCGACGAGGTGCACGCCCGGGTCCGGCCGGAGCGGAAGACCCGGATCGTCCGCGAGCTGCAGCAGGCCGGCGAGGTGGTGGCGATGACCGGCGACGGGGTGAACGACGCCCCGGCGCTGCGGGCCGCCGACATCGGCGTGGCGCTGGGCCGGCAGGGCACCGAGGTGGCCAAGCAGGCGGCGGACCTGGTGCTGACCGGCGACGAGCTGGCCGCGCTGGTGCCGGCCATCGGCGAGGGCCGGCGGGCCTACGACAACCTGCGCCGGTTCCTGCACTACGCGCTGTCCGGCGGCCTGGCCGAGGTGCTGATCATGGTGCTGGGGCCGGCGGTGGGCTTCGCGGTGCCGCTGCGGGCCGGCCAGATCCTCTGGGTCAACCTGCTCACCCACGGCCTGCCCGGGGTGGCGATGGGCAACGAGCCGGCCGAGCCGGGCGTGCTCACCCGGCCGCCGCGGCCGCCGCGCGAGCAGCTGCTGGATCCGCGGACCGGCTACCGGGTGGGCGTGCTGGGCGCCGCCGTGGCCGCGGCGAGCCTGGCCGCCGCCGGCTGGGCCGACCAGGCCGGCCGGCCGTGGCAGAGCACCCTCTTCCTGGCCCTGACGCTCTGCCAGCTGGCGGTCGCGCTCGCGCTCCGGCCGCGGTGGCGCGCGGCGGGCAACCCCGGGTTGCTGGCCGCGGTGGCGCTCAACGTGCTGCTGGCGCTGCTGGCCGTGTGGTGGCCGCCGCTGCGTGAGCTGCTGCGCACCGAGCCGCTCACCGCCGCCGACCTGCTGCCGTGCCTGGCGGCCGCGCTGGCGGTGGCGGCGGTCGCGTCCTGGCAGCGGGGTCGGCCGGTCAGGCCAGCCGGGCCGCGGACTCCAGCAGCAGCGCGTGCACGAAGGCCTGCGGCAGGTTTCCGCGCAACTGGTGCTCCTCGGCGTCGAACTCCTCGCTGAGCAGCTGGGGCGGGCCGCCGGCGGCCGCGGTGCGCTCGAACCAGGCCCGTGCCTCGACCGGCTGCCCGGCCTGCTGCAGCGCCAGCGCCACCAAGAAGCCGCACAGCAGGAAGGAGCCCTCGGCCGCGGGCAGCGGGCGCTGGTCGTGCCGGAACCGGTAGGCGTAACCGTCCAGCGTCAGCTCGGCCAGGTAGCCGCCCAGGGTGGCCACGCTGCGTGGATCGTCCGGCGGCACGGCACCGCGCAGCGCGGGCAGCAGCAGCGCGCCGTCCAGGCCGGGATCGGCCGGTGAGCGCTGCCAGCGGCCGGACGGGTGCAGCGCGTGCCGGTCGGTGTCGGCGAGGATCCGGTCGGCCAGGGCCACCCAGCCGGTGCTGGCGGGGGAGCGGGGAGCCACCCCGGCCAGCGCCCGCAGGCCGGCGGCGGCGGTCAGCCGGCTGTGCGTCCAGGCCCGGTCATCGATCTCCCAGATGCCCGCGTCCTCCTCCTGCCAGCGGTTGCCGATCGCGGTCGCGGCCAGCTCGGCCGCCTGCCAGTGCTCGGCGGCCAGCCGGTCGTGCCGGGCACCGGCGGCCAGCAGCAGCAGCGCCTCGCCGAACGCGTCCAGCTGGAACTGCCGGCACACCCAGTTGCCCACCAGGTCGTACCCGCCGGGGTAGCCGGCCAGCCGCAGATGCCGCTGGTCCGGGATCGGCTCGCCGCGGCTGGTGTAGGCCGGCATCAGCCGGTCGCCGTCGACGAGCAGCCGTCCCGAGACGAAGCCGACCGCCGCGTCGAGCAGCCCGAAGGCACCGGCCGCGGCGGCTGCCTGGCCGGCGTAGGACTGGTCGCGGATCCAGACGTAGCGGTAGTCGTAGTTGCGCCCGGCCTCGGCCCGTTCGGGCAGGCTGGTGGTGGCCGCCGCGACCATGCCGCCGCTGGCGCTGGTCAGCCCGCGCAGCACGGCGTAGCTGTGCCGGGCCTGGCGCGGGGCCAGGCAGTGCGCCAGCTCGGGGACCTCCCGCTGCCAGGCCGCCTCGGTGGCCTGCCACAGCTCCGCGGCCGGTGGCAGGTCGCCGGCCGGCTCGGCGAGCCCGAGTTCGAGCACCAGGTCCCGGGACTCACCCGCGGCCAGGTGCAGCCGCAGCCGCAGCGCGCCGTCCCGGCTGCGTGCCCCGGTGCCGCACCGCCAGCGCAGCCAGACGCCGCCGGCCCGGCCGGTCCAGGTGCCGTCGCGGTGCCCCAGCCCGGTCAACGGCTCGCGGTCGTACTCGGCCCGCGGGCACAGTTCGACGTCGAGCGTGGCCGGGCCGTCCACGGCCGTCACCCGGCGCAGCAGCACGGCCCGGTCGCCCTCCGCCGTGAAGGTCAGCGCGTCCTGACACGCGACGATGCCGTCCTCGGTGGTCCAGCGATTGCACCAGATCAGCGAGCCGGCCTCGTAGTAGCCGCCCCAGACGTGCCGGCCGACCGGGGTGATCAGGTAGCGGCCGCGACCGCCGATCAGGCTGCTGAAGACGGAGCCACTGTCCCAGCGGGGGAAGCACAGCCAGCCGATGTCGCCCCGCGGCCCGACCAGGGCGCCGCGCTCACCGTCGGCCAGCAGGGCGTACTCCCGCAGCACGTGCGGGGGGAACTGGGCGGCGAGGGTCTGCTCGCTCACTGGTCGCTCCCCGGGTGGTGCGGCAGCATCTCCTGGGCCTTGGCCTTGACCCCTTCAATGATGACGCCGCGGCGGTCCTCGTCGCCCTTGAGCATGGCCATAGCCGAGTCCTTGAGCTGCTCGAAGGTGGCGTGCGGCGGGATCGGGGGCATGTTGGGATCGGTGCGCACATCCAGGACGGCCGGCCGACCCGCGCTCAGCGCCCGCTCCCAGGCTCCTGCGAGCTGGTCGGGCCTGTCGACCGCGATGGCCTCCAGGCCCAGGCTGGCGGCGAAGGCGGCGTAGTCGACGTCGGGCAGCGACTGCGACTCGGTGAACTTCGGGGCGCCCTCCATCGCCCGCATCTCCCAGGTCACCTGGTTCAGGTCGTCGTTGTGCAGCACCGCGACGACCAGCCGCGGGTCGGCCCACTCGCGCCAGTACCGCTTGACGGTGATCAGCTCGGCCAGCCCGTTCATCTGCATGGCCCCGTCGCCTTCGAACACGATTACTGGTCGGCCCGGGTGGCCGAACTTGGCCCCGATGCCGTAGGGGACGCCCGGTCCCATGGTCGCCAGGTTTCCGGACAGGGAGCCGCGGACGTCACCGCGGAACTTCAGCTGCCGCGCGTACCAGTTAGCGCTGGACCCCGAGTCTGCGGCCACGATCGCGTTGTCCGGCAGGCGGGCCGACAGCTCGTGGAAGAGCCGCAGGGGGTTGACCGGGTCCGCGTCCACCATCGCCTGACTCTTCATGACCTCCCACCAGCGGGCCACGCTGAGTTCGACGCTCTTCCGCCAGGCGCGGTCCTGCTGGCGCCGCAGCCGCGGGATCAGCGCTCGAAGCGTTGCGGCGGCGTCCCCGACCAGGTTGACCTCGTAGGGGTAGCGCATGCCGACGTACCGGCCGTCGACGTCGACCTGCACGGCGCGGGCCTGGCCGAAGTCCGGCAGGAACTGGGTGTAGGGGAAGCTGGACCCGACGGTCAGCAGGGTGTCGCAGCCCTGCATGAGCTCGTAGCTGGGCCGGGTGCCGAGCAGCCCGATCGAGCCGGTGACGAACGGCAGCTCGTCCGACAGCACATCCTTGCCGAGCAGCGCCTTGGCCACGCCCGCGCCGAGGATCTCGGCGACCTGCTCGACCTCGGCCCGGGCGTCCCGGGCGCCCTGGCCGGCCAGGATCGCGACCCGCGACCCGGCGTTCAGCACGTCGGCGGCCCGGCCGATGGCCTCGTCGCCCGGGACCGCGGTGGACTGGGTGATCCCGAGGCTAGACGGCACCATCTTGAACGCGTGCTCCGGCGCCGAGTACTCGAGTTCCTGCACGTCGGCCGGGATGATGAGCGCTGTCGGGGCCCGCTCGGCCATTGCTACCCGGATCGCCCGGTCGAGCACGTTGGGCAGCTGCTCGGGCACCGTCACCATCTGCACGTACTCGCTGGCCACATCCTTGTACAGGCTGAGCAGGTCGATCTCCTGCTGGTAGGAGCCGCCCATGGCCGAGCGGTTGGTCTGCCCCACGATGGCGACCACCGGCACGTGGTCCAGCTTTGCGTCGTACAGGCCGTTCAGCAGGTGCACCGCGCCCGGGCCCGACGTCGCGGCGCACACCCCGACCCGGCCGGTGAACTTCGCGTAGCCGACGGCCTCGAACGCCGCCATCTCCTCGTGCCGAGCCTGGACGAACTTCGGCTGGTTGCCGGCCCGCCCCCAGGCGGCCAGCAGCCCGTTGATGCCGTCTCCGGGGTAGCCGAACACCAGCTCCACGTCCCAGGCGCGAAGTCGTTCCAGCAGGTAGTCAGATACTTTCGGTCCGGCCATCTGTATTTGCCTCCTTCTACTATTCGGTGCGGTGCCCGG
>Ga0335073_10002141_pt1 | contig 27033 bp, 19 predicted proteins | sample Lox_Sample_22_FD_207093 | JGI IMG/M metagenome (GOLD analysis project Ga0335073, IMG submission 207093) | Soil microbial communities from Loxahatchee National Wildlife Refuge, Florida, United States - Lox_Sample_2.2 | ecosystem: Environmental > Terrestrial > Soil > Wetlands | place: USA...
CTCTATAACGAAAACGCCGCCTGATCGGCGGAGGAGACACGACGAGGATGAGCACCTACCAAGCCCCACTGCGCGACATGCAATTCGTTCTGCGCGAACTCGCCGGCATCGAAGACGTCGCCAAACTCCCCGGATTTGAAGACACGAGCGACGTGTGGGAATCGATCCTCGACGAAGCGGGATCGTTTGCGACCGGCGTGCTCGATCCGCTCAACCGTGTCGCCGACAAGGAAGGCTGCACGTGGAACAACGGCGCGGTCACCACGCCCAAAGGCTTCAAAGAGGCGTATAAAAAGTTTGCCGATGCGGGTTGGATCGGGTTACCCGTTCCCGCCGAATACGGCGGCCAAGGCCTGCCGTCGGTGTTGCTCGGGCCGACGCTCGAGATGTGGAACGCAGCCAACATCGGCTTTGCCAATGGGCCGCTGCTCAATCAGGGCGCAATCGAAGCGGTCGAGCTGGTCGGCTCGCCGGAGCAAAAGAAGAAGTGGATTCCCAATCTTGTCTCGGGGAAGTGGACCGGGACGATGAATCTCACCGAGCCGCAAGCCGGTTCGGATCTCGCGCAGGTGCGCACCAAAGCGGTGCCGAGCGGCGATCATTATCTGCTCACCGGTGAGAAGATCTTCATCACCTTCGGCGAGCACGACATGGCGGAGAACATCGTACACCTGGTGCTCGCGCGTCTTCCCGACGCGCCCGAAGGCGTCAAAGGCATCTCGCTCTTCATCGTGCCGAAGGTTCTCGTGAACGACAACGGCTCGCTCGGCGAAGTCAACGACGTCGTTTGCGCGGGTATCGAGCACAAGCTCGGGATCAACGGCAACCCGACGTGCACCATGAAGTTCGGCGAAAAGGGCAAAGGCGCCGTCGGCTATCTGGTCGGCGAAGCCAATCGCGGCCTCGAATACATGTTCATCATGATGAACGCGGCGCGTTTCTCCGTCGGCGTGCAGGGCTACGCGGTCGCCGACCGCGCCTATCAGCACTCGCTCGAGTACGCCAAGGAGCGCGTGCAGATGGCCGATGCCACGACGCGCAGCAAGACGCCGGTGCGGATCATCGAGCATCCCGACGTGCGCCGCATGCTGATGTGGCAGAAGGCCAACATCGAAGCGATGCGCGCGCTCTCGTACGTGACCGCGGCCGCGCTCGATTTCGCGCACAAGCACCCCGACGAGAAGGTACGCAAAGAGAACAAAGCGTTCATCGAACTGATGATTCCGATCGTCAAGGGCTGGTGTACCGAGAACGGCGTCGAGCTCTGCTCGACCGCATTGCAGATCTTCGGCGGCATGGGCTTCGTCGAGGAGACGGGCATCGCACAGCAATACCGCGACGTGCGCATCACCACGATCTATGAAGGCACGACCGGTATCCAAGCGCTCGACCTCGTCGGCCGCAAGCTGATTCGCGATATGGGCGCGACGGCAACCAGCGTGCTCAAGAGCATCGAGAAATTCGCGAAGGAAGCGGCAACGCACGAAAACGCCGACGTAAAGGCGATGGCCGAAGGCTTGCTCAAAGGCCTCGCGACGCTGGCGGAAGTCTCGCAATGGATCGGCATGAACGCGATGGGCGATCTGAAAAAAGCCTTCGCGTGCTCGGTGCCCTACCTCAAGCTGTGGGGCGTCGTTGCGGGCGGCTGGCAGATGACGCGCGCCGCGAAGATCGCGGCCGATAAGATCGCGGCCGGCGATAAGGACCCGTTCTACCCCGCCAAGATCACGACGGCGAAGTTCTATGCCTCGCACGTGCTCACGCAGAGCGCGTGGTACAAGCGGCAGATCATCGATGGCGCGGGCGACGTCATGACGCTGCCCGAGGAGGCTTTCGAGCTCGATCGCAAGACGGTGGTTACCGCGTAGTCATGGGCTACATCAAAACAGAAGACCGTAACGGCGTGCGGATTATCACGATCGATAATCCGCCCGTCAACTCGCTCTCCTTCGCGCTCTCGGCCGAACTCGTTCCGGTCGTGGAGAAGGCTTCGGCCGACCCCAGTATCAACGCGGTCGTCTTCATCGGCGGCAACGGTCAGTTTTCGGCCGGCGCCGACATCAACGACTTCGGCAGCGAACCGACGCCGCAGACCCGCACGATTCGCGACGTGATCGCGGCCGTCGAGAAGAGCGACAAGACGTTCGTAGCCGCGATCGAAAAACAAGCGCTCGGCGGCGGGCTCGAGCTCTCGCTCGCCTGCGATTATCGCGTTGCGCTCAGCGATGCGAAGATCGGTCTGCCGGAAATCAAGCTGGGCCTATTGCCCGGCGCCGGCGGCACGCAGCGCCTCCCGCGTCTCATTGGCGCGCAAGACGCCCTCGACATCATGCTCAAGGGTCGCAACGTCCGGATGGATGAAGCCAAAGAGAAAGGCATCGTCGATCAGGTCGTCGAGTCCGATTTGCTCGATGCCGCGCTCGCGCTCGCGAAGGAAGGCGGCAAACGCCGCATTTCGCAGCGCAAGCCGTACATCGGCAAGGGAATCAGCGAGCAGGCCGCACCCTTCATCGTCTCGCAGGCGCACAAGATGGTGCCGCCCGAGAACAACGGCGGGTTCGCGGCGCACAAGTTGATCGACGCGGTCGAAGCCGCGGTCGAAATGCCGTTTGAATTCGGACTTGCGCGCGAAGCGCGGCTCTTCGAAGAGCTGGCGCGCTCGGCGCCGTCGGCGGCCCTGCGTCACGTGTTTTTCGCGGAACGAGAGTTGGCGAAGATTCCCAATCTTCCGGCTGCGGCGCCGCTCGACATCAAGAAGGCCGGCGTGATCGGCGCCGGTACGATGGGTACCGGCATCGCGATCACCTTCGCGCAGTCCGGCATCCCCGTACACATCGTCGACTCGAACGAAGAAGCGATCGACAAGGCCAAGCAGACCGTCATGGGCATGTTCATGTACCAAGTACAGAAGGGCCGCATGACGCAGGAAGAGGCGTGGAAGCTCGGTCAGTCGGTGCAGTTCACCGACGACTGGAGCGAGCTGGCCGATGCCGACGTCGTCGTCGAGGCCGTCTTCGAGAACATGGACGTCAAGAAAGAGGTCTTCACCAAGCTCGATGCGATCGTGAAGCCCGAGGGCATTCTCGCCTCGAACACGTCGACGCTCGACATCGACGAGATGGCTGCGGTGACGAAGCGCCCCGATAAATTCGTCGGCCTGCACTTCTTCGTGCCCGCGAACATCATGCCGCTGCTCGAAATCGTGCGCGGCAAGGAGACCTCGCCTCAAACCATCGCGACGGCGTTCAAGCTCGGCAAAACGTTGCGTAAAACCTCGGTGCTCTCCGCGAACGCGTTCGGCTTCATCGGCAATCGCATGGTGATCGATTACGCGAAGGCCGCGGGCGAGATGGCCGAATGGGGCGTGGCTCCCGCGCGCATCGACGCGGTTGCCAAGAGCTTCGGCTTCCCGATGGGGCCGTTCGCGATGAGCGATCTCTCCGGCATTGACGTCGGCTGGCACATTGCCAAGGCGCGTCCGGATATCGCGAAGCGCAGCGCCGTCGTCGATCGTCTCGTCGAAATGAAGCGTCTTGGGCAGAAGACGATGGCCGGTTATTTCAAGTACGACAAAGCCGTCGGCAAAGGACGCGAGCCGATTCCGGATCCCGAGATCGTCGCGCTATTCGCCGAAGAAGCCAAGAAGGCGGGCATTGCGCCGCGCGAGTTGAGCGATCAGGAAATTCTCGATCGCCTGACCTTCGCGTTGATCAACCGCGGCGCGTATCTGCTGGAAGAGGGCGTGGCACTGCGTCCGGGCGACATCGACATCGTCTACGTTTACGGTTACGGCTTCCCGCCGCATCACGGCGGCCCGATGTGGTACGCCGACGAAGCCGGTGTGAAGCACGTCTACGATCGCGTCGTGGGGTTCGGTTGGGAACCGGCGCCGCTACTCAAAGAAATCGCCGAAGCGAGCGGCACGTTCGCTTCCTACAAAAAGGGAGAACTGGTTCATGCGTGAGGCGGCAGTCGTCTCGGCAGCGCGGACGCCGATCGGTCGCGCGTTCCGCGGCGCGTTCAATCAAACACCTGGTGCAACGATGGCGGGATTCGTCGTCGCTGAAGCGATCAAGCGCGCCGGCGTCGATCCGGCCGAGATCGAAGACGTCGTGATCGGCTCGGGACTTCCCGAGGGCGCGACCGGCAATAACATCGGACGCACCGCGGCGTTGCGTGCGGGCTGCCCGGTGACCGTCTCGGGACAGACGGTGAGCCGCTACTGCGCGTCGGGTCTCGATGCGATCGCGGCTGCGGCGAAACGCGTCATCGTCGACAACGCCGACGTCGTCGTCGGCGGCGGCGTCGAATCGGTCTCGATGGTGCAGAACTACCTCAACCAGGAGTTCTACACCGAAGAGTGGCTGCTGCGCCACACGCCCGACGTGTATATGCCGATGCTCTACACGGCCGACAACGTCGCGAAGAAGTACAACGTTTCGCGCGAGTCGCAGGACGAGTACGCGCTGCAGAGCCAGCAGCGTACGGCGGAAGCGCAAAAAGCGGGCCGCTTCGACAAGGAGATCGTCGCGCTGCCGAGCTGGAAGTACGTGCAGGACAAAGACAGCGGCGTCGTGACCGAGGAGCATGTCGTTCTCAATAAAGACGAAGGCAACCGGCCGGAAACGACGCTCGAAGGCCTCTCGTCGCTCAAAGGTGCCGTGCCGGGGATCAAAGATACCTCGATCACTGCAGGCAATTCATCGCAACTCTCGGACGGCGCGGCGGCTGTGGTGCTGATGGATGCGAAGCTCGCATCGCAGCGCGGTCTCGAACCGCTCGGCTTCTATCGCGGCTTTGCGGTTGCGGGTTGCGAGCCGGGCGAGATGGGCATCGGCCCCGTCTTCGCGGTACCGAAGCTGCTCAAGCAGCACGGCCTCAAGATCGACGATATCGGTTTGTGGGAGCTCAACGAAGCATTCGCCGTGCAGACGGTGTACTGCCGCGATACGCTCGGCCTTCCGAACGACCGTTTCAACGTCGACGGCGGCGCTATCTCGATCGGCCATCCGTACGGCATGAGCGGCGCGCGGATGACGATGCACGCGCTCATCGAAGGCAAGCGCCGCGGCGTGAAGTACGTGGTGGTTACCATGTGCATCGGCGGCGGTATGGGCGCGGCCGGGCTCTTCGAGGTTGCCTAGGCCTTAGAGCGCAATCGCGCCCTTCGAGAGCGTTTCGATATTCGCGGCCTCGATGAAGGCGACAAACTCGCCGGGTTTGCCGTCGACCGCCTCAATCGAGATCACGCACTGCCACGATGCCGTTTTCGCATCGGCCTTGCGGAAGGTTTGTGCGACGATCGCATCGCCGTTCGATCTCGCACCGGCTTTCCATCCGGCTTTGATCATCTGCGCAGCGAAATTGTCGAGTAGCGCGGCTGCCGACGTTCCGTTGTGGATGTACGCGGCCGATTGCGCGTTGGGAAGGCCGATCTGCGGTACCGACATGCGAACGCCGGCCGGTACGTGCAGTTGCGGAAGTTCCGTGGTTCCGAACGCCTTTACCAAGCTCATCAGCGGGTTTTTGCCGCAGATCAAATCACCGACGCCGCCCGCGCCTGCGGGCGTGATCGACACGCGCAGATCCTGCGGATCGGTTCCGACTTGTGCCGTTACGAGCGGCTCGTTCGCCTTGCAATAAATCCCCGACTGCGGGCCGGTCGAGGCGACGAAGCCTCCGTTGTTCGTCGGAAGCTCCTGGTGCGTCCATCCCGCAGCGGTAAGCGCGGCGCCGTAGCTCGCGAGCGCGCCGTCCGGCGCCGTGTAATAGAGATCGTAGGAGTCGAGCGCGATCGGCGACGAGACCGACTGATGCACACTGCCTACCAACGTTGCATCGGGCAGCGGAACCTTCGGGATGCCGTCGGGCAGCTTGCCGACGAAGACCTGCGCGGTCCCGCCGTTTTGCGCAGCAATGCGTTGCAGCAATAAGGTGGTGCCGTCGTTGGTTTGCGCCGTCGCCGGAAGCGCGGAGAACGATATCAGTATCGAGGCGAATACAGCAAGTCGTCTCACGCCGCACCGAATTGAAGCCCGGTCCGCTCAGGTCCTTCTCAATCTGCGCGAGCCGGTCCAGGAAACGACGAGGCCCCGGTGGCGTACCACCGGGGCCTCGTGCCCCTCTGCGTTGCTGCCGGTGTTAGAGCACCGGAAGCGCGTAATCGAGCACCATGAGCAACTTGTTACGGTTGATCGTGTCGGAGTTCGAGTAGGGATAACCGGAGTGGAATTGATAGAGGTTCGAGTCGGTTATGCTGAGCGTGATAGCCGGCGGCCACTTCTTGATCACCGCGAAGTCGACTTCGTTGTAGAGATACGGAATCGGCGCGTTGATGAAGTAGTCGAAGTTATTCACGTACGAACCGGAAAACGCAAACGTCGATGTGTGCGGGTTGCCGATCGGTACCGTGATATTCGGCGTGAACGTCGTGTGGTAGATGCTCCCCTGCGTGGGTACGACCAAGCCCGACGGGCTGGCTTTGAACACGCCGGTCGTGTTGTGGGGGATGTACTCTTCCTGAACCGTGAGACCGAAGAGCTTTCCGAAGTACTTGCTGCCCGGACCGGCGCGGCCGGCGAGCTGCACGTAGAGGTCGTGCCACATCGTCTCGGTTGAACTGTCTTCCAAACCGTTTCCGCAGCACATACGCACGCGTTCGTGCCAGCCGCCCGAGAGGACGACGGGGCCCGCATTGTAGTTCAGCGAGGCGTCGTCGGTCCGGTCGTCGTTGAGCTTCTGATAGGTGTAGGGAATCTCGAACTCTTTAGCCGCCGTACATGGCAAGCTCGAACAGACCTTGCTGGCGATGCCAACGCGGCCGATGTTCTGATTGACATAACCGTGCGAGTAGCTGATGTACCACCGCTTCGCCAGGTTGATCTGCGCGCCGTAGGTGAAATGCACAACCGGATCGGCGAATTGATATTGGCCGGTCGGGCCGCAGTCCTGAGTGGTAGCGCAGTACGAAGAGGGCAACGCGAGATCCGAGGAACCGATGTTCCAGGTGCCCATGCCGCCGACATGGACGATCAGGAGTTTGGGTTTAGGCGGATCCTTTTTCGCCGCAGGGGCTTGTGCGACGGTGCTGCTGTTCGAGGTTGCGGCCGTTGCGGTCGATGTCGTTTGCGCCGAAGCAATCCCGACATTCGCAACGATGCACAGCCCGAACGCCGCACCGAGCGATAAGAGACGTTTCAAGGTAATGCTCCTTTGTGTGATTGTGTGCTCCTCCCAGCCGGAAGCAAAGGCAAGGAACGACTTATATCCTTAACAGTTGCGGCGCCGCCATACGTTCCGCGGCGCAGCTATTGTTCAGGTTAGCTTAGCAAATTATTAAATGGTAGCACCATAACCTCTATTCTCGCTAAATTTGCCAAGCGCATTTGGTGCATATCAAGCGCCCGAAAAAAAACGTCCGGCGTTTCTCGCCGGACGTTGCCTGAAAGGTCGCAGATGCGCGTCAGGCCTTTTTGGAAAATGCGATGCACCAACCGTTGGGACTGATCGTGCCGGTCACAACCTTGCACGAGTGCGGCGGCTTGAATAGGCTGCACTGCGAGCATTTTGCGCCGCCTTTGCCTGGGTGGTCCTGATACTTGAATTGCGCTTTATTACTGGCTGCGTCGGCGACCCCGCCGCTCATTGCCACGGCTCCCGCAAGAGCCGGCAGGACGATGAGCGTGCGCAGCGCCTCTTTGCGCGATTGGGATGGACGATCCATAAACGAACCTCTCCTCCGCGACGGACTAAAAAGGAGTACGGCTTCGCGCACGGTGCGGCCTTCCGGACCTTCCAAGCCTGGCCCAAGCGTCGATCCTTATTCTTGGGAACCATGGACAGCTTCATTCCGCGCGTCGCCGTCATCGACGACGAGCCTGACATTCGGACGTTGCTCGAGTTGGAGCTGAGCGAGGCCGGCTTTTCCGTGCGCAGCGCATCCGACGGTCCCGCCGGGCTAGCGCTCGTTCGCGAGTGGGAGCCCGACGTCGTCCTGCTCGACGTGATGATGCCGAAGGTCGACGGCATCACGCTGCTTCCCGACCTGCGCCGCACGACGCAGGCGCCGATCTTCATCGTCAGCGCCAAAGGCGGGACCGATGATAAAGTACGCGGGCTCGATCGCGGCGCCGACCATTACGTTGCCAAACCCTTCGAAATCCCCGAACTGGTCGCGCGGCTGCGCTCGGCGCTGCGCCGTCCGCGGCTCGAGTCGCCGCAGATCGTCACGTTCCGCGATCTATCGCTGGATCTGCAGACGCGCCGCGTCGTCCGTAACGGGAAGGCCATCGCGCTCACGACGCGTGAGTTCGACTTGCTTGCGGCATTCGTGCGCGAGCCGCGCCGCGTCTTCACGCGCGATCAGCTCATCGCGCAGGTGTGGGGCGACCACTCCGCGGTGACCGGCAATGCGGTCGAGACCTACATTTCGTATTTGCGGCACAAGATCGACTATGGCTTCGAGGAACCACTGCTGCACACGATTCGCGGTGTAGGATACGCCTTGCGCTCGACGCATTAGAGGATCATGCTGCGGTCGATCCGCTTCCGCCTGATTGCCTCTTTCCTCGCCGCTTGGGTAACCTTCGCGCTGACGATCTCCGTAATCGTCTGGCTTTTCGTGGGCGACATCACGCGCAACATCGTGCTCGCCGACGTCAACCTCGCTTCGCTCAAGGTGACGCGCGCGGCCTTTCAATACGCGCTCTCGGGCGGCGCGCCGCCGGCCGACATCGAGGCGATCGCGCTCGCGCAGGTGCGCGGGTTGCACGTGCGCGTCTCGGTCGTGCCGCGCGAGGGATTCGGCTTCGGCCCGTTCGAAGCGCCGGGCGCGGGTCCGCCGCTTCCCGGCGCGCCGATCGGTATCGGACCGACGCCGCAGATTCAAAGCGTCGTGTTCGGGATGATGCGCGTCGACATCGTGCCCGACATCGGCTACATCGCGGCGACGAGCCGTCAATGGCTGCTCGGCGCAATCGTCGTCGATCTCCTAAGTCTCATTCCGGCCTGGTACGTGGCGGCGATCGTTGCGGGACGTACGCTCGAACCGTTGCTGCACACGACGCGCGCGCTCGAGCTCTTCGCTTCGGGCGATTTTACGCCGCACGCGGTCACGACGCGTCAGCGCACCGAGATCGGCGACTTGGCGCGCGCCTATAACGCCGCGGTGCGGCAGATCACCGACGCGTTCGGCGAACGCACCGCCGCGATGGAGGAGATGCGGCAGTTCGTCGCCGACGCGGGGCACCAATTGCGCACGCCGCTCACGGTACTCATGGGGCACGTGTCGGCGCTGCAGGCGAAGACGCCGCGCGAAGAAACGATTTTCGCGAACATGCTGGCGCAGAGCCGGCGTATGAAAGCGATCATCGACGATCTCATCGTGCTTGCGCGCTTGGAACACGGCGAGCGTGAATACTATGCCGCCGACGTGCGTCAGCTCGCGCAGAACGTGGTTGCAACCTTCCGCGACGGGGGCTACAGTCGCGTCGAACTCCATGCGAACGGCGCGGCCTACGCGCGAATCAATCCGAGCGAATTGGTCGACGCGCTCACGGCGCTCGTCGAGAACGCGCTCAAGTATGCGCCGATGGGACCCGTTACGGTGACGGTCGCGCGCGACGGCGCGCACACGACGCTCGTCGTGGAGGATCGCGGACCGGGCATGAGCGAGGACGACATCGAGCACGCCTTCGATCGTTTCTACCGCGGTGACGCAAGTCAAGGTATCGAGGGAACGGGACTCGGACTCTCGATCGTGCGACGCGGCGTCGAGCGCTCCGACGGCACGGTGACGCTCGTAAACACCGGTAACGGACTGCGCGTCGAGCTCGCCTTCACGGCGATCGAACCCGAAGGCTGAGGAGAGCTTCGTTCCGACTGCGAAAGCGCTGCCCATGAAGCTGCGCCGATTCGCAATGTTGTCATGCATCGTCTTCGCCGGCTGCGCGACGCCCTCGCAGCATGCCGCGTTTTCGGCACTAACCGCGCCGCGCGCTACGGTTGCGCCCGCGGATTTCGGCGCGCTGCATTGGCGCATCGTCGGCCCGGCGGTGATGGGCGGCCGGCTCGACGGCGTTGCCGGCGTCCCGGGCGATCCGAATATCATCTATCTCGCACATTCTTCGGGCGGACTCTACAAATCGACCGACGGCGGCATGACCTTCGATCCGATCTTCGACGCCGGAACCTCTACGTCGATCGGCGCTATCGCGGTTGCGCCCTCGAATCCAAACGTGCTCTATGCCGGCACCGGCGAGGGATTCCCGCGCAACACCGCCGCGCTCGGCGACGGCGTCTTTCGCAGCGACGACGCGGGGAAGACGTGGCATGCGCTCGGGCTCGCCGGTTCGCAGCACGTCGCGAAGATCGCGATCGATCCGCGCGATCCCGATATTGCGCTCGTCGCTGCGATGGGTCCGGAGTTCTCTCCCGGCGGCGAGCGCGGCATCTATCGCACCGCCGACGGCGGGAAGACGTGGCAACGCGTGCTCTACGTGAATCCGACGACGGGCGGCAGCGACGTCGCATTCGATCCCTCTGATCCGCAGATCGCGTTTGCCGGCACGTTCGACTATCTACGCCGGCCTTGGACGTTTCGCGGCGGCGGTCCGGGCAGCGGACTCTATCGCTCGAGCGATGGCGGCGTGAGTTGGACGAAGCTCACCGATCCGGCGCGGCGCGACGGATTGCCGGGCGGCATCATCAATCGTGTCGGTCTGGGAATCAGCGCGCATCATCCCAACGTCGTGTACGCGATCGTGCCGACGCGTCACGGTATGCTTTATCGTTCCGACGACGGCGGTCTGCAGTGGCGCCTGGTCAACGCAAACCAAGATCTCGTCTTCCGCCCGTTCTATTTCAGCCAGATCCGGGTCGATCCGGATCGGCCCGACGTCGTGTGGAACATCTCGGGCGAACTGAGCCGCTCGACCGACGGCGGCAAGAAGTTTCACGGCGTCGAGGCGGGCGGCGACAATCACGATCTCTGGATCGATCCGCTCGATCACAACCGGGTGTTGCTCGGCAGCGACATGGGCTTCGATCTGAGCAACGACGACGGTAAAACCTGGTCGTTCGTGAACACCGTTCCCTTCGCGCAGATCTATCGCGTCGGTTACGATCGCGACGTGCCGTACCACGTGATGGGCGGCATGCAGGATCACGAAGTGTGGTGGGGTCCGAATACGCTGTGGAATTATTACGGCGTAACGGGCGGATCGTGGCGAAATATCTCCGACTGGGGCGACGGCCAGTACGCGTGGCCCGATCCGCGCGATTCCAGCATCATCTACGAGGATACGCACTTCGGCGATCTGACGCGCCGCAATCTGGCGACGGGTGAGGCGCGTTACATCGGACCGCAGCCCAAGATCACCTTTGGAACGGGGGCGAACGCGAGCACGTACCGCTTCAATTGGAGTGCGCCGCTGCTCGTCTCGCAGCGCGATCCCGGCACGATCTACTACGGCGGCAACGTGCTCTTCCGTTCGCGAAATGCCGGTCAGTCGTGGAGCGCGATCAGCCCCGATCTCACGCAGCCGTGCGATCCGAAATGGCTCTTGCCGAGCGGCGGCCCGATCACGCACGACAACACTAACGCCGAAACCTACTGCACGATCTTTGCGCTCGCCGAGGGTGCGGGTGAGGGAACGATCTGGGCCGGTACCGACGACGGCCATCTCGACGTGACGCACGACGGCGGCGGATCGTGGACCGACGTTGGAAAGAACATCGCGGGCGTGCCTGCGCACGCGATCGTCGCGTGCATCGACGCCTCGAAGGTCGATGCCGGCGTCGCCTACGTCAGCTTCGACGCGCACCGTTTGGGCGATACGCATCCCTACGTCTTCATGACGCAGGACGGCGGAACGACGTGGACGCGCATCGATCGCGGCTTACCGTTCTGGGCTTACACCATACGCGAGGACCCGCGAGCGACCTCGCTGCTCTTCGCGGGAACGGAGGACGGGCTCTACGTCTCGTTCGACCGCGGCGCGCACTGGCAAGATTTCCGTTTGGGGATGAATCACGTCCCCGTTTTCGATCTGCAAATTCAGCCCGACGCAAACGATCTGATCGCGGGGACGCACGGACGAGGCTTCGCGATTCTCGACGACATCACACCGCTCGAATCGCTCGCGCGCGCGGTGCAAGGCGAGGTGGCGCTCTTCGCGCCGGCGGTCGCGTGGCGCTACACGGCTCGGGCGTATCACGACCTCGGACAGAACGAATTCGTCGCCGACAACAAGCCGTATGGCGCCGTCATCTCGTATTACCTGAAACCGCACGCGAAAGTGAAGCTCGCAAAGAAGAAGGCGGCACCCAAAGAGAAGGTCGCAATCGAGATCCTCGATGCGGGCGGGAAGGTGATCCGTCATCTCGAGGGCACTGCGAACGGCGGCGTCAATCGCGTCGTGTGGGATCTTACGACCGATCCGCCCGGCTGGCCGCACACCGCGCAGGACCCGCGGCCGTACTACGTGTTCTATCCGCTCGAAATTACCGGGCCGGAGGTATTACCGGGGCAGTACACGGTTCGACTCGCCGCCCGCGGCGCGATTTTGCGCGCGCCGCTGACGGTACGCCTCGATCCGCGTGCCGGCGTGACGCCCGCGCAGCTGCGCGCGCAGTTCGCGGTCCTCGCGCGGCTAGCCGCGGATCAGGAGCGCGGCGAAGCCTGGCTCGCGCGGCTGAAAGGCCGTGGGCCGAAAGCAGCTGCGCTCGCCGACGAACTGCGCAACGGCAACGGCAGCGAGAACGCCGGCTACAAACAACCCGCGAAGGTCATCGATCAGATTGCGTATCTGCGGCATATCATCGCGACGGCATACGACGGCCCGACCGATGCGCAAGCAGCGCTCATACGTGAGTATGAAGCGCAGCTCGACGCGATCGGAAAACAGATCGCTCAGCTGCCGCCGCCCAAGAAGCCGGCGCATGGGGTTCGTAGGAAAGCCCATCGCTCCTGAGGGAGCGATGGAGATCGCGGGGCTCGCGCACGGTGAGCCCTCGCTCCCGCACGCGTTCACGTGGGACGGCCAGCGCATCGAGGTCGGGACGTTATGCAAAACGTGGCGTTCGACCAAGGAAGATCGCGGCGACGTCTATCTCAAGCGCCACTGGTTCGAGTTCGAGACGACCGACGGACGCGTCGCCGTCGTGTACTTCGACCGCGGCGCGCGAAAACCGGCGCAGCGCTGGTGGCTCTACACGCTGTCACCCCGACCCTAGTTCAAACTCAGCGGGCGGTAGCGGATGCGTTTGGGGCGGGCGGCTTCCTCGCCGAGACGTTTGATCTTGTCGGCCTCGTAGTCGTGGTAGTTGCCCTCGAAGAAATGCACGCGCGAGTCGCCTTCGAAGGCGATGATGTGCGTGGCGATACGATCGAGGAACCAGCGGTCGTGACTGGTGACGAGCACGGTGCCCGCGAATTCCACGAGCGCGTCTTCGAGCGCACGCAGCGTCTCGACGTCGAGATCGTTCGAGGGTTCGTCGAGCAGCAGCACGTTGGCGCCGGCGAGCAGCGTCTTCGCCAGATGCAAGCGCCCGCGCTCTCCGCCCGAAAGCTGGCCGACGTTTTTCTGCTGATCCGCGCCTTTGAAATTGAAGCGCCCCAGATACGCGCGCGAGTTCATCTCGAACCGCCCGACTTGCAGCAGATCCAGGCCGCCGCTTACGTCCTCCCACGCCGTCTTGCTGCCGTCGAGATCTTCGCGGCTCTGATCGACCAGCGCAAGCTTCACGCTCGGCCCGACGAGAATCTCGCCGGCGTCGGGCTTCTCTTTGCCGGCGATCATGCGGAAAAGCGTCGACTTGCCTGCGCCGTTGGGACCGATGATGCCGACGATGGCGCCGGGCGGAATCACGAAGCTGACGTCGTCCATCAAGAGCTTGTCGCCGTAACCCTTGCGCACGTTCTTGAACTCGATGACCTTCTCGCCGAGACGCTCGGCTACCGGAATGAAGATCTCTTGCGTCTCGTTGCGCTTCTGATATTCGTAGGTCGAAAGCTCCTCGAAACGCGCGAGGCGGCTCTTGCTCTTGGACTGGCGGCCGCGCGCGCCTTGACGCACCCACTCGAGTTCACGCTTGAGCGCTCTTTGGCGCGCCGACTCGGCGGCTTCCTCGGCGGCGAGCCGCTCTTGCTTTTGATCGAGCCACGAACTGTAGTTGCCCTTCCACGGAATCCCGCGGCCTCGGTCGAGCTCGAGAATCCACTGCGCGGCGTTGTCGAGGAAGTAGCGATCGTGCGTAATCGCGACGACGGTGCCGGGAAAACGCTGCAAAAATTGCTCGAGCCACTCGACGCTCTCGGCGTCCAGATGGTTCGTCGGCTCGTCGAGGAGTAGCATATCCGGCTTCGAGATCAGCAGCCGGCACAACGCAACGCGCCGCTTTTCGCCACCCGAGAGCGGCGCGATCTTCGCGTCCCACGGCGGCAAACGCAGCGCGTCGGCCGCGATCTCGAGCTGCTGATCGAGATCGTCGCCGGCGGCTTGTAACACCGCTTCCAGCTTCGATTGCTCTTCCGCCAGTTTGTCGAAGTCGGCGTCGGGATTCCCATACTCGGCGTAGATCGCTTCGAGCCGCCGGCGCGCGGCGAGCAGCTCGCCCAACCCTTCCTCGACCGCTTCGCGCACGCTCTGATTCGGATCGAGCTTGGGCTCCTGCTCCAGATAGCCGATCGTCAGATTCGGCGCCGGCACGGCGTCGCCGTCGAATTCGGTATCGACGCCCGCCATGATGCGCAGCAGCGAGGATTTCCCAGCACCGTTCAAGCCGAGAATTCCGATCTTTGCGCCGGGAAAGAAGCTCAGCGAAATATCTTTGAGGATCTGACGCTTCGGCGGCACCGTCTTGCCGACGCGAAACATGGAATAGACGTATTCAGGCACGGCCTCTAGCTTCGCACTCTCTTACGCCGAGCCTGTCCATAGCTCCACGATGGTGTTGATGCTGTCGACGAGGAGGTCGCAGCTTCCCAGCAGCGCGCGCGCGGCGTCATCGTGCGGAAAGACTTTCGCGACGGTGGCGTATGCGTCGCGTAATCCGCTCGCGCGATCGGGGGTCGCAGCTGCGGCTGCTTGCGCGAGCGGTGCGAGTTGCGGAAACGCGGGCGTCTGCGGGTCCTGATAGAGGCTCGAGAGGGCGGTATTCGCAAGGCCGAGGCGCTGCGTCGCTGCCATGATGCCGAGCGCCGCCTCGGCCGTCATTTCGTGGGTTCGGTGCGGTTCGCTCAGCATTCGTTCGAGCGATTCCTCGGCGGCGGCGCGCACGTTCCAAACGTTCGAACGCAGCGATCGCATGCGGGCGACATCGCGCTTTGCGGGATCGGCCAAACCCTCGAGAACGAATGCGGAATACTCGATGCCCTTCTCGGAGAGCGCGCGCAGACGCGTGCGCGTGTGCGGAGATTCCCATGTGGGAAACAGGAGATACGAAAACATCGCGAGCGCACCGCCCGCAACCGTCGCGACGAGCCGGTTCTCTACCGCCGTCTTCTCGGGCGTGCCGAGCAGCGCCAAGATGAAGACGACGTACGCGGTAACGGCAAAACTGAACGTGGCGTAGTTCAGTTGGAAGCCCGGATAGCAGAGCGCGGCGAACGCAATCGCGAGCACGAGATAGACATGCGGCGTTCCGGGAACCGCGAGTACGATCGCGGTCGCGGCTACCGCGCCCGCGACGGTTCCGCCGATGCGCGCGAATCCGCGCGAGAGCGTGGTCGTGAAATCCGGCCGCAAGACGAGTGCAGCCGTCAGCGTGATCCAGTAGCCGCGCCCGACCGGCAATACCTCGGCGAGTACACCGGCCGTCGCGAGTACGGCGGCGAGCCGCACGGCGTGACGGAAGAAAGGCGAATCCAAGCGGAGCTGACGCTGCATGATCGCGACCGGTTCGTCGAATTGGGGGAGGCGCGTCGGGTATGGGAGGGAACGCGGTAGCGCGACGCCGCGAAGCGGCACGTCCGCACTACGCCACGCCGCGCGAAGCTGACCGTAGAGCGCGCGCAGCACGGAATCGTCGGGCGGCGCGTCGAGCTGCGCGCGCAGCGCCTCGTCGTCGGGCGCATGTGCGTGCTGCAGCGCCTGCGCGATCGCGCGCAGCGCGGCTGCGATCTCCGGCCGCGCCTCCTCGAAATCGGGCGGAGCGCTCGAAGCCAGCAATGCGAGCGATGCGCGAATGCGTTCGGCTTCATCGAGCAGCGTTTGGAACGCCGCGGTCGTGGCGCGCCTTCCAAACGGCTGCGGATCGGCGAGCGCTTTGCGCACGGCGGCGAGCGAAGCGCTGGGCGGGATGTCTTCACCGGCGCGCGCGCTCTGCGCGTATGCCGCGAGTTCGAGGTATGCCGTTGCCAGCGCCTTACGCTCGAGCGGATAGCGCTGTATCGGCCACAGTACGACGAGCAGAAGCGTCTGGAGCAGTCCGCCGCCGAACATCAGCAGCACGCACCCCACGGCGATCGGAAGCGGCTGCGGGAAGTGCTCGAAGATCACGAGTGCGATTACCGCGTTGACGCCGATCGCCGCTTCGGCGGGTCCGAGCGCCGCGATCATGCCGTAGCCGAAACCCCATAGGGCGAGCGCAAGCACGCCGAGTTCGACGGAGTGCGAACAGAGCTGCGCGATGGCCGTCGAGAACGCCATCGCGAAGGCCATTTGCAGCATCGTCGCAGCGCGCGTGCGATAGAGGCCCTGCAGCGACCCGAAGCCGGTGCTCATCGCGCCCATGCCCGCCGCCACCGCAAAGATGGGAACGCCGGTCGCGTAACCCGCGAGGATCGCGACCGCAACGCCGGCTCCGCATCGCAGCGAGAAGACCGGATCGACGGCGTTGACGTCCATCCGAAATGCGCTGGTGACGATTCGTTGAAAGACTTGCAACATGAAGAAGCCGATCTTTTCGTTGATCCTCGCCGTAGTGATGCTGCGCCGCTGCGTCCTGCGTGCGCTGCTCCGACAACGGCCAGCGGAATCCCGCTCGACGCTCCGTGGAAGGTGACGATTTACCAGCTGGCGCGGAACTCGTTCAAACACCCGGCGTGGGGCTGGCAGCATGGCGAACGCAATTATCAGGTCGCGCTGCTGCTCGCCAAAGGCGACGGCCTCACGATCGACACGGACGGCCGGCGCGGTGAAAACCTTGCGCGGCTTCATTCGCGATATTCCGCCGCGCTTGATCACGAAAACGGCGCAGCGCATGGGCGCGCAGCGCGTCGCCGAACTGCAAGCGCTGCTCGACGCATATCAGCGCGAATCGTTCGACGGGGTTCTTCCCTAGCCGCCGACGGCGACCGGCGCGAGTCCGAAGAGCGGTGGAATATAATGCCCGGCGAGGTACGACGCGACGAAGACGACCACGCCGAAAGCAACGATCTCCAGGCCTTTCGAGAAAGGGTTGCGATCGGTGTGGCGCGAGGCGTAGAAGCCGACCGCGAAGAGCGCGATGACGGCGAGCGCCAGCGCGAGTACCGTCGAGGTCGCGAGCGAAAGCGGAAGGAGGTACGCCAAGATGGGGACCAGCGATCCGGCCATAAAGGACGCGCCCATCGCTAGTGGCGCGCGCAAGTCCACCTCGTCGGCGACGCGCGGATCGATGCCGAACTCGTCGCGCATCATCTCGTAGAGATAGATGTCGGGGTGCTGCGTGAGGCGGCGCACGATCATCTGCGCTTCGTCGGCGGAGAAGCCTTTCATCTTATAATAAGCGACCTGCTCGGCAAACTCGCCTTGCGGATCGGCAGCCATTTCGGCCTTCTCCATTGCGATCGAGGCTTGCACCACTTCGCGCTCGGACTTGCCGCCCAGATATTCGCCGACCGCCATCGAGAGCGCGCCTGCGAGCATCGCCAGGAAACCGCTGATGAAGACCGACGAGCGCGTGCCCTCCGCGACGCCTACACCGGTGATGATGCCGAGCGTCGTGATAATGCCGTCTTGCGCGCCGAAGACGATCTCACGCACGCTGCGCTGCTTCTCGAGGTCGCGGCGCTGCGGCGTATCGGGGATGCGCGGCTTGACGCTTTGCCAGCCGGGGAGGTCGACGACGATCTCGGTGATCTGGGGCGGTGGTAATTCCGAGCGGTCCATGCGCGATGCTTCCGGGTGCCGATGGCGAATCGCCTTCTGAATGCACGAATTCGGGACGCCTAACTTTCGGCGTTTGGGAGAATCGGCGATCGTGCTCGACTGCGGCGACGGCGGCGTCTCCATGCAGCCGCGTCTCTGGGCGCTCGCGCGCGCGGCGCGTGCGTGGGCGCACGTACGCGAGGCGGTCGTCGGCGCGGGTAATCTGACGCTCGCGTTCGATCGGCGCGCCGTTTCGTACGACGCGTTGCTCGCGCAGCTGCAGCGCGCGTGGCCGCACGCGCGTGACGATGCTCCGAGCGCGCGTACCATCGAGATACCCGTGCGTTACGGCGGCGACGGCGGCATGGATCTCGGCGCGGTGGCGCGCGCGCGCAACCTGCGTGAGAGCGATGTCGTCGAGCGGCACGCGGCAAGCGAGTTCGTCGTCGCCTTCGTCGGTTTTCAACCGGGCTTCGCGTATCTCGACGGCCTCGATGCGCGCCTGCATCTCCCGCGCCGCGCCGAGCCGCGCGTGCGCGTACCCGCCGGTTCGGTTGCGATCGCCGGGATGCAAAGCGCGGTCTATCCGTTCGACTCGCCGGGCGGCTGGCACATCATCGGGCGGACTGCGCTGCGCATGTTCGATCCGCAGCGCGAACCCGCCGCGCTGCTGCAGCCCGGCGATCGCGTGCGTTTCGTGCCGCAATGAGTTCGCGCACGATCGTCGTCGAGCGCCCGGGTCTGCAGAGTCTGGTCGTCGACCGGGGCCGTTTCGGCTTGCGTCACCAAGGCGTAGCATGGTGCGGCGCGATGGATCAGCGCAGCTACGCGATTGCAAACGAGCTGGTCGGTAATGCGCGCGGCGATGCGGCGATCGAGATCGTGCTCGGCGATCTCGCCGTCGTCTTCGAAGCGCATGCGACCTTTGCGTTGGCCGGCGCGGATTGCGCGGCGCAGCTCGACGGCGAAGCGGTTTCACCTTGGATCGCGCACGCGGCGCGGGCGGGATCGCGCCTCGTGCTGCACCGACCGCGCGCGTGGATGCGCACGATCCTTGCAATCGGCGGCGGAATCGACGTACCCGTCGTGCTGGGATCGCGCACGACCGATCTCGTCGCAGCGATGGGCGGCATGCAGGGCCGCGCGCTGCGCACGGGCGATCGCATCGCGCTTGGCCCCGCAACCGCGCCGCCGAGCAGGCTCGTCGTCGAGCTGCCGCAGCCCGAGGTGGTGCTGCGCACCGTTCCCGAAGCGTTCGCGGAGTATCTTTGGTTTCGCGTCTGGACGGTCGGTCATGAAAGCAATCGCATGGGCTACCGCTTGCGCGGCGACGCGCTCCCGCACGAATCCGGCGCAGCGGCATCGCGAGCGGTTTTTCCCGGTTGCGTGCAGTTGCCGCCCTCGGGCGAACCGATCGTGCTGATGAGCGACGCGCAGACCACCGGCGGATATCCGCTCGCCGGCGTGGTACTGGAAGAAGACATGTGGATGCTGGCGCAGGCGCCGCCCGGCGCGCCGGTTCGTTTCGTCGAATGCGTGCAATGACGCGTATCGATCTCAATGCCGATCTCGGTGAAGGATGCGGCGACGATGAGGCGCTGCTCGCAGTCGTCACCTCGGCGAACGTCGCCTGCGGCGTCCACGCGGGCGACCAGCAGATCATGGAGGCGACGGTGCGCGCGGCGCTCGCGCGCGGTGTGGCGATCGGCGCCCACCCGTCGTATCCCGATCGCGAAAACTTCGGGCGCGTGCCCATGGACCGCTCGCCCGAAGAAGTGAGCGCCGACGTCATCGCGCAGACACGCACGCTTGCGGCGATCGCGCGCTCGCAGGGCGCGCGCCTGCGTCACGTAAAGGCGCACGGCGCGCTCTACAACGTCGCCGCGCGCGATCGATCGATCGCCGATGCGATCTCACGCGCGGTGCTCGCGGTCGATCCGCAGCTCGCAATCGTCGGCTTGGCCGGCGGCGAGCAACTCGCGAGCGCGCGCGAGCACGGCCTGCGCGCGGTTGCCGAGGTGTTCGCGGATCGCGCCTATCAGCCGGATGGAACGCTCGTGCCGCGCGACCGGCCGGGCGCGATGATCGGCGACGTCGAGACGGCGGTCGCGCAGGCGCTGGCGTTTGCGAGCAGCGGCAAAGGCGAGACGATCTGTCTGCACGGTGACGGCCCGCACGCACTCACATTCGCGCGCTCGATTCGCAGGGCATTGGAGGCGGCGGGCGTCACGATAGCGCCGGTCCAAAAGACCTAGCGAGAGGTGCGAAGCCCGCGCCGCAGAACGCTCCAGCACTGCCGGAGAGTGACGATGAAACTGCAGCGCTGGATTGTTGTGATCGTCACACTGCTCGTATTTTGTGCGAGCGGGCGTACGAGCGCGGCCGATTCCGAAGCGTTGAAGGTCGGCAGCGTTTCGCCGGAGGCGCGCCGCGCGGATCTGCGGTTCGCTTCACAGATCACGCAGGCGCAACTGCAGGGGAACGCGCCGCTTCCGGATGCGTTTGCGGTTGCCGTGCCCGCGGGTGTAAGCGTAGCGATCGTCGCGGGGGCGCAAACCGTGACGCTGTTCTCAGGATCCTACCGGTTCCAAAAGATCGGGACGCACGAAAATGTCGCCTGCGTTGCCGCGTGTAAAGCGGCGCTGAACGATCCGCGCGGATTCTACACCGTGAGCGCGCACGGCGTCGATGCTGCCGCCGAGGACCCGGTCTACACGGTCGAAGCAGACGAGCATGGAGTCACCGTTTCCTGCAGCGCCGGCCGCGTGAACGCCACGAGCACGGCGACGGTCTTCATAAAAGATTCGGGCAGCGAAGTTCCCAACGTACGCGAGACCGACGTCATCGGGCCAAACGATGCAAAATACTACAGTTTCACCGAGGGGCAGTATATCAAGAGTTTCGGGACGCTCGTCGGCGCCGTGCAGTATTACAAGGATCGATTGGCAGAGGCGCAGCACAGCGGCGATCCCGACCGGATAGAAACCGCGCTGGACGCACTCTCCCGCGTCGAAGGTGATAGCGGCGATTACAAGAGCGAAGAAGAGCACGCGCGAGACGCTCTGAAGTTGGCGCAGCAACGCTTTACTGGCGACAACGCCGACGTCGCGAATGAATACTCCACGCTCGCCGCCGCTTTGAACAGCAACGACGAGGACGCGCAAGCGCTCTCGATGGCGCAAGCGTCGGTCGCGATGTGGAACCGGCTGGATCCGGCCGGCACGCAGAAAGGGCACGCGTGGGCGCTCGGGTCGGAAGCCGACGTGTTCATGGACCTCGGCCAATTCGAACGAGCAATCGACGCGTACACGCAGGAACTCAAGATTTTTCGGGCCGCCGAGAATAAGCCCGGTCGAGGCGATGTCGTAGCGCTGGAACGCCTCGGAAATGCGTATTACAGCATCGATACGCAAAAGGAGCTTGGCTATGTTCTACAGGCGCTCTCCGTCGCGAAGAATCTCGGTGGCGCAAACACCACCACGCCGACCGTCGCGCGCCTTCTTCAGCAAGTCTCGATCGCTTATGGGAACACGGACAATCCCGATTTGGCGCTATCGTACGCGCAGCAAGCCTACGACGCGTGGCTGCACTTGCTCGGAACGGAGAAGGCCGAGAAAGTCGTGGGGCAAGGCATTCGTCCGCTGATTCTCGCTTACGTCGACAAGCAAGATTACAAGAAGGCGCTCACGCTGACGCAGCATGCGATTTCGATCCTCGACGCGCTGCCGAACGTCCCGGCCGAGGACGACTACGAGATGTATTGGGAACTCGGCGAGATCGATTCGCACTTGCACGACGACGATGCGGAGAAGCAAGCGTATCTCAAGGCGCTGAGCTATGCTAGGGAGCTCGAAGGCCACGGTAATCCCGCGGAAAACCGCGAGACGTACGCTGAATTGAGCGGTATCGCAAACGGGCTTCACGATGACGACGCGTCGATTCGCTATGCGCAGATGGAACTCGCGACTGCAAAGGAAATGTCCGACGCTCCCGACGAGCTGGTTTGGGCGTACGAAGACCTAGCGAGGATGCAGTGGAACCTTTCTTCCCGCGAGCCCTCGTATCTGGCGCAGGCCGAAGCCAATTATCAGTCTGCCGCGAATCTCGCGACGAGCGAGCACCTCGACGCGCGGACCGTTCTCGTGGCGGATGAGTCGTTGGGAAGGGAGGCGGCGGATGCTGCGGACTACGCTACCGCTGCCAAGGGCGAGGAGTTAGCCTATGGCGCCGCGGCCGCCGCCGGCGGTGCGTGGCCCAACGACGTCTACGACGACGGCGTTCGGTACGTCGCACCGCGCATCTTCGCGGGCGGCATCCAGGCGCTCGATGCAAACGATCTCGATCGCGCGCGTTCGCTCTATTCACTCGCTCTCGATCTCGTCACGCTGGGCGGCCGCAACGCAAGCTCGCTCAATCATCTCGGGCCGCTCGACACGGGGACGGTCGAGCTCGCCTTCCGGGATCTGGCCGATGCGGACGTCAAAGCGCATCAACCTCAGCGGGTCGCGACGGATCTCGCGAGAATCGACGCGCTCCTGCCCGAGGCGGTCGAGCTGCAACTCGCGCTTGGCGAAGGTGCGCTCTATTCGGGCGATGCGGATTCGGCCGCTAGCGTGTTTTTACGTTACCACGACCGGCCGATTCAGGTCTCCGCGACGCCCGTCATCTTCGACGACGCGGGAGACGTGCTGATCAAGGCGATCGACGCGTACCGGACCGGCGGCGTCGACGTCGCGCAGTCGAGCGAGATCGAGGCTATGCTGAAAGGGAACGGCGCCGCGCGCGACCGGCTCGCGAGCTCTTTCCGCTCGGATTCTCCGACCGCCAAGACCGTATTCGTCGATGATGCCGAGGCGCTCGCGGACGAGGATATATTGAACGGTGCACCGGCCGACGCCGTCCGGATCGCGCAGGCCGGTCTGCAGGTCGACGCAACGAACCCGCTGCTCTTGCTGCGGCTCGCACACGCGTATCTTTACTCGAACGACCTTACTTCGGCGAAGCCGCTCTACCTTCGGATCCGCGATGCGAAGTACGGTGATTCCGGCGAAACCTTTGCGGCGATCGCGCTCGCGGACTTTACGCGCTACCGGCAGCACGGCGTCGATTCGCCGAACGTGCCTGCCATCCAGTCACTCCTGAGCGGCACCGGAGCGCCGCTCTGGCACTAGCAACGTGAGAGGAGACCGGTTCATGGGCATCGCGGGGAAGCAGAGACATTGCCTTACGATTGTCGCTTGCGTGGGCATGTTCGTGCTCGGGGTCGAAAACGCGAGCGCGAACGTCAGCTTGAAAAACGGAAATTTTTTCATCGCGTACACGGACACCGACGATTATACGGTCGGATCCCTCGACATGCAGGTCGAGCGCGTGTACAACAGCAAGACCGACTTCACCGGTATGTTCGGCGAGGGCTGGGGCGCCGACTTCGAAGTGAACTTGCGCGTGCAAGCCGATGGGTCGCTCGTCGTCCATGAGTACGGCGGCGGCGCGGACAATCATTTCGCGCCGCGGGACGTTCCTTTGAGAACCCAGGACACGATCGTTACCGAGGTGATGGACGCGGCGACCAAGAGCGGTGGTTTCTCGAGTGACGATGCGAAGCGCAAGTACGAGTCTTTGTTGCAGGGAGACTATCTCGAGAAGCAATGGGAGTACTACCGCGAGCGGAATCTCATCGCGCCGCTGGATCTACCGGTCGGCGAGCGATTCTTCAGCGGCCGGTTTTCGACACAGATCGTCACGCGCACCGCCGATGGCTACCGCCGCGATACGCCAGACGGAAAAACGCAGCTCTTCGATCCTTCCGGGCACCTGGTGCGAGCCGAGGATTCGAACGGTAATTCCGTTTCGTATACCTACGATGCGAATGGGCATCTCACGGAGATCGACAACAGCAAGGGAGATCGCTTGATCTTCCACGTGGACGCGAACGGCTTTGTGGAGTCGATAACCGAAGCGTCCGGCAAAACGGCGCAATATGGCTATAGCGGCAAGGATCTCGTTCACGCCGTCGACGTAGACGGCCACGTGTACGACTACACGTACGACGGACGGCACAATCTCGTTGCCGTCAAGGTTTCGGGGACGCCGGGAGGGGGCACGAGTTATGCCATCGCCTACTACCCGTACGACCAGCTCGAGAACGTCAAGAGCGTCAAGACGAGTGATGGCGTTTTGAGCCAATATAAGTACTTTCAAACGGTGCGCGGCGGAAACAGCGTGCAGACCGCGGTCGTTACGACGACCGGGCAAGACGGCGCCAAATCGCAGCAGCTGGATCGGTACACGTATCTTGGCACGACCGAACCACTCCAGCTCCACGAGCTCTACGAAAACACCGACGGCGATTGGAAGGACACGATCTACGACGCTGCGGGGTATCCGCTAAAGATTACGACGGCAGATGGTTGGTCGGCCTTTGCCTACGACTCGCTGGAACGCGTCGTCATGAAGCAGACCCCGTACGAGAAGGTTGCATTGCAATACGATCCCGAGACGGGTAAGCCAAGCTACGTCGCCGACACGGTTGGAAAGAAGACGACGTGGTCTAAATTCACGTACGACTCCAAAGGCAACGTCACGCATGCGCTCGACAGCGACGGTCACGACCTGGCGCTTACCTACGACGACAAGGGGCAGATCGCTTCGATTACGAGCGGAGCGCACATAATGACGTTCGCGTACGACGCGGACGGCCATCCAACGGTCATCGCCGTCACCGGACTCGGAAGCATCAACGTGACCTATAAAGCCAACGGCGATATCAAAGACGTATCCAGCAGCGCCGGCCCGAAGGTTGCCGCGCAAGTCACGACGATGTTCCAAGAGCTGCTCAACGTCGTGAATCGCGCGAACGTGACCTTCGATAACTAGGCACTCCGGTTGTCGATGAAGCGAGCGATCAACCGCTGGCGGCTCATTCCGCGATGGATACGCCAGACGGTGGTGCTGTGCCTCATTTATGCGGTGCTGATGATCGCTGCCTATTGGTGGTTCCCCTGGCACGGATTGGATATGCAGCTCGCCGCGCGTTACAGCGTGCTGCAATCGCGACTCAGCCCGCAGATCACGCTCGTCGATCTGGGTAGCTACATCGCTGGAAACCGCCCGGCAAATCAGCGCAGCCTCGCCATGCTCCTCACACGCCTCGACGGTCTGCACCCGAACGAGCGGCGTCTGATTCTCGACCTGCACTTCCTGCCGTGCGAGCCGTGCGAAGGGCAGGCACTGCAGGCTCGCACGGGACTTGTCAACGCGCTCTCGCGGCTCAGAAAGAACGGTTGGCAGCTTTATGCAGTCGAGCTGTTGCAAACCGACGACCTGACCGGTGCTCCTACGGGACGGGAAGCGGACGACGGACCGATCTACGCGACGCTTTCCGGCGCGGCTCATACGCGCTTCGGCGCGCACGATTCGGGTGTCGTCTTCTATCGGCACTGCTACTCGGGCGCGGAATTTCCGCCATCGAGCGATGCGGCGTCTTGGGACGTCTGGTCGATGATGGACGTGCTGCGGCAAGGCCACGATACGAGCACCCCGTGCGATACGGGCAATCTCTTTGTTTCGATCGGTGACTGGTCGAAGGACGATTATGCCAAACCGAACGGCCCGGCGAACGCGCAATTCTATACGGTCCATGACTCCGATCGCGCCCTGCCGGCCGGTCTGCGCGAGAATCCCGGTGCGTACATCATCGTCGGGACGTTCGAAAACGACCTTCCGTTTCAACATCTGAATACGGCGGCGACAGCGAATGTGATCGAATCGCTGAATCAGCTGCATGGACCGGGCTTTGTCGATGTTCCAGGACCTATGCTTTTGGCTTGGGCGCTAAGCGATATGATTGGTGGCGCCGGATACCAGGTGAAACCACTCGAGAGCGGGCTTCTCGTCTTCGTCGTGCTCTGCTCGCTCGTGACCGCGTTTGCCACCGCGGCGTTCTTTCTGCTGCTGCGCCGTTTCCGTCTGCGGGGAGCGCGCTATCTGCTGCCTGCGATAAGTGCAACGCTTGGACTTATGGTGACGGCGCTCGCATTGTTCGTCGCGGGGAAGATCTCGATCGACGTCTTGAGCCCGCCGGCGGTCTATCCGCAAGTCTCGCTCGCGTATGCGGGGATTCTTCTGAGTGCCGTACTTTCGGGAGTCCGGGCAAGTCAAGTTCCGACGTGGGAAGACGACCCGCGAGCCAAACGCGATTGGGATGTTTTCCTGAGCTATGCACACGCCGACATCGACTGGGTTTACAGCCACATCAAGGTCCCGCTCGACAAGGTGACGCTGCCGAACCGGAAACTCAACGTCTTCTTCGATAAGGAATGGGACAGTCTCGAGTCGGGAATCGACTGGCTCCCGCAACTCACGCGCGACGTCATGAACAGCCGTTTTGTCATAGCGATATACTCCGACAGCTATTTCAAGCAGGGGGAGAAAGGGTATTGCTATCACGAGTTGACGTGTGCGTACAAACGTTGGATAGAGACCGGCGATCCATCGTTTCTGCGCCCCATCATGATCGGGGCGCCCAACATTCCGCAGGAGTTCCAGCGTGTCAACGCAGTCGGCCCCGATAAATTGGATGACATCATCGCCGATATCGTCCGGCGCCTCACGCGCGCGGATGAGGAAGTTAGCGCATGATCCTTGAGGTCGTACTGTCGGCGTCGCTGCGTGCCGGGAGCGCCGGCAACCTCTCGACCGCGTGCTGCGGAACGATGACGAACGTGCAGATCGTCGCGGCAACGCCGCTGGCCGTCACGTTACTCGACAACGGCACGAATGAGGCGGATTGCGACTGGCCGGAGATCGTGCCGGTCGCGCAGATCCGCTCTTTTCTAGCAACCGGGCGCGGGCGCTGGACGATTTCCGAGCAAAGCGCTTGGCTGCGGCGCTTCGGACTCGACCCTCCCGCAATCTCGAGCTGGGATTCGTTTTTCGCATCGCGTACCGGCGCGCTCGATGT
>Ga0335073_10002142_pt1 | contig 27024 bp, 19 predicted proteins | sample Lox_Sample_22_FD_207093 | JGI IMG/M metagenome (GOLD analysis project Ga0335073, IMG submission 207093) | Soil microbial communities from Loxahatchee National Wildlife Refuge, Florida, United States - Lox_Sample_2.2 | ecosystem: Environmental > Terrestrial > Soil > Wetlands | place: USA...
CCAGGTCGCTGCTTCTTCGCGCGTGACCGTGTCGAGATTGACGCGCCGCGCGGCAGAAGTGTCATAGGTGAGTTTTGGCCAGTCTTCGAGCGATGGCGGATCGAGCGCCACCGGGCCCGATCCATCGAGCACGAAGTGCGCATGGCGCGTGGCGGCGCAGTTTGGAATCATGGCGACGGGCAGGTTGGCCGCATGTGTCGGATAGTCGAGGATCTTTATGTCGAGCACAGTGGTGAGTCCGCCAAGACCCTGCGCGCCAATGCCGAGGTCGTTGATCCTACGGTACAGCTCAAGGCGCATCTCTTCGATCTTGTTCTGCGGCCCGTGCTCGATGATGTCCTGAATGTCGATCGGCTCCATGAGCGCTTCCTTTGCCAGCAGCATTGCTTTCTCCGCTGTTCCGCCAATGCCGATGCCGAGCATTCCCGGAGGACACCATCCGGCGCCCATCGTCGGGACTGTCTTCAGCACCCATTCGACGATGGAGTCCGAAGGATTCAGCATGGCGAACTTCGACTTTGCCTCAGAGCCGCCGCCCTTGGCTGCAACAATCACTTCGACTTCCCCGCCCTTGACCAGCTGTACGTTCACCACCGCCGGTGTATTGTCGCGAGTGTTTCTGCGCGCTCCTGCCGGATCGGCGAGAATCGAGGCGCGCAGCACGTTGTCGGGATTCAGGTAGGCGCGGCGTACGCCTTCGTTCACCATCTCTTCAACCGTCAGCTCGGCATCCCAGCGCGTATCCATGCCGATCTTCAGGAAAACAGTGACAATGCCGGTGTCCTGGCAGATGGGGCGGTGTCCCTCGGCGCACATGCGCGAGTTGATGAGAATCTGCGCCATCGCATCTTTCGCTGCGGGTGATTCTTCGCGCTCATACGCCTTCGCCAGGTTGGTGATGAAATCCACCGGATGGTAGTAGCTGATGTACTGAAGCGCGTCTGCTATGCTCTGGATCAGGTCTTCCTGCTTGATCGTCGCCATGAAAGCTGACAGGTCCTCTGCTGTTTGCGGTGCTGTCTTTAGAATAAATGAATCGTGTCTCGCGTTGCTTTTTTCAAGGTGCACACACGATTCGTGGTAGTGGGTCAGTTTGAAATTTGTAAGGGTTGAAAGCCGAACCGTCGCGAAGAAGCGCGGCCCGTATAATAAGCGCAACTCAATATGAAACCACTATTCACCGCAACATTTTCCGTAGCATTTGCGGCTTTCATCCTCCCGTGGATAGGGCGTTTCATTCCGGGTTCTGCCATAGATTTAATGGTTCGTGCCAGTCTGGTGCTGACAGTAGCATGGTTCTTACTCTTGGCTGTGGCTCTACTTAAGTTCAGGAGGCGAGGACTCTGGGCGATGATCGCACTTCCCCTTGTTATCTATTGGCCCTGCGTTCTCTCGCTGCTCGTTTCGGCCTGTGCTCAGAACGTTCGCAATTGCCCATGAGTTTCAAACTAACCCACTCCCGATCCGCCGAAAACGAGTTTCTCCGCCCTTTGATCGTCTAATCTAGAACTATGGACGGCAACACGCACTCTCACGAAAGCTTCGATGTACTCGTGATCGGAGCCGGGCCGACGGGCATGGCCTGTGCCATCGAGGCACAGCGCGCGGGTCTGCGCAGCGTTCTGGTGGACAAGGGCTGCCTATGCAATTCGCTCTTTCACTATCCGTCGCACATGACCTTTTTCACCACGCCGGAGCTGCTGGAGATCGGCGATATCCCGTTTCCCAGCGTGAACCAGAAGCCGACACGGAACGAAGCGCTGGAGTATTACCGCAAGGTCGCCGATCACTACCGGCTCGATATCCGGCAGTATCTGAACGTTGATTCTGTCTCCGGCTCAGACGGCGATTTTCGCGTGCATGTCACCGACCGCTTCGGGCGAAAGTTTGCGCATCATGCGCGCAAGCTGGTGGTGGCGACGGGCTACTACGATCTGCCCAACTATCTCGGCATTGCCGGTGAGGAGTTGCCGAAGGTGCATCACTACTATGACGATCCGCACCCCTACTACGACCTGGATGTGCTGGTGATCGGCGGCAAAAACTCCGCCGCGATTGCGGCGCTTGATCTGTGGCGCCATGGCGCGCGCGTGACTCTCGTGCATCGCGGGCCTGCGATGCACAAACACGTGAAGTACTGGATTCTTCCCGACATTGAGAACCGCATCAAGAACGGAGAGATCACGGCGCATTTTGAAAGCAATGTGGAGGAGATTCGCGAAGACTGCGTTACCCTGATCACGCCGCAGGGCAGCCTGACGATCAGGAATGATTATGTCTTTGCCATGACCGGATATCATCCCGATTTCGACTTCCTGACTGCGCTGGGCGTGGAACTCAAAGGCGAGGACCGCTGCCCGGCATGTGATCCGAAGAGCCTCGAAAGCAACGTGCCGGGAGTCTACCTCGCCGGCGTGATTATTGCCGGAGAGAGAACCAACGAGATCTTTATTGAGAATGGCCGGTTTCATGGCCGTCAAATCGCATCCGATTTGAAAGAGAAACTCTCGCCGGTTAGGGCGTAAGCTGGATATTAATTCTGCCGCAGGCCGGCGCATGGATTGCAACGGCATGCGCGGCGGGTTTCCCCGGGGACTATGGCTGCATTCCGCCCTCGAACAATCCGTGGTCAATTGATTGCCAGCCTGGTGCTGTTTGAGCTGCTGGTGCTGGCAGTTTTTGCCGTATTCCTTGTCCGCGAACAGCAGAAGGAGCTGCAACAGCGCGTTGATCGCCGGCTGGAATATCAGGGCTCGCAGCTTGCGCTGCAGGCGTCCACTGCCCTTGGCGAAGGCAAAACGAAGTCGCTGCAGGGGCTGGTCAGCTCCATGCTGCAGTATCCCAGCATCGGCAGCGTGCAGATTACCGATCTGCAGGGCGTAACGCTGGTCGGCAGCGACGCTTCCATGAATGGGAAACTGAACCTCACTCCGGTCGAGCGCAACTATCTGCGCATGCTGGACACGCCGGCGCTCTTCACCCTGAAAGACAACATTCGGGAGATCGTTGCGCCGGTGAAGGTGAATGGCGTGCCGCAGGCGCTGGTCTGGATTTATCCGAATGAAGAAGCAGACCGCTTCCAGATGCACTCTCTGCTGCGCATCACGCTTGTTTCCGCCTTCGTCGCGATCCTGGGCTGTACGCTGCTGGCAACGTTCATGGCGCGCACAATCACGAAGCCCCTGAATGTCCTGATGCAGGCCACGCGACGGGTAGTGCGCGATCCGGAAGACACAGCTGCATTTCCGCTGCCGATCACCTCAACGAATGAGGCCGCCGACCTTACGCTCGCGTTCAACATGATGGTCACTTCGATCGAAGAGCAGCGGGCCGGTCTGAACGACACGCTGGCGCTGCTCGATTCCATGCTGGCGCATGCTCCCATCGGCTTCGCATTTTTTGACCGCAAATTCCGCTTCGTCAGGGTAAACCAGTTTCTTGCCAGCATGAACCACAGCACCATCAGCCGCCATCTTGGACGCACCGTGTTTGAGCTTTTTCCCGAATCGGCTGCGATTCCCATGCAGCATGCGATCGATTCGGTATTTGAACGCGGCGTCGCGGTTCAGGACCTGGAGTTGACGGGAGAACTCGAAAATCATCCCGGACGCCTGCGCAGCTGGCTGGTGAATATTTATCCGGTTCGCACCAGTTCAAATGCAGTGCGATGGGTAGGCGCGGTCATTGTCGACACGACGCAGCGCCGCAACTCCGAAGAGGCGCTGCGGAAGACCGAAAAGCTGGCGGCGGCAGGGCGTCTTGCGGCGTCGATCGCGCATGAGATCAACAATCCTCTCGAAGCGGTCACGAACCTCCTCTATCTGATCCGTTTGCAGGATTCTCTCTCGTCGGACACCAGCCGTTATGTGGATCTGGCACAGCATGAAGTCGCTCGCGTCTCAGAAATTGCGCAACAGACGCTGCGCTTTTATCGGCAGTCCACTTTGCCCATCCATGCCAGGGTCAGCGAGTTGCTCGATTCCGTTCTGACTCTGCACCAGGGCCGGGTGAATTCGCTGCAAGTGGAAGTGCAGCGGTTTTACGAGCCGGATGTGGATCTGTTCTGCTTTGCAGGCGAGCTGCGGCAGCTCTTCGCTAACCTGATTGGCAACGCGCTGGACGCGATGATGCCAGGGCCGGGGCGGCTCGTTCTCAGTGTGCGGCGCTCGCGTTCCTGGCGCGATGGAGGCGTTGAAGGCGTACGCGTCTCTGTGATCGACACAGGTTGCGGCATGTCGGAGGAGGTGCGCAGCCGCATCTTTGAGCCGTTTTTCACCACGAAAGAGGCGACCGGGACTGGCCTGGGATTGTGGGTGAGCGCCGAAATTGTGCGCAAGCATCACGGCATGATTCGTATTCGCAGCCGCGCCGCGGACAATGGACGGAACAACGGAGATGCCCGCTCGGGAACCGTCTTCATGCTCTTCTTTCCTGCAATCCGTGGAGAGGAAATCCCGGCAGAAGATCTGCAGGCGGACTCGCAGCAAGTCTAGTGGAGTTCCAGGGGTTTCAGGGATTGCAGAGAGCAACTGGAGACCGGGCTGTTGCCGGCATACTTCGACCTCGTTACATGGAAGCGATGCAGCTGCATGTACCGGACCCGCAGGCCCCCGAGTGTTGCGGGCATCGCCTTCGCCGATTTGCTCATATCGACCAGTACCAGCAGTGCTGCTTCCTGGGGATTATCAAAGCTCTGCGCCACGCCTACGCCGAAGATGGCGGGATCGGTGAACAGCTGAGCAGCGTACTGGCGCTCGACAGCCGCAGCGCTGCTGAGCGCGCCTGATGACAGTTGTATGCCGGCAGGCCTGGACGGAAGTTTCGGCGCGGTGCCGTTCGTTACGCTTTGCGCGTCAGTGAAAACAACTACGGTGCGCACGCCCGCGATCGTTTGCGGGACGGTGATGTTAGCTTTTGTCTTATCGACAAAGACGATGACCGCCGCTTCGCCGGGACTGTCGGCGCTCTTTCCCGCAACAACGCCGAGGATCCCCTTTTCGTGGTTCACAAGCTCGGCTGCCGCGTTCTGCGCGGCATTCTTTGCCTGCGTCTCGGCAGCTTGTGAAAGCTCAGGCAGGGCGGCTGTTTCGGTATTGTTGTCGTAATTCAGACAGGTGACGGAGTGTCCCGTCTTGCTGCCGACAATGTTCAGCTTTGAGCCGGCCTGATCTCCTAATTCATTCAAAACATCGGCGATCGGGTTGGCCACGCTCAGGCCGTTACCGTCGCCGTTCGTCCCACCGGCGTAGAACAGGCCGATGGGCTGAGCATTGGCCGCATCAAGGACGAGCGAGCCCGAATCGCCGCTGTCGGAAAAGCTGTTGCCGCCGATGCCGATCTGCCCGGTAAAGGTCTTGGTGTAGTAGGGTTGCGTTTCGGCGCAATCCTTGTAGTAATCCACTTTTACGGCGAGATCGACGCTCTCAACCGTGGAGCAGGTCAGCCCCGTCGTCCGTCCGCTTTTCACCACACGCAGCCCATTCAGAGTCGCGGCATTCAACGATTCTCCTGTGCCGCCCACTGGAGGAGCGGCGCCAAGCGCAGCGTTGATGCCTGCGCCTGCCGCGCCCAGTTGCAGGATGCTGCCGTCAGGATTGACTGCGCCGGGCGTGACGGCTGCGAGGGCTGCATCAACGTTTGACTCGTTCGTGGCCAGCGGCACGAAATAGCGCAGCGTGCCCGCCGGTCTGACGGTAGAACCCTGCTGGCTCAGAGGACGGCAGGCGTCATCAATCAGGCCCGGCTGGTCGATCGTGTCACCAATCTTGCCCTGGTCCGATTCGGCGAGAACGTGGTTGTTGCTGAGGATGAATTGGTTGTGCTCGGAATCTTCCACCAGAGCGCCGAGGGTGCCGCCGCAGCAATCGGCGATGTAGCTGTCGCCTGCCGCATCCTTGTAAACGTCATAATCACTGTCGTTGCTTCCCGAGGCGCCGAGGGCGATGAGGCCGGTCTGGGCTGACTGGTTCGCCGCGCCGCTGGAGTTGATCCCATCCGGATTCAGGAGCAGATGCAGCGTGGACTGCGTATTTGTATCATTCACGGTTGCAATTATGTGGGCCGATTGCATGCCGGCAATTGTGCCGGGAGCGGTGTAGCTGATCTTGCAGATGGTGTATTGCTGTTTTCCGCGCTGGCAACTGGGCTGGCTCAGCGTGCCCGTTGCGCCGTCGCTCAGGCTCCAGTGTACGGTGCCGTCGTCAACCTCGGCGATCTCCGCAGAAACTTCCAATGTTCCACCCTGCGCGAGTGCGGCATTTTCCGGCAAAAGAGGCTGCAGGAAGCCGGGAGTGACGGTGATCGTCTCGCTGGCCGTGCGCGCGGGATCGCTTTGCAGCTGGGCCGTAACCTCAACGGCGATGCTGTCGTTTGAAAGCGCACTGGGCGGCGTGTAAAGACCGGCGGCGTCAATGGCGCCGGCTCCGAGTGAAGCGCCGTTCTGTGTGCTGCTTACCGACCAGTTGACCGCGGCCGGAGATCCGTCGGGCTGCATTGCCTTGAACTGCAGTTGGCCTGTGGTTGCAACGGTTGCCGCGGTTGAAGAGACGGAGAATCCGCTCGTGTTGTTCGCCGGAAATGCACCGCAGCCTGCCGCGAGCACTGAGAGAGAAGCGCACACGGCGTAGAAACGAGATTTAAGGGAGACGAACATTCGGAAAAGCGGGGCGCAACCAAAGTCTATTAGACAGTGTCACGTCCCACTTTGTCACGATGCCGGAGGGAATTTCGGATCAGTAGAAATGAAAGCGAATGTTTATGCAACTGCCCGTGAATTTTGTTCATTGCTGAGTGTGCTCGTCGCGGCAGCAACCGGTAGAACCTTCAGTTCGCCGGATTGCACTGTGTGCATGCGACGCAGCTCGCGCGCGCTCAGCGGCCGCATCGAGTCGGCGGAATAGAAAACATGTTTGCCGCAATCGAGGCAGACTTTATATGTCTGCTGTTCAAGGGTGAAAGGACGTGTCAGACGATCGTGCCGGCAGCCAAGCAGAATTCCACAAAAGAAGTTGAAAATCGCACGCAGAATGCTCATAGGAGGCCTCTTTCAACGAAATGGTGAAGGGAAGTAAAATCCCGTTTCATCAGACGCCCTGCACAAAATAAGATGCTTTTGCTGCGCCGACGATTCATCGGCCAGATACGATAAGTAACCTTCGGGCAATCAAGCGATGCGAATTGCGAGCTTCCCAAAGTGTGCCCCGGATTCCATGCGGCGTAGAGCTTCCTTGACCTGATGGAAGGCAAATACTTCATCCACAATGGGTTTCATCTCTGTCTGGGTGATGGCGCGGTTCATTTCAAGGAAATGAGCGCGCGATCCGACGTAGATTCCCTGGATATGAACCTGCTTATGCAGGATGGGGACGATGTTCAGAGGGTCGCTTGTCTGGCTCAATACGCCGATCTGCGCGACGGCGCCGCCAACACGCACTGCTTTAAGCGATTGCGCGAATGTGCCCGCGCCACCCACCTCCACGATCAGGTCCGCGCCTTCGCCATTTGTGTGCTCCAGAATCCACTTTGGCCAGTCGGGGGTCTGCCTGTAATTCACTCCGGCGTCGAGGCCGAGCTTGCTTGCGCGATGCAGTTTTTCATCGCTGCTTGATGTTCCCAGCACGCGCGCTCCAAGGGCCTTGGCAAACTGCAGGGCAAAAATGGAAACGCCGCCGGTGCCTTGAATCACAACCGTGTCTCCGGCCTTGATCCTGCCTGCGTGTACGACTGCGTTCCAGGCGGTCACGCCGGCGCAGGGCAGCGTAGCCGCTTCTTCCCAGCTAAGATGATCGGGAACACGCACCACGCCGCTCTCGTGCAGCACGACGTATTCCGCAAGCATGCCGTCCACGTCGCCGCCCAGCGCGCCGCGATGCTTTTCCGCAGTGGGCGCGCCTTCCAGCCAGTTCTGCAGAAAGATTCCGGCAACGCGCTGCCCTGTCTTCACATGCGTCACGCCTGCGCCAACGGCCACGACTTCACCCGCGCCATCAGAAACAGGAATGCGAGGGAGGGCCATCTTGGGGTTGTAGTGACCGAGTGTGACCATCAGATCGCGATAATTCAGCGATACAGCCCGCACTTTCACCAGCACCTCGCCTGTCGCGGGAGTGGGCTCCGGAGCATGGATGCATTCAAGATTGTCAATGCCAAATGTATGAATTCGCCAGAGTTTCACCGGTCTGTCTCCCTCTCGCGTAATGTGAATTTGCCATTTAGATGTGCAGCGAGGACTCGCGGATGCGCAGGTGTAGCGATACCATAGAAGTATGGCTAGAGGATGGGAAAGCAAATCCGTGGAGGACCAAGTGGCAGAGAGGCATGCGGAACCGGAACACCTGAATGGCAAGCCGGACGCCGCAGCAGAGGCTGCGCGCAAGCGTCAACGCCAGGAACTGGAGCTGCAGCGGGAGCGGATTCTCGATGAGCGCACATCCAGCCCGTATCGCCGGGCGGCTCTATCGGCTGCTCTGTCTGAGATTGAAGCGCGTCTGGCTTCCATCTCGTAACCCGTCACGGTTGCTTTGAGGAAATAGCGCGAGGGCAAAGCGTATAACGAAGCGCCACGCTCTTGCTCGCCTTCTTCTGTCAGGAACTGCGGCGCGAAATGCTGCGCACGAACTGATAGTATCCGGCAGCCCAGTCACGGTCGCGCAGGCCTGCTTCGCTGGCCTGATGCAACTGTTCCTGGAAATGATCGGCCAGCGGCGTCAGGGTGTTTGCGGCTGCCGCTGCTTCGCGAAAAAGGCGCGTGTCTTTCTCTCCCAGGGCAATGGTGGCGCCGGGCGTCTCCGGCGGATAAAGCATGACCTTGGAATAGGCTGCGTAAAACGGCGATTGAAAAAGCGCGGCGTTTACGGCTTCGATATAGAGCGACGGGTCGATGCTCTGCGATTCCGCATAAATGAAGCCCTCGCTTAACGAGGCGATCATGGCGGTGATCAGAAAGTTGCCGCCGATCTTGAGCGCATGGGCCTTGTAAGGCTTTTCGCCCACAACCGTGATGCCGCGGCTGAATAATTCCAGCAGCGGCTTTACTTTTTCGATTGCAGCCTGCGCGCCTGCCGTCACAATCCAGAGCCTGCCCTCTGTGGCCACGTTTGGCCGCCCGAAGACGGGCGCGGCTACGAAATTCTGTTTGCGGGCCGCATGCTCTTGTGTCAATTTCCGTGAAAGCTGCACGCTGATGGTGCTGAGCGAGACATGCACCGCATTCTCGGGCAATGCCTCGAGCAAGCCATCATGCCCGAAGACGATTGCTTCCAGGGAAGCGTCATCCATCGGCATGGTGAAGACGACTTCACTCGTCTTTACCGCTTCCGCGGGGCTGGATGCGGCGACCGCGCCCTCCTGCAGCAGCGGCTGCAGCCGAGATTGCGTTCGATTCCAGAGGGTAAGCGCGTGTCCGTTCTTCAGGAGATGGGCCGCAATTGCCGAACCCATCTGGCCGGTGCCGAGAAATGCAATTTGCATAGTGGCATTTAGATGATGACAGAGGCCAATTGGATTTGGCGGCGCGCGTTAAAAAAGTTGGGCTGCCGGAAAAATCGGCAGCCCTGATCGGAGGCGATAGAAAATACTTACTGTGGTGGAGGATTTGAGACTCCGCTGTTGTTCTGAATTGCCGGCGGATTGTTTGTTGTTGGAATGGCAGCGTCGCCCGATGCGCTCGGAACCTGCTCCTGCACTCCGATTGAGCTGCCCGAAACCACGAGCTGAACGCGGCGGTTTTGCGCGCGTCCTTGACCGGTGGAATTGTCCGCGACCGGGTCGTTCTCTCCGTATCCCATCGCGGTGATATTTGTTTGCGCGACTCCCTGGGTCACGAGGAAGTCGCGCACAGCGTCGGCGCGCTCGTCTGAAAGCTTCTGGTTATACGCGTCAGACCCGATGTTGTCGGTATAGCCTTCCACCTGCAGCGTCAGACCCGGATACGCCAGCAGGATGCCGGATACCTTCGCCAGTTTCTCGCGGGCTTCGGGTTTCAGCGTGTACTGATTGAAGCCGAAGAGCACGTCGGACATGTTGACGATCAGGCCACGGGCCGATTCCCGCGTCGCAAGGACCTGGTTGAGCTGGGCCTTCAGGCGCTCGCGCATCTGCTCAGTCTGTTCCGTCGCCTGCCGTGTCTGCTGATGGGCGCCCGCAGCCTGGGCTTCAGCTTCGGCGGCGCGGGCTTCTGCACGCGCGCGTTCCGCCATTGCCTGATTGGCTGCCGCCGTGGCCTGGGCTGCGGCAATCTGCGCCTGCGCCGCTTGCTGCTTGGCATTGGCTTCATCTTCGGCGCGGCGTCTGCGGACAGTCATGATGCGCGCATCTTCCGCAGTCTGGACGGCCGCGCGCGCATAGGTGATCAGTACTTTGCGCTCGCTCTTATGGTCTTCGAGGGCTTGCGCATTCTGCAGGTTCTGCCTGGCCGTGGCCAGCGTGTCCGGAGCATATTTGCCGGCGCCGGCGGCTTCGGCGATCTGCACAGCATTGATCGCTTCGTAGAGTTCCAATGGCCATGCTTCATTCCGCGTGATCGGATGCAGCACCGTATGCTGGCCGGCGGTTTGCGTGTAAGCGCCGCGCGGCAGTAGCGAGTAGTGCGCATTCACCTGCTCGATGATGCCCTGCGTTTTATCGTTCAGGACGTAATTTTGCAGAACGACGACATCGCTCGGCATGGTGACTGCATAGTATGGCTCCGCGGTCACAATCAATCCAAAAGCCTGCAGGGGAGTGGTGACGGTGATTTCGCTCTTTGTACCGCTCGGGAGCACTTCTCCCAGATTGGATGGCCGCCCCTCAGGGGTGATGGCCCAAAGGACATACGTCAGATACTCCACGCCGAAGCCGTTTGCCGGGCGAAGGTCTTCGAACTTGGCATCGATGACCAGGCGGCCGCGGCGGCTCTCGACTCTGGCCGAGCCTTTGGCTTCCGGCAGCAGACTGGTACCCTGAAATCCGATCTTCGTGGGACCGCTGCGGTGAAAATAATTGATCGCGGGAATGTCGCGGCCCACTACCTGAATTTTGTAGACGGGAACGCCGCCGCGCATCTCCGACTGCGGGTTCTGCTGCTGTGGCTGCGGCCATTGCTCGGTCGCGGTTGGATTCATCACCTGAGCAGACGCGACGCACAGCGCAGTTGCGAATAGAAAAAGTAACATTTTGAGTTTCATATTTTCTGGTTGAAACCCCCTTACTCATTTCCAAAAAAATGCACGCGAGCGGAACATCGCTGTACGCAATCTGTCCCACTGCCTAGCTATGGATGCGGAGACAAAAGAGCAGGTAGCCCATCGTCGAGGTAAGCAGTTAAAAATTGCGAAAGAGAAACTTAATAGCGCGAGGCAACCAATTGGTGTTCGATTGCGTAAAGAGCCAGCTCCAGCCGGGTGGATACGCCGGTTTTTTCGAAGATGTTGGAGAGGTGTCTTTTTACTGTCTCTTCACTGAGCTGAAATTGCTGCGCGATGTCTCGATTGCTCGAGCCTTTCAAGACGCAGCCCACGACTTCCAACTCGCGCGGCGTGAGTCCGATGGCCTTCTTTTCCGCCGCAGGAGGCTTCTGATTGGTGGTCGGGATTGCCTCAGCAAGGCTCGTGGCGCGACGGTCGCCGATCCAATATTTGCCGGCAAAAACGGCGCGAATGGCGGAGGTCAGGTTCTTGATGAGGGCTTCCTTCAGGACCAGACCATGGGCGCTTAGATCCAGCGCTTGCAGAATTTCCTGTTTGGAAATCGAGTTGGTCAGCAGAATGGTCCTGGTGTCCGGCGACATGTCTGCCATGTTGCGCATGGTCTCAAGACCTGGAAGGTTCAGCGCAAGCAGCAGAACATCCGGGCAGAGCTCAAGTGTCTTGGCAATCGCCTGGTCGCTGTCGCCCGCTTCTCCTACAACCTGGATTCCTGATTCAGACTGCAGGAGATTTTCTACGCCGATGCGTATGACCGGGTGCTGGTCGGCAACCAATACGCGGATGGTCATGGTCTTGCTTAGTTCGGGGGATGCCATCTGTCAATATCTTATCCGGTTTATCGAGCCTCGTTGCAGCGAAGCGAACGAAGGCAAGTTACCAAGGGACACAGTCTTTCGGTACAAAGATACACATCTTCATCCTCCGTTCACAGCCTATTTAATAACCATTCTTGGTTCGCGGTTAACGTTTCGAGAATGCGAACAAATAAGACAGCAATTCTGCGGATACTATCCGTATGCCTGTTCCTGCCGTTGTTTTCGCTTTCCGCCCGGGCGCAATTTGAAGATGGCAGCCTGGTGGGAACGATTCGTGATGCCAGTGGCGCGATTGTGGCCGGAGCGACGGTAACTGCAACCAACACCGCGACGGGAATCGAGAGCAAGGTCGATTCAGACGGCAGCGGCGACTGGGAAATCCCATCCCTGCGCGTGGGCAACTATCGCGTGACCGCCTCCATGAAAGGCTTTAACACAGCAGTGGCTGACAATGTTGCGTTGTCCGTGGGCAGCCGTCAACGAATTGATCTGACTCTGCAGATCGGCCAGGCGCAGGAGACGGTGGAAGTCAACAACGTGCAGCTGCAGCTGGAAACCGAATCCAGCCAGCGCGGCCAGATCATCACGCAGTATCAGAGCGAGGCCCTGCCGCTGGTGAGCCGCAACTATTCTGATCTCCTGGCCCTGGTCACCGGCTCGCGCCAGGCCCCGACCGCGGCGACCACCAGTTCCGTCAATAGTCTCGTGCGTGCAGGCGCCTACAACATCAATGGCCAGCGCAGCATGTTCAATAACTTCCTGCTTGACGGCATGGACAACAATGCCTACGGCGAGAGCAATCAGGGCTTCGACAATCAGATCATCGCCATTCCGCCGGATTCCGTCTCCCAGTTCCAGATCGTGACCAACAACGAGAATGCCGAATATGGGCGGTCATCGGGCGCGACCATCAACGTGGCTTCGCAGAGCGGAACCAACGATTTCCACGCGACGCTGTATGAGTTCATCCGCAACACCGACCTGAACGCGGCCGGATTCTTTAAGCCCACCCTCACCGGCGCAACCGGCCCTATCGCCTTTCAGAAGCCGACGTTCAACCGCAATCAGTTCGGCATGAATTTCGGCGGGCCAATCCTCAAGAACAAGTTATTTTTCTTTCTTGATTACGAAGGATTCCGGCAGACGCTGAAGCCGCTGAACGTGCTTACGCTGCCCACGCAGAACGAGTTGAACGGCATCCTCGTCGCTCCCGTTAAGAACCCGATCACGGGTAAAACTTATGCCGCAGGCCAGCAGATCCCTACCGGCGACATGAATCCCATCTCGCTGCAGGTCGTCAACTTCTTTAAGGAGATCCCAAACCTGCCGGTCGGCGGTTCCACCACGACCGGGCTGGCCGCGAACGACTATGCAGTGCTGGTTCCGTTTACCGACAATTCGGACAAGGGCGACCTGCGCCTCGACTGGCAGCAGAGTGCGGCGAGTTCATGGTTCCTGCGCGTTAGCGACCGTAAGGAGACCGGCGTCAACTATCCCGCGATCCTGCTGCCGCTGGATGGCCAGACCAACGGCACGATCCGGATTCTGGATCAGCAGGTAGCGCTGGGCTACACCCATCTATTTGGCTCGAACAAGGTGCTGGATGCTCGCCTCGGCCTTTCGCGCACCAAGGCCGGAAAGTTCTCGCTCTCGATCGGCAATAATTCCATCAGCATTCCGGGGCTGCCTACCAACCCCATTGTCGCCGGCGGTCTGCCTTCTATCAGCATCACAAACTTCACCGCCTTCGGCCGCCAGAGCACAAACCCGCAGTGGCAGGACCCGGCGCTGCTCGATCCCAAGGTGAACTTCACCTGGGTCAAAGGCCAACACTCGCTGAAGTTCGGTTACGAGTACGAGCACATCTGGATGGCGGTCAACGACAACAACCCGCTCTATGGCTCCTTCGGCTTCTCCACCGGTTACAGCAACAACGGCGGCTCGAATGTAGCCGATACCTATTGGGCTGACTTCCTCTTCGGAACGCCAACCTCGTACTCGCTTGCCAACTATTTTGTTGCGCATCTTCGCCAGACGATGCACAACATCTACGCGCAGGACGACTGGAAGGTGACTCCCCGGTTCACGCTCAACTACGGTATGCGCTGGGAGTATGGCTCACCCTATTCCGAAGAGAATAATTACATCTCGAACTTCGACCCTGTCTCCCAGACCGTGCTCACCATTACCCCCGGCGCGGTCGCAGGCAACGGGATAACGCCCTACCAGGGAGGCGGAGTCTACGGCAACACGCTGGTCAACCCTGACTTGACCGACTTTGGCCCGCGCATCGGCTTCGCATATGCGCCGGATGATAAGAGCGTGATCCGCGGCGGTTTCGGCATGAGCTACGTCCACTACACGCGCGCCGGCTCTGGCGATATCCTCGCCATCAATGCGCCGCAGGCGCAGTTCGCCGCGGTCGGCTCCCAGGCGCACGCGCCGTCTCCTTCCACACATTGCCCGGCGAATGCGCCGGCCACGGGCTGCTTCGTCACCATCGATCAGGGCTTTCCCTCGTCGCTGACGGTCTTCAATCCAGCAACGGACAACATCACCTACATCCCGAAAAACACCAAAGACAGCTACGTCGAGAGCTACTTCCTCAGCGTACAGCGGCAGCTGGCTAAGAACATTCTCTTCGACGTCGCCTATGTGGGGAACCACGGAGTAAAGCTGCAGGGCTTCCTGAACTCCAACCAGAAAAATCCTCAGGCTGGCTTTGCGCGGCCCTATGCCCAGTGGCCGTCCGACATCACCGCGGCGATCAACGAGTTTTATTCGCACTACGATTCGCTGCAGGCGCGGTATGAGCAGCGCTTTGTCGGCGGGTTGACGCTGCTGAACTCGTTTACCTGGCAGCACTCGCTCGATAACGCCAGCGCTTCGCTCGAAGGCAACACGCCGTCCCCGCAGGACGGCAACAATATCGCTGCCGATTATTCGCAGTCAGACTACAATCTGCCCATTGCGAACGTCACCAGCCTGGTTTACGAACTGCCCTTCGGTCGCGGCCGCACGTATCTCTCCAACACAAACGGATTTGTCGACGCGGTTCTCGGCGGCTGGCAGGTGAGCGGGATCAACACCATGCAGGCAGGCACTCCCTTTAACATCACGTATTCGCCCAGCTCTGCCAACCAGGTTTCTCAGCAGATCACGGCCAGCTATCGCGGCGCCAACCTTTACCGTCCGGACCGTGTACCGGGCCAGCCACTGATCAAAAAGTCAAAGCTGCCCGGCACCGGATACATTCAATACATCAACTACGCAGCGTTTGTTCTGCCGCCAACAAAGGATGCCGCCGGGAACCTGCTCAGCCCCTTTGGCAACGCTTCGCGCAATCCTGGCAGAACCCCAGCCTTCTATCAGACCGATCTCGCGCTGAACAAGAAATTCAACCTGCCGGTCGAGAGCATGAAGCTCGAGTTCCGTTCGGAGTTTTACAACCTCTTTAACCACAGCAATTACTATCTGCCGAGCAGCGGTCTCGGCGGAACGCTCGGCACTACGACCTCTACCTTTGCGCCGGGAGCCACCGTTCCTGTCGGCTCGATCACAGGCGGCACTCCCAGCAGCAATGGGACGGTCACCAGCACCTTCGAGCCGCGCATCATTCAGTTTGGCCTCAAGCTGACTTACTGATGGGTGCAAATCACTATACAGGGAGCCGCGAGACGGCTCCCATTTTCTTTGCGCTCCCTGTACATTGAACGGGGATGAGTAACAATTTTGAAGACTTGCAAAAACAGGTGGCCGCCCTTACAGCAAGGGTCTGGCGCCTTGAGCAGGTGCTGGCGCAAAAAGCTGAGATATCTGAAGCCGCTCCGGTTCCGGCTGAGTCCGTGCCCGCTGCTCCGTCTCCGCAGCCTCAAGTCGTCAACGCTCCCATATTTGCCTCCGTTGAGCCAACCGGCAAAGAGCAGCACACGGACGGCTCGCTCGAAAGCCGCATCGGATCGCAGGTCTTCAACCGCGTCGGCATTCTCGCCGTGCTCATCGGCATGGCATGGTTTCTCAAGTTCGCCATCGACAATCACTGGATCGGCCCGCTGGGGCGTGTGCTCATCGGGCTGATCGCGGGCGCCAGCCTCATCGCGTGGTCGGAACGCTTCCGCAGCCGCAGATATTCCGCGTTCTCTTATTCGCTCAAAGCCATCGGCAGCGGAATTCTGTATCTGTCGCTCTGGGCGGCGTTTGAGCTGTATCACCTCATCCCGTCGGCCGTGGCATTTGGCGGCATGATTGTGGTGACTGCATGGAACGGCTTCATGTGCTGGGTGCAGGACTCGGAACTCCTGGCGCTCTACGCAATCGTCGGCGGTTTCAGCACGCCGCTGCTGCTTTCTACCGGAGAGAACCACGAGCTTGCGCTGTTCAGTTATCTGCTGGTGCTGGATGCGACCGTGCTTGCGCTCATCGCGCTGCGTCCCTGGGCAAGGCTGCTGCTGGGCGCATTTGCAGGCACCGTCTTCTTCAGCATTGCCTGGTATGTCCAGTACTATAGCGACGCGCAGTTCGTCCTGACCGCATTTTTCGTTGTCATCTTTTTCCTGCTCTTCGCCATTGCTCCGCGCCTCTTGCGCGGTCTGCAGATCGCGGACGCATCGCACCTGTCCACGCAGGACAATCTCGTCCTGGTGCTGCTGCCGCTGGCGAATGCGGCGCTGGGATTCCTCGAGTTTTATGTTCTGCTGGACAAGCCGGAGCGCAAGGCGGCGCAGCCGTGGACAGCCATCGTCTTCGCCGCATTCTATCTGCTGCTCCTGCGGCTTCCGTCGCGACGCGGACCCGGCGCAAAGCCAATCATCCTCACTTCGCTGCATCTTGCGATCGCAGTCATCTTTCTGACGATTGCGATTCCGCTTGAGGCGCATGGCCGCTGGATCACGATTGGATGGCTGGCCGAGGGAGCTGTGCTCCTGTGGCTGGCGCGGCGGCTGCAACTCCTGCTGCTCCGCGTTCTTGCTCTCTGTGCCCTTGTGCTTGGCTTCGTCGCTTTAATCACGCACTACCCGTCCGCGTCGGCGACCGTCATTTTCAACGCGCGGTTCGCGACATATCTGGCAGGCATCGCCGCCTTTGCCGCATCGGCATGGATCGCAGCGACGGCTGCTGTCGCTGATGGCGAGAGCGAGAACTTCGCATGGACGTATATCGCGGGCGGCTCTGTCATCGCCGTCAATCTGCTGATCATGATTGCCGTCTGCCTTGAGATCCACTCCTACTGGTGGTCGCATCCGCCTGCGAGATGGCAATGGCATGAGGTCGTCGAACGGAGAATGTACGCTCAGTTCACCTACTCGGCCTGGTCCATGCTGTTTGGAGCAGTGCTGCTTGCCGTGGGGTTCTGGAAGAAGTCGGCATTTCTGCGCTGGCAGGCGCTCATTCTGCTCGCCGCCAGTATCGCCAAGGTCTTTCTAGTGGACACGAGCGAGTTGAGCCAGGGTTATCGCATTCTCAGCTTCCTCGGGCTGGGTGCTTTGCTGCTCGCCGTCAGCTTCGCCTATCAGCGTGACTGGCTCAATTTGCGCAGTCAGGAGAAGAGCACGGAATGAGCCCGCGATGGTGGCTGCCGCTGCTGTTGCTGCTGATCGCGCAACCTGAGCAGCGCTATTTTCGTTACACGCGCCGGCTGCAGCTGCCGGCGCAACAAAAGGTGCCTCAGACGTGTGCACTGATTGATCCTGCGATCTACGCGCATGCCGCGCCGCAACTCGCCGACCTGCGACTCTATCAAGGCGCGCGCGAAGTTGCCTATGTGATTGCCAGCGATGAATCGACGACGGCGGCGTATCCCAGGAATGAGCCGCTGAACCTGGGACTGCGCCACGGCAAGGTGGTCTTTGATGTGAAGATGCCGGGCGGACCTTATTCGGATGTGTGGCTGGACCTCGACCCTGCTGTGCAGAACTTCGTTCTCAGCGTCGATGTTTCCGGCAAAGAGAGTCTGAGCAGTACCGAAGCCACGCAGCTTGGCTCTTACACGATCTTCGATCTCACGCAGCAGAAGCTGGGGCGCAGCACGGTGCTTCATCTGCCGCCCTCAACATTTGCCTACCTGCATTTCAGCATCGAAGGCCCTCTGCATCCCGCTGCGGTGAAAAGTCTGACCTATGCGACAACCCCGGCTGATTCTCCGCAAACATTCGTTGTGGCTGAAACCTCTCGCGTGACGCAGGCCGCCCGGACTTCTGTCATCCGCTTTGAGGTGCCTGCGAATGTGCCGGTCGATTCGATTCAATTCGTTCCGTCAGCTTCGTCGGGCAATTTCTACCGGAAGGTGGAGGTGAAAGTCGATTCAGCCGGCCAACAGGCCAGTACCCCACCCGCGACCACCTTTAATTTCGACATCCTTCGCTATCACGGAGTCCAGAACGGAAAACGGATCGACGAGGAAAGTCTGGATGAGGGTGTGTTTGACCGCCCAGGCGCAACTCACTGGACCATCACGATACAAAACGGCGACGATCCGCCCATCGCGCTCGCCTCTGTAAAGCTGAAAATGTTCGCGCACCGGATATGCTTCGATGCGTCCGCCGGCGCAACTTACTCGCTCTACTATGGAGACCCCGCGTTAAGCGCACCGCAGTACGATTACGCCAGCCTCTTTCATGCCGATAAAGAGGCAGCGCAGGCCGCATTCGGTCCGGAGCAGAAAAACCCGCGGTTTATGCCGCGACCGGATGAGCGGCCATTTACTGAAAAGCATCCCGCGCTGCTCTGGATCGCTCTGATCGTTGCGGTTGCGGTGCTCGGAGGTGTTGCGCTGCGGACAGCGAAACAGACCGGCGTGTAACCGGGGCCGTGACCGTGCTTCAGCGCATCGCCTGTTCGACTTCGTTCAACCAGTCCGGCGGCTTGAGAATCTCGCGCGGCTTCGATCCCTCCGCCGGGCCGACAATGCCGTCGCGCTCCATCATGTCGATCAGGTGCGCAGCGCGTCCGTAGCCGATGCGCAGACGCCGCTGCAGCAGGGAAGTCGAAGCCTTGCCGAATTCCATCACCAGCCGCACCGCATCTTCGAACAACTCGTCGTCGGCATCCTCACCATCGGCTTCCATATCGAGATCGCGGCCCTTGTCATCCTTCGGCGATTCAAGGAAGCCCTGCACATATTCGGCATCGCCCTGCTTCTTCCAGAAATCTGTAACAGCGGCGATTTCTTTTTCCGTGACAAACGGAGCATGCACGCGCTGCAGCCGCGATGTTCCCGGCGGCAGAAAGAGCATGTCACCGCGTCCCAGCAGCGATTCCGCGCCATTTGAATCGAGAATCGTGCGCGAATCAACCTTCGTCGCCAGCCGGAACGACATGCGCGTAGGCACGTTGGCCTTGATGAGTCCGGTGATTACATCAACCGAAGGCCGCTGTGTCGCCAGTACAAGATGGATGCCGACCGCGCGCGCCATCTGCGCCAGGCGCGTAACCGATTCCTCGACGTTCGCCTTGTCGAGCATCATCAGATCGGCCAGCTCATCGATGATGATGACGATGTAAGGCAGCGGCTTCTGCTCTTCTTCGTCGTCGAAGAGGCTTGGCGTGCCGTTTTCAAAGAGCTTGTTGTACTGGTCGATGTTGCGCACACTGCGCGATGCCAGCAGCTTCAACCTCCGCTCCATCTCGCGGACCGCGTTTCTCAAAGCGTTGGCCGCAAGCTTCGGCTCAGTAATGATCGGCGTAAACAGATGCGGAATGCCCTCATACATCCCCAACTCAACGCGTTTGGGATCGACGAGGATCATGCGCACTTGCTCCGGCGTCGCTTTGTAGAGAACCGACATGATCATGGCGTTGATCGCGACTGATTTGCCGCTGCCTGTCGAGCCGGCGATCAAAACGTGCGGCATTGTCGTGAGATCGGCAGTGACGATGCGCCCATTGATGTCCTTGCCCATGGCCAGCGTCAGCTTGCTCTTCGACTGGCCGAAGTTTTCCGCTTCGATTACATCGCGCAGCCAGATGGTTTCGCGCTCATGGTTCGGTACCTGGATGCCGACCGTGCTCTTTCCCGCCATACGCTCGATCAGGATGCTCTCGGCCCGCATCGCGAGGCAAAGATCTTCGGCGAGTCCCGTGACGCGGCTGTATTTCACGCCCGGCTCGGGCCGGAATTCATACGTAGTCACAACAGGGCCGGGATTGATGTGCGTGATCTGTCCGTTTACATCGAATTCGGCGCACTTCTCGACCAGCACCTGCGCCTCGGCCCGCAGCTCGTCTTCGCGGACAACCTGCGCGTCTTCGCTGCGATGCAGCAGCGTGCTCGGCGGCAGACGGAAGCCGTTGTGCGCTTTCGGAGTCAGCGTGACCTTGTGAATTTCAGCGTCAGCGCGTTCGTTGACGGCAATGCCTGGCGGCGGCTCGGGCTCCGGTTCCGGATCGGGAACCGTCGCGCGCGGGATCTGCTCCCACACGCTCTTCTGCGGCGGAGCAGGCTCGGGCAGCATCTCGGCGAAGCCGCCCTGGCGGTGCGCCGGGATGGCTTCCTCCTCAGCCGCAGGCTCCGGCTTCTTCCTGAAATTGAGCTGTTCCTGTTTTGCCTCTGCCTTGCGCGCTTTCACCAGCTCTTTTTCGCGGATGGCTGCCATGCGGGCCATTTTCTTTTCGTCGCGAGCGCGAGCGCGTGCCTGCCGCCAGTTGGCCCAGCGGTCACGCCACGCCAGCACAAAGGCAAATCGAATCGAGAGCCACTCTTTCGCAGTGTTGAAGCTGAAGGTCGTCGAAAGATATAGAGCCACGGCCACCATGGCGATGGTAAAGATACATGCGCCCGGATAGTTCAGGTAACGGACCAGCGCGTCGACTACGAGCCGTCCGGTCAGCCCTTCCATCGGTAATCCGCCGAAAAAGTGCAGATGACCCGGCAGCAGGCCGAAGATCGCCGGGACGAAAAGCAGTGTCAACAATGCGCCTATCGCCTTGGCCCACGGCGAGCCGGCAGGCAGCGACCGCATCCATGTCCAGCCGAGCGCCGCAAGCAGCAGAGGCAGGCAGAACGCCGCCGCGCCTTCCAGCTGCAGCAACAGGTCGCTGGTGTATGAGCCGACAACGCCGATCCAGTTCTCAGGACGGCCCATGGTCAAGCCGGCAACCGTGTTGAACGACGGGTCAGTGGGATGATACGAGGCAAGCGCGAGAAGAAGGAGGCCCGCGACCGCCAGCACCAGAAGCCCGATCAGCTCATTCAGGCGGCGGTTGCGCGTTGGCGTAAGAACCAGTTTGAGGGGTTTCATAAGAGACACACGAAGGCATTGCCGAAACCGGCCCTACCGTTCCGAACCCCCAGAGCACTTCTATTATTCCAGAAGCCGGGTTCATCTCCGGGGAAAAATGAGATGGGGAACCCAGACAGGGAACAGGCTTTGAACTGTTTCAGGCCAGCCTTGCCGCAAACACCAGCAGCAAAATGCCCACGATAATCCGATAAACCGCAAATGGCACAAAGCCATGCTTGCGCACCCATTGCAGGAACCACTCAACCACGCCGAGCGCCACAAAGAACGAGACGACAAACCCGATTCCCAGCACAATCCAGCCATGTCCTGTCATGACCAGTGGAGCGATGGCTTCCGCGCCTGCTCCGTGCTTGGGATGAAGTGTTCTCAGTAGATCGTAGCCCGTGGCCGCCACCATCACCGGAATCGATACCAGAAAGCTGAACTCCAGCGCTGCCGGACGCGACATGCCAACGATCTGCCCTCCAGTGATCGTGGACATGGAACGCGACGTGCCTGGAAAGACCGCCGACGTAATCTGGCACAGACCTATCCATATGGCCTGGCCGAGGGACATCTGTTCGACATGCTTGGTTGCGGGATCGCCGCGGTCGCTCCATACATCCACGACCCACATGACTACGCCGCCGATCAGCAGCGACAGGGCCATGATCCTCAGGCTTTCCAGATGTTTGCCAATGACCTTGATCAGCAGCAGAGACGGAATCGCCGTCACGACAAACGCAACCATCGTCAGCGTCAGCGGATGGTTCCAGAAATTGCGATCATGCTCCTCACCCTCGGGAAAGGTGCGGATGAATTCGATAATGCGCCCGGCAAAGACCAGCAGCAGTGCCAGAATCGCGCCCAGCTGGATGACGATCGTGTACATCTTCCAGTACGGATCCGTGAGATTAATGTGCAGCAAAGCTTCGCTGATACGCAAATGCGCGGTCGAGCTAACGGGTAAAAACTCAGTCAAACCTTCCACAATGCCAAGCAGTACAGAAACCAGGTAGTCGTTCAAAAAACCTCCGGCCGACCATTCGATGAATTGATGAATCCTCCCTGCCAATGTGCGAAAACGCAAGGCGGGGAAATCCTGTTATTTCTAGCAAAACTCTATGCTGAAGCGATATTTCTTGCCCCCAACTGGCGCGAAGCGCAAGCGCCTGGACGGGCCAGTCCCTATTCCCGGTCGCTGCCGTAGATGGGAATCTGCTGCTCCATCTTATATACCAGACCCGCCGCGCGCGCCGCATACTCGCTCTCGGAATACTTCGTCTCGACGCGCGATGCAAGGTCTTTTGCACGAGCCCGCGCGTCGCTGGACTTCTTATCGTCGTTGTCTGCCTGATACATGTCTCCGGCGCAAGCCTCGCGCCACGCAGCTTGGAACAGCGCGTCTGGGGCTTTCGGTGAGTCAGGATGCTCATCGGCATACTTGGCGTAAATCTCCGCCTCTTTTTCCGGACATTTTTCCGATCCCTGCCAGTCGCCGCAAACCTTGTTATCGATCAGGTCGTAGGCGGCGAGGTCGGCCCACTTTGAATGGGGATAGAGCTTCTGGATCTTCTTCATCTCGTTCTCGTCCATCTGCTCCCGAAGATAGTTTTCCTTTTCATGCGCCGATGGCCGCGACAACGAATCGGCCTTCTGCAACTGCCAGCGGATATCCGCCGCCCGCCACATTGCCTCGGCTGCGCGCGGCGACTGCGGAAAGAGATCGACAACCATGCGATAGAGCCGCCGCGCGCTCTGCGCCGCATCCGGCGGCGGATTCGGCTGGCTCGCCAGAATCTCGACGCTTACGGCTTCGCCAAACAAAATTTCGTCCCCTTTCGGGGTATTGGCGGTGACCACGCCCTTGTCGAGAATCCATCCTGAGATCGGCTGGGCATTGGTCTCATTGCCGAAGACGGGCGTGTCGGATGCGTCGACAACCTGCACATCCGTATTCGCAAACACGCGCAGCCACTTCCCGCTGTGCTCGGCAATCACCAGCTCGCGCCCGGGCGTCACCGTGCTTACCCGGGCGGCGGATTCATCCGCCTCCACATAAAGATTGGCAACATGCACCACCGTCCCTTTGGTTCCTTGCGGCGCATTCTTCTGGCACCAGGCGAGAGGCGCGACCATCAGCAGCAGAGTAGAGAAAGTAAGCAGTTGTTTTCGCATCACACTGTTCTGACGAATTCCCATGTCCATCGGTTTTAACTCCATTTTGATGGCTAGCAGGTTAGCTGTTCAAAGAGCCTGTCGAGAGCTTCTTGCGGATCGCCGCCGCAGATCCCGCTGTGCACCGGCGATACCTGGATCATGGTGCTGCGCGGCGAAACCAGCCAGTGGAAGCGCTCACGCAGGCTCAGCTGGGCAATCGGCCCCGCAGACGGATCGCCCGCGCTGACTTTCGGAAATGCCTCAAGATGCCGGCGAACCACTTCGAGATCGACCTCAGGCCACAGAGCCTTCAACCGCTCCGGACTGACATGCACCCGGGCAGCAAGAAAATTCTTCTCCAGGCAATAAACGATCACCCCGGCGTTGACGAACTCCTCCCGCTCCACGCGCGGCACAACGCGGATCACAGCGTAATCAAACGAGTTCGGCGCGAACACGCATTGCCTCCTCTGTGAAAATCGACGACGACGCGAGCCGCTCGGTCAGATATTGCACATAAGCCACCCGCTTGGCAGCCGGCGTCGTAATACCAGCCTCCGGCAAAAGCCACGCGTCCGGAACCGCATCGAGGATCGCCGCGAAGATATCTGCGTTCAACAACTTATGCGCCTCGGCGTCGGCCGCGTCTAAAGCCGAAGCCCACGGCAGCAGCACATGATTGCGAATCGCGGAAAACGGCGAACGGGCCATCTCATCCATACTCGGCCAGTTGTGATGAAAATACAGCGCTGCTCCGTGGTCGATAAAGTACAGCTGCCGGTGCCACTTGAGCAGGTTTGGATTGCGCGGCGTCCGGTCGACATTCGTAATCAATGCGTCAAACCACACCGCAAGAGAAGCGAGCTGTGGATCGGCAGTATCGCCCGCCGCCGGGTCAAACATGGTCGACCCCGGCAGGTAGTCGAGCGCCAGATTCAGCCCCACGCTCCGCTTCAGTAAGTCGCGAATCTCCGCATCCGGCTCGTTCCGTCCCAGCGCAGCATCGACCTCTACGAAAACCAGCTCCGGCACTCTCAAGCCCAGCGCGCGGCCAATTTCCCCGGCAACCAGTTCCGCCAGCAGCGCCAGCTGTCCTTGCCCAGCCCCTCTGAATTTAACAACATACAAGCCCAGATCGTCGGCCTCGATAATCGCCGGCAGCGAGCCGCCCTCACGCAGAGGCGTCACATACCGGGTCGCTTGAACCGCGTGCAGCATCGTCCTTCAAATTGTATAAGTTTGACAATAGTTGATTAAGTCAATTAATTTAATTGCTGGATGTAGATCATGGCAGCGATCGCAACAGCTCCTATGCAAACCGACGACGAGGTTGCCACCTTCCGCCACTTCAACCGCCTGTATACGCGCACCATCGGCACCCTCAGCGAAGGCCTGCTCGATAGCCCTTACTCGCTGACTGAAGCCCGCATTCTGTATGAGCTGGCGAGCCGTGAGAACGCTACGGCGAAAGAAATCGCCGGAGAACTTAGCCTCGACGCCGGCTACCTGAGCCGCATCCTCCGCAAGTTTGAAGATGCAGGGTTGATCGAAAAAGAGACGTCGGCAGCCGACGCACGCCTGACGCTGCTGAAGCTTACGCAGCAGGGAAAGACGGCCTTCGAGGAGCTGAACCAACTCTCAAACAAGCAGGCCCGCACACTGCTCGACAGCCTACCGCCATCGAAACGCGACGATCTTCTCCGCTCCATGCGCACCATCGAGGACGTGCTGACGCACAAAACATCGGAGCCCTATGTTCTGCGCCATCACCGTCCCGGCGACATGGGCTGGGTCACCAGCCGTCACGGCGCGCTGTACGCCCAGGAATACGGCTGGGACGAGCACTTCGAAGCACTGGTCGCGCGCATCGTTGCCGACTTCATCATCGATTACGATCCGAAGCGCGAACGCTGCTGGATCGCCGAGCGCAACGGCGACCGCCTCGGCTGCATCTTCCTCGTCAAACACCCTGAGCATACAGAGACCGCCAGGCTGCGTCTGCTGCTGGTTGAGCCGAGCGCTCGCGGCTTAGGCCTGGGTAAAGCGCTGGCAAACGAGTGCGTCAGCTTCGCCCGCACTGCCGGCTACCGTAAAGTAACGCTGTGGACGCAGAGCATTCTTACGGCTGCTCACCACATTTATCAGCAGGCCGGATTCACCCTCGTCCGCGAAGAGCCGCACCACAGCTTCGGCGCAAACCTCATCGGACAAACCTGGGAATTGACGCTTTAATTCTTTGAGGATGTTACCCTGAGCGCAGTGAAGGATCTGCTTTTTCTCTCCTGCCGCAGTCTGCTCACACGTTAGTTCGTAAACACAACCCGCCGCAGCACCTCGGGCTCAACGTTGCCCCCGCTCATGATCACGACAGCATTGCGGAAGGGAAGCAGTTGCTCGCGATGGAAGAGCATGGCCGCCGTCGTCACCGCGCCGCTCGGCTCCGGCGTTAGTCGCGCTTCATACAACAGCACCCGCATCGCTTCTGCGATTTCGTCTTCTTTGACCGTAAGGATGTCGTCCACGTAGGCGCGCACATGCTCGAAGTTCAGATCGCCAAGACTCTGGGTGCGCAACCCGTCGGCCATCGTCCGGGTGGTCATTTCCGCGGGCCAGCTCACCAGCTTGCCGCCGCGAAAGCTCTCCTGCGCGTCCGCCGCCAGCTCCGGTTCAATGCCGAAGACGCGCACATCCGGCTTGATTAGCTTGATGGCCGTCGCGACGCCGCTCAGTAGCCCGCCGCCGCTCACCGGCGAAAGCACGAGGTCAACTTCCGGAAAGTCTTCGAGAATTTCAAGCCCGCATGTCCCTTGTCCGGCGATGATCGCGGGATCGTCATACGGAGGAACCATCACGTAGCCGAACTTCGCTTCCAGCTCTTCTGCCTTCAACTTCCGCTCCGCGCTGGATGGCCCGACGGTGACAATCTCAGCGCCCAGCGCGGCCGTTGCCCGTTTTTTCACCTCGGGAGCGTTGGATGGCATCACAATCACGGCCTTTGCGCCCAGCGCGCGCGCCGCATAGGCTACGCCCTGCGCGTGATTCCCGCTCGAATACGTAATCACGCCGCGTCTGCGTTCTTCCTCGCTCAACTGCGCGATTTTGTTGTAAGCGCCACGCAGTTTGAAGCTGCCGATCGGCTGCAGTCCCTCGGCTTTCACATACACGCTGCCCGGCGACTCTGGAATTTGTAACCGCACCAGTGGCGTATGCAGCGCCACATCGCGAATGCGCTCCTGGGCGTCGTGAATTTCTTTGTAGGATACGAGCAAGACAGAACTCCGGAGTTGCGGGATTAAGGAAGATACTTCTGCGGAATCGGGGTATCGGCAGTCTCCGCCTGCCATGCGACCTCTACCGCCTTCCATTCGGTTCCATTGAACGCGGCCTGGATGCTGTTAATACCGCGGACCTCTACTTTGCCATCGGGAGTGGGGCGAATTTCGTATGTGCTCCACAGGTTCGCTAGGTTTCCATAGACATCGGTGGAATACTTGATCTGGTGCTCATAGAAAGGCTCGCTCCCGCGCGCCTTCACGCGATTGATCCAGTCATCGATCGTCAGAATTCTCGCCACGACGCTGCCGTCCTTCGCTTTTGCTATGGGAATCAGGCGGGCATCGGAGACAAATAGTTGCCGCATACAGGTCC
>Ga0335073_10002143_pt1 | contig 27005 bp, 24 predicted proteins | sample Lox_Sample_22_FD_207093 | JGI IMG/M metagenome (GOLD analysis project Ga0335073, IMG submission 207093) | Soil microbial communities from Loxahatchee National Wildlife Refuge, Florida, United States - Lox_Sample_2.2 | ecosystem: Environmental > Terrestrial > Soil > Wetlands | place: USA...
CGGCGAAAGTGCCATCCATCACCGCAAAAAGGCCCGGATGGATTTCCTTCTGGATCGCCAGCAGATCGACCAGCGTTTCATGAATAACGCGGTGAGTCCAGTGGCGTTTTTCAAACAGCAAGCCGCCGAACGCGTTTTTCATGGCGCCCGTCATGGTCGTGAAGACGTGCGTCTTCATCGTCGGCAGATGAATCACGTTCGATCCGATCAGCCGCTTGGGAATGCGAATCCCTTCCGGGTAGACCTGATCCAAAACCCGCATCTTCGCTTGCGGCGTGTACCGGACCCACTCCTCGCTTTTTTCGTACAGATGGATGTTGCGTAATCCGTATTTATCGACGACCACCTGCTTTTGTTTATTCGTGATTTCTCCCCGGCGGGCACTGACCACAACCGTCCGGTTGTGGCATCCGTAGAGATTCTCCTTGGCGTAGCCGTCTTCGAGAAGTGCCGAAATTACGCCATCAAGCTGCCAGGGGGTGGTGGAGCATGCCGGATAGAAATGATGCCAACTGATGTTGATCTTGAGAGCGGTCTGATTTTGCTTCGGCAGGAAATCTTGATAATTGGCCATCCGCATCAGCCGATGATAATCATCGATGACCGTTTCCGGAGTTGTCTTCAAAACCGCGACACGCGACCGGGCCATAAGTTTTTCGCGCAGGAATCGGGACGATGAACCGCATATCTCCCGCTCCGTGTGAAGCCGGTGCAACTCATGCTCCAGCAGATCTCATCCTGTTTTGTGCGTTTTCCAAAAAGCGGCGCTTACATACTGCGCGAAATGCCGCAATGTTCGAGCGCAAAGAAGCTGGTGCCCGATCGTCGCCGGATTATTTTTGCGCTGGCGAGAATCCTACTCGGCCCGAAGCGCCGCAATCGGATCAGTTCGAATTGCGCGGCGCGCGGGCATCAGGCAGGCGGTACTCCCCGCCAGCAGAACCACACCCGCGACCGCCGTCAATACCGCTGGATTCGCCGGGCTGATGTGAAACAGCAGGCTGGAGAGCAATCGTCCCGCGCCCACCGCGACAATCACGCCGAGGACCACGCCACCGGCCACCGGCTTCAGCGCCTGCTGAAGAATCAGCGCCCAAAGATCACCGCGATGCGCGCCCATGCTCATTCGAATCGCTAATTCTTTGCGGCGCCGGGTCACGTCGTGCGCCACCAGTGCGTACACTCCCATCGCCGCCAGCAGTAGCGCCAAGGCCGCGAACGACAGGAGCAAAGTGAGTTGGTAGCGTTGCGGCGCGACGGCACTCGATTTCAGCGCGCTCAGCGGGCGTAGTGTCGGGATGGGCGCGTCTGGCGCCACCTGCCACACCGCCGTTCGCAACGGCGCCGCCAGCGACTCGACCGGCAGTGCGCTGCGCACCACCAGCGAAACCGAGTATGGAGGATACTCCCAATAAGGCTGGTAGACCACGCTGGGCGGCGCGGTGGTCAGCGATCCGTCCAGTGCGTCCGCGGCGACGCCGATCACGGTCGGCGTGAACTGGCGGTTGAACACGATTTTCCGTCCGACGAGATCGCGCGACGGGACGCCGGGCCAAAGCAATTCCGCGGCGGCGCGAGAGATCACCACAACCGAGGGCATTTTCGCGTCCTCGGCATCAGTTTTCGGTGGCCAACCCGCCGGACGATCGCTCTCGGCCAGATCGCGCCCTGCCAGCAACGGAATCCCGATGGCGGCGAAATAGCCCGGACTGAGGAATCGCACGTTGACCGCGGGCTGCTCGGCGGCGCTGTAAATACGGCCGGGAACGCCGGCGCTGTCGATCCAGGTCTCGCCTTCGAGCGGCAGGTGCGAAGTGAACGCAGCGGCGCTGACGCCGGGAATCGCCATTACCGCGGAGGGAATCTGGCGCAGAATGCTGTCGCGCCGCGCGACGGGATACGGGTTCAGGACGATCTCGGCCGCCATGGCGTGGTCGGATGCGAAACCAGTGGGCAAAGTGATCAGCCGATAGAAGCTGACCCCCAACAATCCGGCAATCGCCAGAAGAAGCGTCGAGAGCGCGGCTTGCAGTGCAATCAAACCCTGACGCGAACGCAGGCTGGCGCGGTCAGACGTCGTTGCGGCGCCACCGGTTTTGAGATACGCCTGCGGATCGGCGTGGCTCAGCCGCAGCGCCGGCACAACTCCGGTGAGCAGCCCCGCCAGAATCGACAGCAGCAGGCCGAACCCCAATACTCGCCAGTCCATGTGAATTTCGTCCAGACGCGGGATGCCGGCAGGCGCCACGGCAATGAACGCTCGCAGGCCGAACGCCGCGCAGCCGACGCCAAGCACGCCTCCGGTCAGCGCCAGGATGAGGCTCTCACTCAAGACTTGGCGGACCAGCCGCCCTGGCGCCGCGCCCAGCGCCGCGCGAATGGCCCAGTCACGCTGATGGTCGGCGATGCGCGTGGTCCACAATCCGCCGAGATTGACGCAAACGATCAGCAACACCGCTCCGACGCCGGCGAGCAGCAGCCACAATTCCTGCTGCGCGGAGGCGACCGCGTAATCCCGCACCGTGCTGAGCTGGGCGTAGAGCGAAAGCTTTTCGGGAGCGGTTCGAGCCAGATTCGCCTGAATCACGTTGAGCTGCGCCAGCGCCTCCGGCAGCGTGATCCCACCGCGCAATCTGCCCAGCACGGTGAAATTGAAATTGGAAAAGACCGCTTTCAGATCGCCGCCGCTGTGCGGCCCGAAATGCAGCGTCTCAAAATATTCCGTCGGTTCGCCCGACAGCATCGGACCCAGTTCGCTCCCCGCCAATCGAAAATTCCCCGGCAAGACACCGATGATCCGCGCTTCCCTTCCGGCCGGACCAATGTGGCGTCCGATCGCGGAGGGATCGGCATGGAAGGCCGAGCGCCACAATGCATCCGTAATCACGATAGGGTCCGACAGATCGGTTTCGTCCGGCGGCGCGAACAGCCGTCCCAATTGCGCCGGTACTCCCAAGACTCCAAAAAAATTGGAGGTAACGCGCGCGCCGTGCAGCAGCTGCGGACGCCCCGTTCCAGTCAGCGTGAAGGAACTCGACTGGACGGCCGCCAGGCCGCTAAAGTCGGTGGCCTCGCGCTGCCAGGCGAGGAACGCCGATGGAGTGTCGAAGAAGGCGGACATGCTGTCAAACTGCGCTATCTGTGGCACCCGCTCGCCCACCAGCACCAGTTGTCCGGGATCACGGAAGTCGAGCGGCTGAAGCAAAACACCGTTAACCACCGAAAACATCGCCGTGGTTGCGCCCACTCCCAGGCCCAGCATCGCGACCACGATCCACGGGAAACTCCCGCTTTTTCGAAGAAAGGCTCGGCGGATCATATCCGAATGATACTGATTTGGTGAAGAAATGTTCCCGCCGGTGAGCCAATACACCAGCGGAACAGACTCCCGGCGCCAGGCCGAGCCCTTGCAATTCGCCCTATTTTCGCCCGCCGTTCCCCGAAGAAAGAAATCCGCGAAAGACGAGTTATCAATGACATAGGCCCTCGTTGCTCCGGGGTCACCGAAACAGTTCGAGCCTCGATTGAATCTTAAAAGACAGGAAGCGCCTGGCGCAATCGCCAGCGTCTTAGCCGTTCTTAGTGACTGCTCGGCATGAGGTTTTCCAATGATTTGCCGCGCGGAAGCCCGAACGTCTCACCACCGCGTTTATCCCGACTCCCGTGCCTTACTCACCCGATCGTCGCCGTTCCCAACGATTTCCAATTGAACGAGATATCCATTATCAGCTCCTGAGTAAGCGCGCTGGTAGCGTATCGGGCAACGGCCAGACCCTGAACATTTCCAGCTGCGGCGTGCTGTTTACCTGCGATTCCACCCTGCGGCCTGGGTGGAGAATCAAACTTTCCATCAGTTGGCCTGCTCTGCTGGATGGTAAAGTCGCGCTGAAGCTCGTCGTACTTGGGCGAGTGGTCCGTTTCGAGCCCGGGCGAGTGGCTGTGGAGATAAGGCAATATGAGTTCCGGCGTTGACTCAGTCATGCAATCGAAACGCAACGCTAGCGCGATGAGAATCATCGAAGGTAGTGGAGATAAAATTCGATGAATCTCGTCCTTCTGCTCGTCGTGGTTTTGGAAGTTTGCATTGGCGTTTGCGCGTGGCTTTCGCCGCAATGGTTGCGCGCCGTCGCGGCGCACTTGCTCGCCCGCGCGGATGTCCTTGATTTGGTGCAGAATGAAAAGCGCCGGCGAATGCAGTATTGGACCGCGCAACTGGGCCTTACGCAGCACTCGGAGGAGATGAATCAGGGCGGCGAGGCCGCGCCGACGCTGGTGAACCGCCCAAAAGTGGCTTAAAAAGACGACTGGTTTTGCCTTCCCTGCGCGACGAACCCGGACGCGGCTCGATCTCTTCAGCAATGTCTTGATGCACAAAAAGTGGGCTGCCCACGCTTTGGGGCAGCCCATCCTCCACAATCGGGAGTTTCGTACGTCTCGGATCCGTTCCCAATGCTTTCGTTTTATTGGACGAATTGGGAAATTTCTGCGTTTCCGAGGAACTTAAAATCCGGTTTGCTTCATCACGTTGTCGCTGCGCACGATCTCCACTCTGCGATTTGCGGCGCGGCCCGCTTCGGTCGAATTGTCCGCGATCGGATGCGCCTGGCCGCGGCCTACGGTGGTCATTCTCTTGCGATCCACCCCGTGATCGGCCAGCCAGTTCGCCACCGCGTCGGCGCGCTGTTTGGAAATTCTCATGTTCTCAGCTCTGCTTCCGGTGTTATCGGCGAATCCTTCGATGCGGATGGTCCACGCCGGATTATTTTTCAACGTGTCGGCGACGTGCGCCAGCACTGGCTCGGCCGATGACGGCACCGCCGGCTGGCCCTCGGCGAACTGAATCGGGCGTTCGGTCAGCATGGCCTGCATTCCGCGGCGGCGGTTCATCGGCGGAGTGGGAGGATTGTTGACCCGATTGCGCGCGTCGGCCGCTTCTGCCGTACGCGCGCTGCGGCTGATTTCGGCGACGAACTGCCGGCCGGCCGGCGGCACGGAAACTTCGCCGTCGAGAATTTCACGGTTGGCGATCTTGCGCCCGTACAATCGCCGGTTCTCGCCGTTATCCGGCGTCAGCGTCGCGCCGCTTAGCGAAATCCCGGCGAACACGCCGCGCGACCGCGACCACGACAGAATCTCCGCGTGCATGGCAATATCGGTCTGCGCGGTGGTGTCGCGCCCAATCGGCCCGGCCGCGGCTTCGGCCTGCCCGCCAATGGTGAACTTGTCGCTGAGCAGACGATTCATGCCGTGTTTATTCATCACCAGCATGATCAGGTCGGTGGCCGATCCGCCCAGTTGAAAGCCGAAGCTTCCGCCGGCGATCCGCATCGCCGCAGGAGCGGTCCAGCCGTTTCCGTGCCGGCACACCGCGTAGCCGCGGCCGTACTGGCCGCCGACAATGAAAGCTCCCTTGAGCAGATCGGGAATGACCACCACGCACTGTGCTTTATCCAGCAGATCTCTGGGAATCCCCCGGTCAGGGCTGTGCATCATCTCGGCGACGGCCGTGGTTGCATTTTCGAGGCGCGAATCCGCCTTCTGTTCGCGCGGAGCGTCTTGCGCGAAAACCATGCCCGCCGCAACCCCTAAAAACAAAATCGGCTTCAATCGTTGAATCATACGCTGTTCATCTGGCACGTCAATCGCCACTTGAAAAACCGCCGCGAATATTGCTTTTGAGACAAATCCGGGAAGATTTTACCTGGAAAAAAACGCGCCATTTTCCAGGGCATGCGTCCAGGATTAAGCTGAAAACAACATGGCATACATGAAAACCGAGCCTGTCGAGTATCGCCGCGGCGATCTGATTTTCCATGGCCTGCTGGCCGACGATCCAACCCGTATCAGCCCGCGTCCCGGCGTCCTGGTGGTGCATGAGGCGTGGGGGTTGGGCGAGCATGTCCGGCAACGAGCCGTGCGCCTGGCCGAGATGGGCTACCTCGCTTTCGCCGTCGATATGTTCGGCGAAGGCCGGCAGGCGTCGACGACCGAAGAAGGTCTCGGCTGGACCAAGGCTTTGCGCGGGGACGTGGCGGAGCTGCGCGCGCGCATCCGGCTCGCGTTCGACGTGCTGGCCGCGCGGCCGGAAGTGGACCCGGAACGGATCGCCGGCATCGGTTATTGTTTCGGCGGAAGCTCGGTTCTGGAACTGGCGAGGAGCGGCGCTCCGGCTCGCGGGGTGGTCAGTTTTCACGGCAATCTCGCGACCTCGCAGCCGGCCGAGCGCGGACGCGTCCGCGCAAAAATTCTGTCGCTCAGCGGCGACGATGATCCGTTTATTCCGCTCACTCAGGTGAGCGCGTTCGTGGAAGAGATGAAAAACGCCCGCGCCGATTATCAGGTGACCATTTACGGCGGCGCCAAACACAGTTTCACCAATCCCAAAGCGGGTGAGCGCGGCGTTCCGGGCATCGCTTACGATCGCGCGGCGGATGAGCGGTCGTGGAACGCGATGCACGCATTTTTTCAGGAAATTTTTATTTGATCCGGCCATAACCAGGCGCGCCGGGCGGCTGTCAACCAGTTTGCAGCCCCGCCAGTTATGGCGGGGGTTTCTTGACTTTTCGGAGAGGACCACGAACGAAATCAGAAAAAATTGTGCTTGATGGTATTCACCAGCGCGTGCAATCCCGCCGACGCGAACACGCTGGAGCTTCTCTCGAACACCTTGCCGTAAATCACGCCCGCGATGGTCGCGACGACCATATAGCGCCAGTTCGGCAGCGCTTGCGGACCATTATCCAGATGCGCGCAGCCGAAAATAAATCCAGCGAGCAGCAGCGTGCTGAATTGCGCGCCGAGCCTGTGCATCAACGAATTCTGGATCAGCCCGCGAAACAGCATTTCCTCGGGCAGCGCCGTCGCGGCGAGAATGATCAGATATTGCGCTCCCAGTCTGGCGAGCGACAGCCGCGGCGGAAGATGAAACGGATCGAGGAAGCCGATGGCGCGTCCCACCGCAATCAGAATCGGCGCGGCGATAGCGAAGCCGATCAGCAGATTCCGCAAATCGCGCGGCGAACGCGGCAGATTATATTTCATTCCTTCCAGCCGCCGGAACAGCAGGAATAAAATCAGCGCCAGCGTCACCGCGACGCCATAGGCAGCGATATGCAGCAATCCCTGCGCGGGCCGCGGAATCCATCCCGCGCCGATGGCAAACTCCAGCGGCAGCCAGAACCACAAAATGATGGCGAAATCCATCCCGGCCGGCGGCGGGCGATCGCGAACCGCAAATGCAGCCAGCGCCGGAACAAAGGTGTAGATCAGAATGAGAATCGCCAGTGGCGCGCTGAACGCATCCACGGCCGCGGCGATCGCCAGGAATTCGGCGGATAGAATCGACGGAGCGAGAAAAACCAATACCGGCCGCGCGGCCAAGACTTTCTGGAGCGTGGTTTGCAGCCGCGCCGACAGCAGCGCCAGGATCGGCGTCAGGAAAATCGCGGCGACGATGGTCCGCATTCAGCGCCGGTGCGAACCTCCGCCCGAATGCCCGCCCGAATGTCCGCCGCCGGAGTGTCCGCCGCGGAAGTGACCGCCAGACGACCGCGGCGCCGGGAAATGCTGGCTTCGTTCCGTTCGCGGCGCGCGGTAATTCCCGCCGAAATTTCGCGCGTTCGAGGTGCTCCGATAGCTCTGTCGCGACCCGCGAAAACTGTTTTCTCCGGAATTGCGATAGCTCTGTTGCGGAGCACGAAAGCTGTTTCCTTCATAACTGCGCGGCGAAGAAAAATTCCGGTAATTCGCCGCGAAATTATTGCGCGGCGCCGAATATGCCCGATTGTTGAACCCGCGCCATGCGCCCGAGGAATACGTGCGGTTGGCGGAATAAGCGCGTGGGCTGAAGCGGCCGGCGCCCCTCCTGCCGGCCGCCCCGGCGTAGCGCGCCGCCACCGTCCGATTCGGATACGCCACGCCCATCCGATGCGCGGGATCGTGGGACCACCACGCCGTCCGCGCAATCCCTCCATAACCGCCGAATCCGAAATGATGGAAAAACAAACCGTTCAGAAAAAGTCCGTGCGCCAGCCAGCTCAGGCCCCAGCCCCAGCCGCCGAAGCCGAGGAATCCGGCGAACAATCCGCCGAGAAACACGCCGACACCGAATCCGCATCCATAGCTCACCGGCGGATACCACAGCGGCGGATACGCGCCCCACGCCGGCGGACCCCAGACATACGCCGGGTTATAGACCGGCACGTAAACGATCTGCGGATTGGCCGGCTGAATCTGAATCGCGCCCGGATCGCCCGTCACCGTTTCCTGCGGAGACGATTCCAGGCGCCCATTCTGCTCCGCGCGAGCGCGCAGCTGCTGGACCGCGTTCATCACGTCGGCCTGCTGCGCCAGAAACGCGTTGCCCAGATCGGTGGTCCACTGAATATCGCGGCCGAGCAGCGTCAGCGCGTCGGGAAACGCCACCAGCGCCTGCACGCTCGGATCCCAGTTCTGTTGTTTCGCCGCGTCGATCAACTGCTGACCGCTCAGGTTGCGATTCTCGTTCAGCCACTGCTGCGCCTCGATAATTTCGAGCGGGTAGGTCGACGCCGCCAGCACCTCGCCCAGCAGCGGGTCGGGATACAATGCGACCGGCGCGACCAGATTATCCAATTGATCCGCGGTGAGCAACGGCGTGTTTTGCGGCGCGGGCCGCGGCGGGACTTGATACGTTGGCGGCGCATACCCGGCGGGCGTATCGTCCTGCGCAAGCGCCAAAGTCGTCGCGCCGGGAAGAGTCACGACGCATAAAATCGCGATCGCCTGCCGCATGGACGCCTCCAGTCAACTCAGTAGACGCGTGCGGCGCCCGGTCCGTTATTAAAGGATGCTAATGTCGTGTCCGGAAAGTTTTATTACCTGTCACGAAGAGCAGGGCAGACAGTCCGCCCTCCGCGCCCTGCCGCTGAGCGCTATGCTGGTACGTGCATACCATAGCCGTCGTGAGCGCGGCCTGGCGCTGGCACCGGGACGCGATTGCGGCCTGCGCCGTTGTTTTCGCCGCCTATTGCTTGTTTACCCGCCTTCGTGACTGGCGTAAGCTGCTCTGGTTTTCGTCCGGCCTTGCGCTGCTCGCCGCGATCCTTTGTTCCCCGATGGACCTGCTGGCGCGCGATTATCTGTTCACCGCCGAGGCGATTGAGAGAATCTTCCTGGCCCTGACCATCCCTTATCTGTTGGTCCGGGGAGCGACCACCAGAATGGCTCCGTTCCGCATCCCTTACCCCGTCGCCTGGACCATCGGCATGGCGACGCTTTCGATCTGGTTTCTTCCGCGGATTTTAAACCACGCGCTGGCGAGCGAAGCGATCCGCCGCGTGGAAATCGCGACCGTCCTCGCCGGCGGCGTCGTTTTCTGGTGGCCGCTGCATTCGCCCGACAAACGCCAGCGCATCCCGTTGGTGCCGAACACGCTGTTTTATCTGGTGGCAAGCACCGTGTGGTGCTCGCTGATGGGATTATTCCTTGCCTTCGAGCAGCCCTGGTATTTTCCGCGCTATTCGACGCCCTTGGACGTTCTCCACATTGCCAATTCATTGTTGCGGGACTGGAGTTTCAGCCGGGAAAACGACCAACAAACCGGCGGATTATTGTTCTGGATCGGCGCAGGGACGATTCTGCTCAGCGAAGTGATGTTTACCTACTATCGCTGGTACCTCGAGCAGCCGCAAAAAGGCCCTGAGAAAATTTCCATCGCGGAACAGAAAAGCCGCGCCAGTCGTGGCGGGGTTTAGCGGCGTGCTTACCCCAGATACTCGACGTGAACGTAAGTCCCGAGCCTCACGTTGTAGCACAGATACCAGCCGATGTGATCCGGGTCTTCATAAATCACGATCTGGTCGGAACCCCATAACCAGCCGTCGCACAGCGCAAGATCAGCCGCCGCGACGTCGAAATAGAATCCGTTAAACCAGAACCGCGACGGTCCTCCGCCAGCGAGGCGCCACACATGCGATCTTCCGAATCCGCCCGTGAAGCGGCCGTGCGCCCAGGGCTGGGCGAGATGATATCTCGCATCGCCCGGACCGCTGTTGTGCCCCACCCATTGCCCGTTGGTATGAACGTGCGGCGCCTCGGGATGTCCCGCGACGTGCGGCGGCTCCGGCCGATTGGGCTGAGCCTTCGCCGGCCCATGCGACGGAATATACCCATGCCCCACCTGCTCTTTTCCGCCACCTCGTTCCTGGCCACGCTGGCCGAAAGCGGTAAACGAGCAGATTGTCACCATCGAAATCGCAAACGCGAATCGTGTCATATTGCAATGATATCCGGAAATGATGCAGCGTTACATGGCCGCGAACGCCAGATTATTTTGCTGGTCCTGCAATATGGCGCGTCCACGCCCGCCGTGCTCGATTGTAGTGCAGCCACTTCGATATAATTTTCTGTTCCATGTCGCGCAGGTTCACCATCGGACGCGACCGAAGCTGCGACGTGGCCGTCGCTGACGATTCGGTCAGCCGCGTTCACGCCGAAATCTGGCTGAATGAGGACGGCTCCCTCATGCTGGCCGACCGCGGCATTTTCGGCTCGGCCGTCTCGACCTATATGGTCCGCGACGCGACCCCCTGCCAGTTCCGGTTTTTTCTGAAGTTCATCAAGCATCCGGCGGCGAATCCGCCGATGACGGGAAACGTCGTGGTGCAGACGATGGACGATTTTCAGATCTCGCCGGTCGTTTATAATACTCGCGAACAGGTGGCCATTCCGATTGCGGTCGTCAGCGTCGCGGGCGATCTGAAACAGACGGTCCAGTTGGCCGTCCCGAAGGAGAGTACCGTCGCGCCGGGCCCCTCGCCCGGCGGCAAATAGGAGTTCTATGCCCGACAAAATGATCCGCTGTCCGGAGGGCCATTTCTTCGATCCCGCCAAGCACAACGCGTGCCCGTGGTGCGCGCTGCCGTCCGATTTCGGACCGGAGCAGAAGACCCGTCCCGTTGCCGGACCTCCGCCGCCGCTGCCGGGTGCGATGCCCGCGGCCGCGCCGTCGAATGCCGGAAAAACCGTTCGCGTGGGGATGGAAACCAAGCGGGGGCTCGACCCCGTGGTCGGCTGGCTGGTGTGCTTGTCCGGTCCCGACCGCGGCCCCGATTTCCGCCTGCACGGGGAAAAAAATTACATCGGCCGCTCGCCCGCCATGGACGTCGTGATTCAGAACGACAACAGCGTCTCGCGCGAAAAACACGGAATTGTGGGTTTCGATCCGCGGAAAAAAAGTTTCTGGACGCTGCCCGGCGACGCTTCAGGCTTGGTTTATCTGAATGGCGAAGTGGTCTATTCGCCGACCGAGATGAAACCCGACGACGCGCTCGAACTGGGCCAGACCAAGCTGGTTCTGGCGCCGTTCTGCGGCGAAAAATACAGTTGGGACGAAGCGGCGGGCGCATAGATGGGTTTTCTTCCCGGCAACGCTCAGCACATCGGTGCCCGGCACTCGCAGCAGGATTCCTTCGGTTTCGCCGATCCCGACGATCAGGAATTTCTGGCCCATGGCGGTTTTCTGGCCATCGTCTGCGACGGCATGGGCGGCATGGAATATGGCGACGCCGCCAGCCGCACCGCGGTGCGCGCGTTCCTGGACGCGTATCGCCGCAAGACGCCCGCCGAATCCATCCCCGACGCGCTGGAGCGCAGCGTGCGCGAAGCCAACGCGCAAGTGGTCGCGCTGGCGCACAGCCTGGGGATGTCGGAAGGAATCGGAACCACGCTGGTGGCCACCGCGCTGCACGATCATTCGCTGTATTTCATCTCGGTGGGCGATAGCGGCATTTTTTTATGCACCAGCAGCCAGTACCGCATGCTGAATCGCCCGCATATTTTCGCCAATCTGCTCGACGCGGCGGTGGCGCGCGGCTCGCTTTCCCGCGAGGACGCCCAAAATCACCCGGAGCGCGAATCGCTCACCAGTTTCATCGGCGCGGAACGGCTGGAAGAGATCGACCGCAACACCGATCCTGTTCCCCTGTCGCCCGGCGACACCGTTCTGCTGGCTTCCGACGGCATGTTCAAGACGCTGGACGCGAATGAGATCGCGGCATCGCTCCAGGGCGCGCCGCAAACCTGGCCCGACGCGCTGGTCGAGCGAACCATCGCCAAGCAGCGCGAGTATCAGGATAACGTGACGGTGGTTTCGGTGACGCTCGACGGCGATCGCGCTTACGCGCCGGCCGCGCTGCCGCGGACGGTCATATTGAAACCGCCGGCCCCCGAAATGACCCCGGTTCCGCCGCCCGCGTGGTCGGCGCCAATCGCGTCTTTACCTACGTCGTCACAAATGGGCGCACCCGCGTCCGCGCCCCCGCGGCGCCGGTCGCTTTCCTGGTGGCCGATCGTGGTGATTGTCCTGGTCGCCGCGGCGGGCGTCGCCGGATGGTGGTACATGAAGCATCGCCCAACCGCCGCGATCCGGGATTCTCCTCCCGTCACCGAACCCGCGCGAACCCATCCCGCGCCGCCCAATCTGCCCCTGGACGATAAAGCCGATCCGAACGTCCGCAGGCCGGCCGGGTCGGCACCGGCGCCATCGGGATCCCGGAAAAAATGATACGAGTACAAAAGTGGCATAAGCCGCCAGGCTTGTGCTGTCGAAAGCCCGCAATTCGAGCTGCCAAGAGCGCAAGCCTGGCGGCTTATGCCACCTGGGTGCTGTTCTCCCTCACCGCCGCCTTCGCGCAGGCGCCCACCGAACAAATGGTCGAGCTGAGCGTCCGCGTCATCGGCGCCGTGCAAAAGGACGGAAAGATGCAACCCGCCGCGACGGCCGGCGGATTCCTGCTCGATTCAAAACACGTCGTCACCACCGACGCCTGCTGCGGAAAAACCGAGGATGGTCTTGAAAAAACCGCGCTCGTCGTTCAAGGACAGAACGGGATCGTCTCGCAGCCGGTCTGGTCCGGTCCCGGCGGCGTGGTCATTCTGGAATTGAAAAATGCGGCGCAGGCCGCGGCTGCGACCCTCGCGCCCCTGAAATTGACGTCGCAAGGTCAATCGGTCTATACCGTCGTTTTTCCCAAGGACGCCGCGCCAACCATCCGCGAAGGCAAAATTCAAGGCGCACTCAAGCCCGACGGAATGGACGTTCAGGTGTATAAAGCCGCGCCTCCGCCCGACGACATGCTCGCCGGCGGCGCGATGTTCAACGCCTGCGGCCAGGTGGTGGGGATCAACGTTCTGGCCCAAAAAGGCATTCAGTTCGCGATGGCCGTCGACGCGCTCGCGCCGGGTCTCGAAAAAGCGGGTGTGCAACTGCCGGCCGCCGGTCAGCCCTGCGGCGGCGCGCAATCGGATGCGGGCAAGGGACCGCCTCCGCCGCAGCCCAATCCCCCGTCCAAATCCGCTCCGCGCTGGCGCTTGCCGCAAGGCGGCGAGTGGGTCGGCGTGGCGATCATCGCCGCGATCCTGGGGCTGGCGCTGCGCCCCAACACGCGGCAGCAAGTCGCGCGCGCTTTAACCACGCGGCGTTTGGCCGTGCCGCAAGCCGGCTACGCGCCGATGCCGGTTCCAGTGCGCCCGCTGCGTCCGGTGCTCAAAGGAATTTCCGGGCAATACGCGGGAGCCGCGGTTGCGCTGGATAACGGTCCCAGCCTGCTCGGCCGCGATCAAAGCGCCGCCAATCTGGTTTTCGGACCCGAATCCGACAGCGTATCGAAGCGTCACTGCGTGGTCCGCTGGGACGCGGCGCGGCGCGTGTTCCAGCTCGAAGATTTAGGATCGACCAATGGAACTTATCTCGCCACCGGCGAGCGTCTGCCGCCGGGTCAACCGCGCGAGTTGCGTCCCGGCGATCGTTTCTACATCGGCGATCTGCGCAATCAGTTCGAGCTGAGAATGGAAGAGTAACGTCAAATTGATTCCCGCACCGGTTCGCGTGGGAGCTCCACGGCGCTGGCGCGGAGACCGGGTCTCTTCAGAGTGGCGTAAGCCGCCAGGCTTGCGCTCGGCGCCTGTCGATTCAATCGCCGCGAACAGCACAAGCCTGACGGCTTATGCCACTCGACACAACGTAGTCTGCAAGAGTGCCATTCTTCTCTTCCGAGTGGCGTAAGCCGCCAGGCTTGCGCTCCCGATGCCCCGCAATCGAGCCGCGCAGCTTACGGGGCCGCGATTGCAACCTCCCGCGAGATGCGTTGCAATGTGGGATTGACGGCATGAATCTCGCCACCATCTGTGTCGCCTGCATGGACAACGATAGCGGCGATGCCATCTGTCCCAAGTGCGGCAGTACGCCCACGCCGGAGACGACACCGCTCGAAACCCCTACTCCCGCTCCAACTCCGATCCCGACCCCGACGAGTCCCGCCGAGTTATCATCGAAATCGCTCCACTCCGGGGCCACAACCAATTTCTCAGCCGACGCCGGTGTCCACTGGCCCTCCGCAGCCGACTGGCGCGGTCGCGCCGCCGCCGAGCCCCAGCGGTGACGTTACCAATCCGATCAGCGACGATTCGCCGGTCGAACCATCCACCGGACAGCCGCTGCCGAATCCCGGCGGCGGCGACTATACCGGGATGATGCAGCAGGCCAAGAATGCCTGGAATTCCAGTAATTTCCAGATGGTCCAGCACATCCTGACGCGGGCCATCCAGACGCAGCTGGACAATCCCCGCGCCTATTCCGGCCTGGGCGAACTGTATCTTTACGCTTACAACAACTCCGGCCTGGCGATGCAGAATTTCCAGGCGGCCATCGCCCGCGGCGGCGAAGCGGTTTTTCATGTCATGCACGACCACAGCGCCGGGACGTTTGTCACCCACTGCCGCGGCTATCTCCGCATTTCCGCCAATGGCGTCCGTTATCAGCCGGTTCCGGCTTCAGTTTCACGCGTTTGCCGTGTCCAGGGAGCAAATCCGCGAGGCCCGGAACAAACACGATATTCAATTTCAGTTTCCGGCGCGGATCGCGTCCGGGCATCGACTTCCATTCGTTTCACATCCGGCTGATGAACGGCGAAAACTTCAATTTCGCCCCGGAGAGCCGCTCCGGAGAGGCCGAACGCCAGATGATTCTGGGCTTTATCGGCCGGTGATCTTTATTGCGAGGTTCGCGGCTCGCCCCGCTTCACCTGTGCCCGGCGCCGCCCCGAGTCGAGATTATCCGCCGCGTTTTGTTTGACTTGGTCGCTGACTTTGATGTTGTTGACCACTTTTTTCGCCCCTGAGGATTTGGCCATGCGGGTCGCCGCGCCTTTGTGTTGCAGAACCGTGGTCGAGCCTTCCCAGGTCGCCACACCGCCCTGCACGCGGACTTTAAAACCGTCCTTGCCGATCTTCGATTTGGCCAGCTTGCCGTTGATCACCGCCTCGATCTCTTTATCTTGTTGAGCTGACGTGCCTTGTGCTGAAGGGGCTTTCTTCGTCACGGCCGTTCGGGAGGTTTGCGCCGCAAGCGCGGCCGCCAGAGCGATGGCTAGCAGGAATCGAGTCATCGCTAATGTAGTCTCCCGGAGGCGCCGATTATCTCAGGAAATTCGTAGAGGAGTAACGCCGTGCACGGCGCGGCAGTCTTATCTTAGGATCCGATCACAATGAGCGAGGAACCCGAGTCTGGATTTCGGCATATACAAGAAAAACCGCACATTACATGGCGCGGCCTCTTGACATTGCGCTTTTCATCCTTCTATACTTCGGTCGGTGTTTGGATTGGCGTAGATAATAGAGAGTAGTACACAATTGACGGTAAGAGGACTGGTTCTTCGGTGACCAGGTAGTTGCAGGGGGATCGATGAGAGCTATTCTGACATTCGCCGGTCTGACGGTGAGCGTGGCGGCGATGGTGTTCGGGCAGGCTGGCGCGGCGGTTTCTCCGCAGCGCGCGTTTCTCAACAAGAACTGCGCGGTCTGCCACAACGACAAGCTGAAAACCGGCGGCGTGACGATGACGAAGCTCGACGTCGTCCACCCGGAAAACACGCCGGAACTGGCCGAAAAAATCATTCGCTACCTCCAGGCGGGCATCATGCCGCCGGCGGCGATGCCGCGGCCGAACGCGGTGGAGCAGAAGGCGTTCGTGTCCGCGCTTCAGAACCGCCTGGATCAGGCGGCGTTTCTTCATCCCAATCCCGGCCATCCGCCGCTGCACCGGCTCAATCGCACCGAGTACGCCAATTCGGTGCGCGATCTTCTCGATGTGAGAGTGGACGTTTCCTCGATGCTCCCCGCCGACGACATGTCGCAGGGGTTCGATAACATCGCCGACGCGCTGACCATTTCACCGGCGCTCATGGAAGGATATATCCGGGCGGCTGGGAAAATCAGCCGCATCGCCGTGGGCGATCCGTCGGCGCAGGCGCTGACTTCCACGTATTCCATTCCTCGCGTCCTGAATCAGACCCGTCACATTGAAGGCACGCCATTCGGCACGCGCGGCGGCCTCGCGGTGATGCACAATTTCCCGGCCGACGGCCAATACTCGTTTACAGTCGGATTTTATTACACGCCGACGGGACCGCTTTTCGGGATCAATCAAGGGAAGGGAACGACGCTTGAAATCGCGATTGACGGCGCGCAGGTGGCGTTGATCGACATTGATCCGCGGATCACGCTGGCCAAGGATGGCATCAAAACGCCGCCGGTGAAGGTTCGCGCGGGTCCGCATCGCGTGTCCGCTTCGTTTCCGGAAAAATTCGACGGGCCGATCGATGACGAATACATGCAGTTCGACCAGAGCCTGGTGGACGTCAGCGCGGGCGCGGTTCCCGGAATCACCACGCCGGTGCACCTGCATGAGTTGAGCATCACCGGTCCCACCGATGCGGCGGGCGTGTCGGAGACTCCCAGCCGGGCCAGAATTTTCACCTGCCGTCCGGCGACGAGCAGCGACGAGATTCCGTGCGCCAAGCAGATCCTTTTGAGGCTGGCGCGGCAGGCGTATCGCCGTCCGGTGACGCCGAACGATATGGAAGGGCTGCTGAGCTTCTATCAGCAAGGGCGGAACGGCGACGCCAAAAATCCGGGAAATTTCGAAACCGGGATCCGCACCGCGATTCAGGCGATCCTGACCAATCCCGAATTCGTGTTCCGCTTCGAGAAAGTGCCCGCCAATGCCGTGCCGGGGACCAATTTCCGCATCAGCGACCTGGAGCTGGCGACGCGCCTTTCTTATTTCTTGTGGTCGACCGCGCCGGACGACCAGTTGTTGACGGTGGCGAGCGAAGGCAAGCTGCGCCAGCCGGGGATGCTCGAAAAACAGGTGCGGCGCATGCTGGCCGACCCGAAGTCGGAAGCCTTGACGGATAATTTCGCGGTGGAATGGCTGCATTTGAATGATTTGAAATCCTGGAATCCCGACCTGTTCCTGTATCCGGATTTTGACAAGAGCCTGTCCGACTCGGCGCGGCGCGAAACGGAGCTGCTGTTTGACAGCGTGATGCGCGAGGATCGCGACATTCGCGACATCGTCAATGCGAATTACACTTTTGTCGATGAGCGCCTGGCGCGGCATTACGGGATTCCCGATGTTCTGGGCAACCGTTTCCGCCGCGTGGCGCTGACCGATCCGAACCGCTTTGGCATCCTGGGCGATTCGAGCGTGCTGATGCTGACCTCGGTGGCCAACCGGACCTCGCCGGTCAAGCGCGGTGTTTATGTGATGGAGGTTTTAATCGGCACGCCGCCTCCGCCGCCGCCGCCGAACGTTCCGGCGCTCGATACCGAGGAGCGCACGGGTCACGTGGCCAAGCCCCTTTCGGTACGCGAACGGATGCAGCAGCATCGCACCAACGAACCGTGCCATTCCTGCCATCAGATGATGGATCCGATCGGGTTTTCGCTCGAGAATTTCGATGCCGTGGGTGTTTGGCGCAGCGAAGACAGCGGATTCAAGATCGATCCGACCGGCAAGATGTACGACGGCAGTCAGCTGAACGGCCCGGTGAGTCTGCGGGAGGCGATCCTCAAGCACACCGATGCGTACGTGACGAATTTCACCGAGAAGCTGATGGCCTACGGGCTCGGCCGGATCGTCGATTATCACGACGAGCCGTTTGTGCGGGCCGTGGTGAAGGACGCGGCCAAGGACGATTATCGTTTTTCATCGATCGTTTTGGGTATTGTAAGAAGCATACCGTTTGAAATGAGGCGAGTGGAGCAACCCGTGCCGCCGCGCCCGACGACGACTGATATGGTCGCCGACCACGCAGTCGACCGGTAGGAAGGTCATAGGCTCAAGGAGACGAGATGTATATCACGAAAAAGCATCTTTCCCGCCGCACCATGTTGCGCGGAATGGGAGTATCGCTGGCGTTGCCGTTTTTGGATGCGATGGCGCCGGCTCAGACGCCGGTCGAAAAGACCGCTGCCGCGTCGAAGACCCGGCTGTGCTGCATCGAGATGGTGCATGGCGCCGCCGGCAGCACCGCGGAGGGAACCGCCCACAACTACTGGGCGCCGGCCAAGGCCGGCCGCGACTTCGACTGGAGCCTGAGTCTCGAGCCGCTCAAGGATCTCAAAGATTACATCACCATCATCAGCGATACGGATCTGCATCCGGCGACGGCGTATACGCCCGCCGAAGAAGGCGCGGATCATTTCCGCTCGAGCGCGGTGTATCTCACGGCTTCGCATCCCAAGATGACCGAAGGCTCGGATTACTTTTGCGGCACCTCGATCGATCAGCTGTATGCCCAGCGGCACGGTCAGGACACGCCGCTGCCGTCGATCCAGCTGTGCATCGAAATGGTGGATGCTTCGGGCGCCTGCGATTACGGCTACGCCTGCGTGTACGCCGACACCATCAGTTGGGCGACGCCGAAGGAGCCGTTGCCGATGACGCTCGATCCGCGCATGGCCTTCGAGAATCTGTTCGGGGAAGGCGGTACGCCGGAAGATCGTATGCAGCGGCAGGAAGTCAACCGCAGCATTCTGGACTGGATTTCGCACGATGTGGCGCGGCTGCAGCGCAATCTGGGTCCCAGTGACCGCAGCCGGCTGAACGCGTACCTGGACGACGTTCGCGAAATCGAGCGGCGCATCGAGAAGATCGAGGCCTTCAACAAGAGCAATCCCGACCGGGCGTTGCCGGCGGCCCCGCTGGGCGTGCCGGATGTGGTTGAAGATCATTACAATTTGATGTTCGACCTTCAGGCGTTAGCCTTCATGACGGAAACCACGCGCGTTGCGGCGTTCAAGATGTGCCGCGACGTGAGCGGCCGCGTGTGGGAAAAGAGCGGCGTGAAGCAGCCGTTCCATCCCTGCTCCCATCACGGCGAAGCGCCGACCCGGGTGGAAGAATTCGCCCGCTTGAACCGTTATCACGTGAGCCTGATCCCGTACTTCCTCAACAAGCTGAAGAACACGCCGGATGGCGACGGCAACCTGCTGGACCATTCGATTGTGATGTACGGCAGCCCGCTGGGCGATTCGAATGTTCACAATCACAAGCGCGTGCCGATCTTCCTCGCCGGCAAGGGCAATCGCACCATTCAGGGCGGCCAGCACATCCGCTGCCCGGAGGGGACGCCCATGGCGAACATTTTATTGACCCTGGCGCATAAGTTGAACATGAACATCGACCAGTTTGGCGACAGCAACGGCGTGATTGCGATTTAACCATCGCCATTTGAACATCGAAATTTAGACTATCGCAAGTTAACTACGAGGGCGCTCATGATCGGAAAGACGATTCTCAGTGGAATCTGTGTCGCACTGCTCGCTTCGGCGGCGGGCGATACGCGGCTGTCGGAAGCGGCGATGCGCGGCGATCGCGCCGGGGTGCGGACGCTGTTGGCGCAGAAGGTGGACGTGGACAGCTCGCAGGGCGACGGCACTACGGCGCTGCACTGGGCCGCGTTCCGCGACGACCTGGAAATGGCGAAAATGCTGATCCAGGCGGGCGCGAACGTCGAGGCCGAAACGCGCGAAGGCGCCATTACACCGCTGTTCATGGCCTGCAAGAACGGCAGCGCGCCGATGATCGGGCTGCTGGTGAACGCCGGCGCACAGGTGAATCGCGTGAAGGCCAACGGAACCACTCCGCTGATGGAAGCGGCGGCGTCGGGCAGTGTGGACGCGGTGAAGGTTCTGTTGGATCATGGCGCCAACGTCAATGCGACGGAAACCGCGCACGGACAGACGGCGCTGATGTTCGCCGCGGCACTGAATCGCGACGCGGTGGTGCGCCTGCTGATGGCCAACAAAGCCGACCCGAACGTCACCTCCAAGTCCACCAAAGTGGTTCGCGTGAGATTCGATCAGGACGGCAACATCGTCGAGGATCGTCCGGGCGGCCGTGGTGGCCGAGGTGGCCGCGGCGGCGCTGGCGCGCGTCGCGAGTTGAGCGCCGAGCAGCAGGACAAAGCCGACGAGGCCGCGGATGCCGAAGCGGCCACCGAAGCAGCCAAAAGGGCCAATGAGCAGCAGCAGTCGCAGCTCGATTTGCTGGCCAAGGCGATCGGCGAAAAAGGCAGTATTTACGCGGTCGCCAAGCCGAAGGCGCGCGCGGGCGACATCAGTTTTCGCGCTCCGCGGCGGATCGGGCCGGAGTATGCCGGCGGGATGACTGCGCTGCTCTACGCCGCGCGTGAGGGCAACTTGCCGACGGTAAAGGCGCTCGTCGAAGGCGGAGCGAACATCAATGAGCAGAGCGCCGATAAGTTCTCGCCGCTGGTGGAAGCGATTATCAACGGACACCTGGATGTGGCGAAGTACCTGGTGGATAAGGGCGCGGACGTGAAGCTGGTAAGCGTCAGCGGCCTGACGGCGCTGTACGCCGTGATCGACGTGCAGTGGGCGCCGCACGCCTGGTTCCCGCAGCCGAGCACGGCGCAGGAGAAGACCAGCTACCTCGACCTGATGAGTGAGATTATCGAGAAGGGCGCGGACGTAAACGCCCCGATCAACGAGAAGTTGTGGTTCCGCTCGTTCACCAACGATTACACCTGGGTAGATCCAGCCGGGGCCACGGCGTTCTGGCGCGCCGCGCAGTCGAGCGACACGGCCGCGATGAAGCTGCTGGCGGACCATGGCGCTGACACCAAGAGGGCGACGACCGGTGGCGATACTCCGCTGCTCGCCGCGGCCGGCATCGGCTGGGCGGCTAACTGGAGCGTGAACGCGCCGGAAGACCCGCTCGATGCCGTTAAGATGTGCGTCGAGCTGGGAAACGACGTGAACGCGGCCGACAAGAAAGGCTACACGGCGCTGCACGGCGCGGCCTATCTCGGCAATAACGCGATGGTGCAATACCTGGTATCGAAGGGCGCCAACGTTAAGGCCAAGACGAAAGCGGGCGACAGTGTTGCGGATCTGGCCAATGGCCCGAACCGTTTCGGGCAGCCGCATCCGGAGACGGTGGCGCTGCTTGAGAAGCTCGGCTCGTCGAATTCTCATAACTGCCGGTCGGACCAGTGCGTGGTGGCCTCGCGGGCCAGTGTCTACGATCGGCCGCTGACCCCGGAGGAGCAGGCGGTTAAGGACGTCCTGGACAAGGTCGCGGTCGCTATGGGGATGAAGGAAGCGATGTACCTGCCGGATGTTCCGCAGGGCAGGTTCTTCCCGGGCGGGAAGTAGCGTAAGCCGTCGGGGGCGTGAGATCCTGACGGTACGGCATCCGGGCCGCGAACGCAAGCTTCGCTGCTTACGCCACTCACGATGTGGAGTTTTTTTCGAATCTGCGGGATCGTTTTCGCCACGGCGTTCGTTTCCGCGCAGATTTATAAGAGCGATCTGCCTTCCGACAATCCGGCGATCCGCTATTTTCAAACGCCGCTCGAGCAGTTGAACGATCCCGCTTCGCACCTGATCCGCGCGATCAACTCCGGCGCGGTGAAACTGGAGGCTCGGCAGGACGACCTCGGGTATTTGCCGAGCGTTCTCAAAAATCTGCACGTCAATCAGGATACGCAGGCGCTGCCATTCGCCAGGGGCAGTTTTCAGGCCGCGAAAATTTCACCTCGCAATCCGCGGGCGATTTATTTCACAGACGACGTTGCGGTCGGCTGGGTGCGCGGCGGCGTGGGCATCGAAATCGCTTCGCTCGACCCGAGGCAGGGGGTCATCTTTTACGACTTGACGGAAAAGGCCGGGCAGCCCGTCTTCACCCGGCCGCAGGTTTGCCTCAAGTGCCATCGCGGAGCGGCCACGAACGGCGTGCCCGGCATGTTTGTCGGCTCGGTGTTCCCTACCGAATCGGGCGAGCCGGAGCGCGATGGCGCCATCATCACCGATCATCGCACCAAATTCGAAGATCGCTGGGGCGGGTGGTACATCACCGCCAAGAGCGGCGAGCAGCGCGACCGCGCCAACTCCGTCGCGCCCGATCCGGCCGAGCCGGAGACGCTCGACAACGCGGGCAAACAGAACCTGACCAGCCTGTGGCGGTTTTTCAATCCAACCGGATATTTGACGCCGCTGAGCGATATCGTCGCGCTGATGACCTTCGAGCATCAGACGCAGATGCAGAATCTGCTGACGCGCATCGGCTGGCTGGCGCGCATGGGCGCGGACGAGTCTACGCTTGATTCCGAGATCAACGACACCGCCGCGTACATGCTGTTTACCGATGAAGCGCCGCTCCAGGAGCCGATCGAAGGCGTGTCTACGTTCACCAAGACGTTTCCGCTGCGCGGCCCGCGCGACCGCCAGGGCCGTTCGCTCCGCGATTTCGACCTGAAGACGCACCTGTTCCGTTACCGGCTCAGCTACGCGATCTACAGCGCCCAGTTCGATGCCCTGCCGGAGAACGCGCGGGACCGCCTGTATCGCCGTCTGTACGAAATGCTCGGGGCCAAGCCGGTCGCGGAGCGCCGCGCGATCCTCGAAATTCTGCGCGACACCAAGCCGAATCTTCCGGCATACTTCGATTAACTTTTTTTGACAGATGCGCCCGGTTTTGCTACAACAGACTGCCATGGGGACAACATCGATCCTCGCCGCAGCCCTGCTGCCAGCCCTGCTTTCAGCGCAGACAGGTTATAAGCCGCCCCATGGTCCCGACGGGCATCCGAACTTGAACGGGATCTGGCAGGCGATGAACACCGCCAACTGGAATCTGGAGGATCACAACGCGCAGGCCAGCCTGGCGGTCGCGCTGGGAGCCGAAGGGGCGGAGCCGGGCGGGTTGAGCGTGGTCGATGGCGGGACCATTCCTTATTTGCCGGCCGCGCTCGAAAAACGCAGGCAGAATTATGAGAACCGGCTAAAGCTCGATCCCGAGGTTTTCTGCTATCTGCCCGGCGTGCCGCGCGCGAACTACATGCCCTATCCGTTCCAGATTTTCCAAAGCGCGAAGGAGATCGCCATCGCCTACGAATACGACGGGGCTTTCCGGAATATTTTCTTGAAAGACCCCGGACCGGCGCCGGTCGATACCTGGATGGGCCAGTCGGTGGGGCATTGGGAGGGTGATACGCTGGTGGTGGATGTGACCGGGTTTGATGAGCGTACCTGGTTCGACCGCTCCGGGAATTATCACAGCGATCAGTTGCACGTGGTCGAGCGGTACTCGCTGCGCAGCCCGGAGGTTCTCTGGTATGAGGCGACGATCGAAGATCCCAAGGTGTTTTCGCGTCCCTGGAAAATCAGCATGCCGCTGTACCGTCACGCCGAAAAGAACGCGCAGTTGATGGATTTCAAGTGCGTCGAGTTTGTGGAAGAATTGATGTACGGACAGTACAGCAAGAAACCCTCGCCATAAGGAGTCAATATGCGAACGAAGCTTGCGGTGGTGATCGGAGTGGCGGGACTGCTGGCCGCGCCGGCGTGGGCGCATCATGCTTTCGCGGCGGAATTCGACGCCAAGGCGCCGGTTCACCTTGAAGGCGTGATCACCAAGGTGGAGCTGATCAATCCGCACTCCTGGATTCACATTGACGTCACCGGTCCGGACGGGAAAGTGACCAGCTGGATGGTCGAAGCGGGCAGCCCCAACGTTCTGCTGCGGCGCGGCTTCACTAAGAACACGATTCCGGCGGGAACCAAAGCGATCGTGGACGGCTATCGCGCCAAGGACGGCTCGAATAAGGCGAATGGGCGCGATATTACGCTGCCGAACGGGCAGAAGCTGTTCTTGGGTTCGTCGGGGACGGGCGCGCCGTACGATCAGAAGAAGTAGCGTAGGCCGTCAGACCTGCGATCGGCGGATCTCGATTCAGCCGCGAAGAGCACAAGCCTGGTGGCTTATGCCACGGGCGCGGCCGGTTTTCTCTCTGCAAGAGAAGTTACGAAAAGCCGATCCAGCGTCCGCCGATCCCTACGCCAGACCATAACGCCACCGAGACGATCGCCACAACTTTGCTCCAGACCGGCGCAATTTTTTTGGACAGCGTCACGCGTCGCCGGATGGTGAAGGTGAACAGAATCGCCAGCGCCAGCGAGGTCATCTTCACCCAGAAGGCATCGTGATAATAACACTTGGTCGCTTCCGAGCTGAATAGCAGCGATCCGGTGACCAGCATCACCGCCAGGCTGCCGATCAGCCACGGCTGCGCGCCGCGCGCGACCTGCCGCACCGGCTGCGATCGCAGCCCGTAGCCGAAAAGGCGCAGATCGACGATCAGCACCGCTCCGCCGATCACCGCCAGGCCCAGCAGATGCACGGCTTCAATCACCGGGAACAGCCATTTCGAATCGCGAATGGCCTCGCCTACACCCGAGTTTTCGATCGACTGAAAAATTTCGAGAATCATTGTGGCTGGTCGAACCAATTGTAGGCGATCATTCGCCCGGCCACCACCACTCCCGCCCAGAACAGCAGCGAGAATCCGCCGGCCAGGCGCGCGCGCAGCGGCGGAATGGCCGCCGAATCCCAATCGGCCACCTTGCGGTAAATTCCTCGATGGAAAACGAACACGTTCAGTCCGGAAAGAATCAACAGCACCACTTTGATCCGAAAAAAAATGTTCTGATACGTCCGGACCGGGATGCCGTAAAACAGCAGCCCGCCGCTGATCACCATCACCACGAAACCGGCGAAGGTCCACGGAAGCAGACGATCGGTGAGCTGAGAAACCGGCGTTTCCGGCAGGGCCAGACCCAGCAGGCGCAAATCGAGCATCACGGCCAACCCCAGAAACAAGCACAGCGTCAGCACGTGGATCGACTCGATCACCGGGTAAACGTAGATCGATTCGTGCAGCGCCACGCTCCAGGGCGTGCCGGCCAGCCATTCGCAGAGAGCGAGAAGAGCCAAGAAAAACCATTTAAGGCGCGCGAGCGGCAGGTTGTCAAGCGCCGCGATCTCGGGGATTTTTCGCGCGGGCGGTTCGCCCAGGCTGGGGTTATGGCGGCGCAGGTTACGCATACTTTGGCCGGCGCGCTTCAAATGAAGCCGCGTCGTGACAGCCCGCCTTGGCAAGCGAGCGTCGCAGCGACGCTCCAAATTGGCCGGTTTCGCCCAAGCCCCGCCGGTTATGGCGGGGGTTTCCTGTTTTTTTTCGGGCCAGCTCGCGGAGAGAAACGACTGTAAAACACTCAACGCGAGGTCGCGCCAGATTGCTGAACGGGATGATTCGTCAAAACCAAAACGATGACAACACCGGAGTCCAGCAGCAGCGGCCACAACATGTGCCAAGTCTGTTTAGCACCTGCCTTTCCAAACTATCGACCTACATTTCTGAAACACCCCGCCGGCCGGAGCAGTCATTCCAGGTAGCGAAGCGTTTCGCTTCAGCTCTAGCCCGTGAATCACGACCAATCTTCCGCTCCCGTAACGCAGGGCGCGACACCTCAGCAGGCGGAAGTCAAGGACGTCGGAGGGAATCCTCGTGGCTGGCGCCGTTTTCTGCGCCCCGGTTTAGTCATTCTTCTCCTCCTCGTCGTGGCTTTCTTCGTCTGGCGTCATTTCGCGGCGAAGCCTCCCGCATCCCCGCGATCCGCCACACCCGCGCCCATCCACGTCGTCGCCGCCGCCGCGCACAAAGGAGATATACCCGTCTATATCACCGGCCTCGGCGCAGTCACTCCGATTTACACCATTACCGTAACGGCCGTAGTCAGCGGCCAGCTTATGAACGTCTTTTATACCGAAGGCCAGATGGTCGATAAGGACCAGCTCCTTGCGCAGATCGACCCGCGGCCGTATCAAGCGATGTTGACGCAGGCCGAAGGAGCGCTCGCCCGCGATCAAGCCTTGTTAAACAACGCCCGCGTCGACTTGACGCGCTACCAGACCCTGTGGGCGCAGAACGCGATTCAACAGCAAACCCTCGCCACCCAGCAATCCCTGGTCGCGGAATACGAAGGCGATATAAAAGCCGACCAGGGCCAGATCGATACCGCAAAGGTCGACTTAGTTTACTGTGAGATTCGTTCGCCCATTCGCGGACGCACCGGTCTTCGCCTGGTCGACCCCGGTAATCTGGTCTCCGCCAACTCCACCGCTCTGGTGGTCATCACGCAAATTCAGCCGATGAGTGTCATTTTTACCATCGGCGAGGAACAACTCGCGCCCATCCGCCAAGGCATGCGCGCCGGAAGAAAATTCCCGGTGGCCGCGCTCGATCGTGCCGATAATCACGTTCTTTCCCAAGGCTCCCTCCAGACCATCGATAACGAAATCGATCCCACCACCGGAACGGTGAAACTCCGCGCCGTTTTCAACAATCAAAACGACAATCTCTTCCCGCAAGCCTTCATCAATGCGCGTCTAACGTTGCAAACCAAGCGCAACGTCGTTCTGGTTCCCAACGCCGCCATTCAGCGATCCACCAGTTCCACGTATGTCTGGCTCGTCGCCGCCGATGACACCGTTCATACCGCCAGCGTGACCGTCGGCGCCACCGGACCCCTGGAATCTCAAATCGTCACCGGTGTTTCTCCAGGCGACGTTCTGGTCACAGAAGGTGTCGACCTGTTGCGCGACGGCAGTAAAGTCACCGTCGAAATGAACAACCTCAATTCAAAAAATGCTCCCAGGGCCGGCGGATGAATCCCTCCCGCACCTTCATTCTTCGCCCCGTGGCCACTTCGCTGCTGATGGCCGGCATCCTTCTGGTCGGTGCAGTCGCCTATAAACAACTCCCCGTCTCCGCGTTACCCGAAGTCGATTATCCGACCATTGTCGTCACCACCAT
>Ga0335073_10002144_pt1 | contig 26997 bp, 29 predicted proteins | sample Lox_Sample_22_FD_207093 | JGI IMG/M metagenome (GOLD analysis project Ga0335073, IMG submission 207093) | Soil microbial communities from Loxahatchee National Wildlife Refuge, Florida, United States - Lox_Sample_2.2 | ecosystem: Environmental > Terrestrial > Soil > Wetlands | place: USA...
CGGCTGGCCGCGAAAAGCCGCCGCGCGGTTCAGACCCCCGCACGGGCGAACCCCCGCGCGTGCGAGGCCGCCGCGCATGGCGTAGCCCGGCCGGCCGCGAAAAGCCGCCGCACGGCAGCCGCATGCGCGTCGCCCGTGCAGCGCTCGGCTACGTGTCGCCATGCAGCCGGACGAACAGGTCACCGCCGAGGTGGTCGAGCAGCGCGATGCCGTCGGCGCGGGTGAGGACCTCGGCCGCGATCAGCGACGGGTTGCCCGTGCCGCGGTGCTCGCAGAGCGCCACACCAGCACGGAAAGCTGCCTTGCACAGGCCACGCAGAGCAGCGCCTGCCGCCGGGATCTGACCGGTGAACGCGGGAACCTGCGGCTCGCTGACCTGCGGCCAGCTGTCCGGGTCGCGCGGCTGCGCCAGCGACAGAACCGGCGACAGGCCAGCGGCCGCACTGTCGCGGCCAGTCAGCGGCGCGCCGAGCTGCCATCGCTCGCGCAAGGTCGCGATCACCGAGGTATTGCGGTACTCCGCGGTGACGACGGTCTGCTCGGGTATCCAGGCTGAGATTGCGAATGCCGGCACGCGCAGCCCGGACCGGTCGAAGCCGAAGCCGAACTGACACGGCGGTGCACCTGCATCCGGTGGCGGCACCAGCGGTGGCGGAACGTGGTCGTAGGTGCCGCCATGCTCGTCGAAAGTGACCAGCAGCAGCGTGTTCCAGGCGTTTGAGCCGGCATCCGAGCTGGCGGACCGGACCGCGTTGTAGATCTTCGCCAGCAGCGCCTCGCCGCCGAGCAGCGACGACGGCGGATCGATCACCGAGCCCGGGTAGAGCGCGTCGAAGGCAGGGTGCATGTCGTTGTGCCCGTACAGCAGGTTGGGCTCGATGAACGAGTACGCCGGGAGAGTGCCGTCGGCGCAATCTTGCAGGAACCGGTCGGTTGACACGAACCTCGTGTCGAAATGCTGCCACAGCCGCGGCGCGTGAATGATGCCGGTGATCGACACGTGGCTGGGCGGATCGCAGTAGACCCGCCAGCTCAGATTCTGAGCATCGAGCCGCTCGAAGATCGTCTCGGCCGTGTTGCGCAGCGGGAAGGACTCCGGCGGCGACAGGTTATCGACAAAACCGGACGAGCTAGCCGCGTGCACGAAGGACCGGTTGGCGAACGTCTGCGACGGAACCTCGCAGAACCAGTGATCGAAGGTGGCGAAGCCGCGCGCCAGCGCGGACACGACCGGCAGCTGAGCGGGCGTGTAGCCGGTCATGATTTGCGCGTACTCGTCGTAATGCGGCTGCCGGCCCATCTCGGCGATGAACGAGCTGATGTAGTCGGTTACGAATCCGTCCATCGACGGGCGCTGCCGCGGGTCGGCCGGCGCGTTGTACGGCACGACCATCTTGCTGGCGAGCACGCCGCGATTCACCGCGGGGTCGATGACCCCGAACAGCTGGGTGTTGACGTGCTGGTACTCCTCGCCGGGATCCGGACTCGGCGTGTTCATGCCGGCTGCCACGCCGTAGGGCACGTTCCCGGCCCCGTTGCCTTGGTCTGCCGCCCAGCCGGGGATCGGGTTGGCCAGGTCCTTGCCGGCGACGCCATCGAAAGAGGGCACCTCGCCCGGCTCGTAGAGCCGGCCGAGCAGGTTGTCGAACGAGCGGTTCTCGAACATGAGGACCACGACATGGTCGAGCGCATGACTGCGGTCCGGGCGAGTCATTGGCGTCCCACCTCACGTCTAGGCGGATCTAAATGTGATCACATTACGACCGCGGCCCGCCCGGCGGCCGGAACCGACACGACAGGCACTGGCCGCCAGTCGCTGCCGACTGGGCGCGGCCGCGACTGTAATGTCGCGGCCATGGAGATTCGCGAAGTGGCGGTGGTCGGCCTCGGCACGATGGGCGCCGGGATCGCCGAGGTATTCGCGCGCGCCGGGATCGGGGTAGTGGCGCTTGAGATCGATCCCGAGGCGCTGAGCCGTGGCGTGGGGATCCTGGACGCCAGCTTGTCCCGGGCGGTGAGCAGGGGCAGGCTGACCGCCGGGCAGCAGGCCGAGATCCGCAGCCGCGTCCGGCCTGCCGCGGGTTTCAGCGAGGCTGCCGCAGTCGACCTGGCTATCGAGGTCGTGCCGGAGCGAATGGCGATCAAGCGGCAGATTTTCGCCGAGCTGGATCGCGTCTGCAGCCCGGACGCCATCTTGGCCACCAACACTTCCTCGCTCTCCGTCACTGCGATCGCGGCCGCCAGCAAGCACCCCGGACGCGTCATCGGCATGCACTTCTTCAATCCCGCGCCGGTGATGCGGCTGGTTGAGGTCGTGTCCACGGTGCTCACGAACGACGGGGTGCCGGACATCGCTGCCGATCTTGCCCGCCGGCTTGGCAAGACCCCGGTGCAGGTCAGCGACAGGGCCGGGTTCGTCGCGAACGCCCTGCTGCTGCCGTACCTGAATCACGCGCTGCACTTGCTGTCAACCCGCTACGCCAGCCGCGCGGATATCGACCTGGCGGCTACCGCTGGCATCGGGCTGCCGATGGGCCCGCTCGCACTGCTCGACCTCATCGGCCTGGATACCGCGTTGTCGATCATGGAAGTGCTGCACGGTGAATTCGGCCTGCCGCGCTACAGCCCGACGCCGCTGCTCCGCCGCCTCACCGACGCGGGCCGGACGGGCCGTAAGGCCGGCCGCGGCATTTACGACTACGCCGACTCCGCACTCGCCGACAAAAACAACAACAATCAGGACGGAAACGTGCTTGCGTCGGCAGCCCCCGACACCGTCACGCTGATTGGCGCCGGAGACACCGTCGAAACCGACCTCGCTACCGCGATGGCAGCTGCCGGCATCAACGTAACCAGGAACGCCGCGCATCCGACGGACCTCATCCTGATTGCCGCTGAAGCCGGCCGGCCGGTGCTGCCGTCCTCGCTCGCGGCAGGCCGCCCGGAGCAGGCAGTCGGCCTGCACCTAGCCGGGACGGTCGCGCCTGGCACGCTGGCCGAGGTGGTGCAGACCAGCCTCAGCTCGACCGAGACGGTGCTGGCCGGCGCGGCGCTGGCCGTCAAGCTCGGCTTCGTCCCTGTCCGCGCACCGGACCGGCCGGGCTTCCTGGCCGGCACGCTGCTGTATCCGCACCTGGCCGACGCCGTGCGCATGTGTCAGGACGGCTACGCCGATCCGGCCGCCATCGACACTGCGATGACCCTCGGCTGCGGCTACCCGCGAGGCCCGTTCGAACTGATCGACGCCGCTGGTGCGGCGGCGGTGCTGACCGGGCTGGAAGCGATGCACGAAGCGTACGGTTACCCGGAGTTCGCGCCGCCGCCGCTGCTGGCGGAGCATGCGGCGGCCGGGATCGCTTTTAGCGCCGGCTCCCGGTCCGCTCGCTAACGCGCCGCAGGTGGCGCAGGTGAGCCCACGTAAGGCGCGACGGTTGCCGGCCGAAGCCGCGAGCAAGCCGCGGCGGGCCCGGCGACCGGGTCCGCCGAGAGAGCCCGAGGACGCAGCTGCCCGGCTCGGCCCGCCGCAGACGCAGGAATGGCCCGACGGGGACTGGGTGGTCCGGCAGGTTCCCGGTGCTGCTGCGGTCAAGACCTACCGGTGCCCCGGCTGCGATCAGGAACTGCTGCCAGGCACAGCGCACCTGGTGGTATGGCCTGCGCATGCGCCGGGCCCGGAGGAGCGCAGGCACTGGCACAACGCATGCTGGCAGCGGCGGCCCCGGCGGCCTGGCCCCGGCCCGCAGACACACCGGTAAGGACCCCGATGACCGAGATCACCGCGAGCAGCGTTCTGCCCGCGCTGCGGGAGAGCGTCACACTGCTGACCGCGGACGGGCTGAGGCTCGTCGGCGAACTCGCGCTGCCCGCCACGCGCCCGCCTGCCGCGACGCTGATCTGCCTTCACCCGCTGCCGACGCACGGCGGCATGATGGACAGCCACGTGCTGCGCAAAGCCTCCTACCGGCTCCCGGCGCTGGCCGGTCTCGCGGTGTTCCGGTTCAACACGCGTGGCACGAGTTCCGGTCACGGCCGCAGCGAGGGTGAGTTCGGCGCGGGTCAGACTGAGCGGCACGATGTCGCTGCCGCTATCGGCTACTGCGCGGACCGCGACCTGCCGAAGCTGTGGCTGCTGGGCTGGTCGTTCGGCACGGAGCTGGCGCTCGCCTGGGGTAACGACCCGGACATCGAAGGTGCAATCTTGCTGTCGCCTCCGCTGCGGCGCGCCGGCGACGCCGAACTTGACGCCTGGGCCACGTCCGGCAAGCCGCTCCTTGCCCTGGTGCCGGAATACGACGACTACCTTCAGCCGCCGGAGGCTCGCCAGCGGTTCAGCCGGGTACCGCAAGCCGAAGTCATCGGCGTGCCCGGCGCCAAACATCTGTGGGTGGGGGAGCGCTACGTCCGGATCGTGCTGACCGAGGTCGTGCGCCGGGTCAATCCGGCCGCATTGCCGTTGCCTACCGAGTGGAAGGACGAACCGTGAGCTTGTTTGACCTGACTGGCAAGAAGGCTTTCGTGACCGGGGCGTCGCGCGGTATCGGGCGGGTGATCGCCGTAGCGCTCGCAGATGCCGGCGCGGATGTCGCGCTCATCGCGCGCAGTGCGGACGGGCTGGCCGAGACTGCGGAAGCGGTCGACGCGGTGGGCCGAAAGGCGGTCGTCATCCCGGCGGACGTGACCAGTTACGAGGCTGTGGCTGAGGCGGCGACGGCCGCGATCGCCGAGCTTGGCGAAGTCGACATCGTCGTCAACAACGCTGGCGGGTCTAACTTCATGGTGCCGTTTCGCGACTTGCGGCTGTCCGGCTGGGACAAGCTGCTGCAGCTGAACCTGGGCTCGGCCGTCTATGTCTGCCACGCTTTCGCCAATCACCTGCTTGACCGCGGTCAGGGCTCGGTGATCAACGTGGCGTCTGTCGCGGGCCTCGCCGCCTCGCCGCTGATGGGCCCGTACGGCGCGTCGAAGGCCGGGCTGATCTCGCTGACCAAAACGCTGGCGATGGAGTGGGGCGAGGCCGGCGTCCGGGTCAACGCCCTGTGCCCGGGCTGGACCGCGACCGCGCTGAACCGGACGCTCTGGGAGGACCCCGCGGTCGGGCCGGCCACCGTCGCCTCGTCGGCGATGAAGCGGTGGGCTGCTCCCGAGGAGATGGCCGGACCCGCGGTCTTCCTGGCCAGCAACGCCTCGTCGTTCATGACCGGGCAGACCCTGGTGGTGGACGGCGGCCAGACGATCAGCGCCTAGCCGGAAGGCGCCGGGCATCGCACAAGAGGCTTCCGGCCGCTGACGCGACCGGAAGCCCCCGATTGCCCGTCCGTGCAGGCTGGTGCTAACTGACTACTCGGTCCACCACTCGTCGTCGCCCTCGGCCTGCTTGCCGTTGGCGGACGCCTTGGCAGGGCTGTCGCTGCCGGCCGAGTGCCGGGCGACCGGAGCAGCTGCCGCTGCCGGAACCGGTGCAGGCTCGGCCGGAGCAGTGCCCGCGGTGACGGCCTTGGCTGGCGGGGGCGCGACAGCTGGCTGCGGTGCGGCAGGCTTGAGTACGTCCGCCAGGCCCGGCATCGAACCGCCGAGCAGCTGGCTGATCTGAGCCAGGTGAGCGCCGACGCTTTCCTTCTGCTTGTTGAGCTCGTCGACCTGGCGCTGGGCCACGCTGCGGATGCGCTCGGCCTCGGCCTTGGTGTCGGCCAGCAGCTGCTCGGCCTGAGATTTGGCCTGGGCGACGATCCCGTCGGCGTTCTTCTTCGCGTTGCCGACGAGTTGCTGCGAGTGCTGATCGGCCTCGCGGCGGGTCTGCTCGGCCTGAACGCTGGCCTTGCTGGCCCGCTCTTCGGCCACTGCGGCGCGCTGCTCGGCCTCGGACACCATCTTCTGGGTGGCTTCCTGCGCCTTGGCGAGTCGCTCGGTCTCCTGCCGTTCGGCTTCCTCGCGGCGGGAGGCTAGCTGCATCTCGAACTCGGCCTCAGCCTGGGCCCGCGCCGCCTCGCTGTCCTCGAAGGCCCGCTGTGCCTGGCTGCGCATCTCATCGGCCTGGCGCTTGGCAGTGGTGAGGATCTCGTCCCGGTCGCGCTTGGACGACGCCCGCATCTGCGCAACTTCGCGTTCCGCGGTGGTGCGCATCTTGGCGACTTCGCGCTCGTTCCCCGCGCGCTTCTCCGCGACCTCGTGGTCCGCGGTCGCCCGGAGCTTGGCCACCTCGCGCTCGGTGGTCGACTTGAGCTCGTCGGCTTCCCGGCCCGCCTTCGTGCGGATGGCCTCCGCCTCGCGCTCTGCCGAGCCACGCTGGTCGTCGGTTTCCCGCTTCGCGACCGCGCGGAGCTCTGCGGCCTCGTTCTCAGCCGACGCACGCGCTTCGGCTGCCTCGACCTTGGCGGCCGCGGTCAGCTCATGCGCTGCTGACCGTGCCTCGCCGATATGTTCGGCGGCCTGCTCCTCGGCGAGCCGGAAGAGCTGCTCGATCCGGGAGCCGAGGCCAGACAGCGTGGGTTGTTCAATCTCTTGCATCTGGCGGTGCGCTTCGGCAAGCTCCCGCTGGAGCGCCTGGGCCTGCTCCTGATGCTTGCGCACCTCGCTTTCCTTGACCTTGAGGTGCTCGTTGACCTGGTGCGGGTCGTAGCCCCGCATGACCCGGGCAAAGTCGGGCAGCGGGGCGTCCTCGAAGAAGTTGCTGAGCTGAGCATCGATGTCGGGCTGCATGTCGCCTAATCCTGTGTAGACGGGAGGTTCGCGCCGAAGCGATCGCCTGTCGGGTCCGATTGCCGGGACTCGCTTGCGCAGCGGGGTGAGGCGCAGGTAGCCGGCCGGGGCGAAGTTGCGTTCGTCCGGTGCCTCGCAGCGTACTCCCCTAGCTGGCGCTTAGCGGTCTGTTCCGGACCGCTAGTGCTGGAGATACCGTTTTTTATTGATATGTAACTTAGGTGACGACACGTCAGCGCAATACGACAAGGCAGAATATGCTGGTCTGACCCGTTCCCGGCCGGTCCTGAGTGCATTAGCGCTCGGCTGCCTGCACCAATTCGGTCAGCACTCCGCCGATGTCGGCCGGATGCAGGAACGCTATTGACGCACCCATCGAGCCATGCCGCGGCCGCTCGTCGATCAGCCGGACGCCGGCGGCTCCGATCGCGGCCAGCGCCGCTGTGATGTCGGCCACCCCGTAACCGACGTGATGGACTCCTTCGCCTCGCCGTTCCAGGAACCTGCCGACGGGCGTGTCCGGGCCGAGCGGCTCGAGCAGCTGTACATAGGAGGCGCCAGCCGGGCCATCAGCGACGTGCAGCATCGCCTCGCGTACGCCCTGGCTCTCGTTGACCTCCATGCTGGCAACGGTGAGCCCGAAGGCTGACTCGTAGAAGCCGATCTTCGCCTCCAGGTCCGTACAGGCGATCCCGACGTGGTCGATTCTGGTCAGCACAGCTTCCGCACCTCCGGCTGCTTAGTCCGTGACCGGTATCGTTTCAGTTATGCGTGAAGCGGTAATCGTTGGCGGGGCACGAACCCCGATTGGCCGGCTGCTCGGCGCGCTGAGCGGGTTCACCGGAGCTGAGCTTGGCGGGCTGGCAATCAAGGCCGCGCTGGAGCGCGCGGGCGTGCCGGGCGACCGCGTCGAGTACGTGATCATGGGTCAGGTACTGCAAGCCGGAGAAGGGCAGATCCCGGCCCGCCAGGCCGCGGTGGCGGCCGGTATCCCCATGTCCGTGCCGGCCCTGGGAATCAACAAGGTCTGCCTCTCCGGCCTGGACGCGATCGCGCTCGCGGCACAGCTGATCCGGGCCGGCGAGTTCGACGTGGTCGTGGCCGGCGGCATGGAGTCCATGTCGCAGGCGCCGCACCTGCTCAAGGGCTCCCGGCGCGGCTTCAAGTACGGCGACACCGCGCTCGTCGACTCGATGGCGCTCGACGGGCTGACCGATGCGTTCGACCAGGTGTCGATGGGGGAGTCGACCGAGCGGCACAACGCTAAGCTCGGCATCTCCCGGCAGGACCAGGATGAGTTCGCTGCTCGGTCGCACCAGCTGGCGGCCAAGGCGATCAAGGATGGCGTACTCGCCGAGGAGATCGTTCCGGTCGCCATCCCGCAGCGACGCGGCGAGCCGGAGCTGGTGAGCACCGATGAGGGCGTGCGCGCCGGGACGACGGCTGAGTCGCTGGCCGCGCTCAAGCCCGCCTTCGCCGCAGACGGCACTATCACGGCGGGGTCGGCTTCCCAGATCAGCGACGGTGCCTGCGCCGTTGTCGTGATGTCGGCGGAGGCAGCCGCGGCGGCGGGCGCCACGGTCCTGGCGGAAGTGGGCGCGCACGGCGTGGTGGCGGGCCCGGACAACTCCCTGCACTCGCAGCCATCCCGGGCGATCTTGCGCGCGCTGGCCAAGGCCGGTCTTGACATCGGCGACCTGGACCTGGTCGAGATCAACGAGGCGTTTGCCGCCGTGGCGATCCAGTCAATGCGTGATCTCGCTGTCGCGCCGGACCGGGTCAACGTCAACGGCGGTGCGATTGCCATCGGGCATCCGCTCGGTGCATCCGGCGCACGGATCGCCTTGCACCTGATCTACGAGCTGCGGCGGCGCGGCGGCGGGCTCGGCGCGGCGGCCCTGTGCGGGGGCGGCGGCCAGGGCGACGCCCTGCTGTTCCGGGTTCCTGCCTCCGCCGGTGGTTGAGCAGCTCAGCACCGGGACGCCACGACGCCGGCCTGCCATCACCGATCCGGAAGCACTCGTCGAGGCCGCCAGGAATGGCGACCCCCGTGCTCTTGCCCGCCTGGTCTCGCTCGTGGAGAACGAGTCCGCTGAACTGCGGAGGCTGCTGAAGGTCGTCGTCCCGATGACAGGGCACGCGCACATCGTCGGGCTCACTGGCGCGCCGGGGGTCGGCAAGTCCACCGTGACGGGGGCTCTCGTCCGCCACTACCGGACCGAAGGCAGGCGCGTCGGCGTGCTGGCAGTTGACCCGTCGTCGCCGTTCAGCGGCGGTGCTTTGCTAGGTGACCGGGTGCGGATGCAAGAGCACGCTACCGATGACGGAGTGTTCATCCGCTCGATGGCGAGCCGCGGGCATCTGGGCGGGCTGTCCATGGCCACTCCGCAGGCACTACGGATCCTGGACGCGGCCGGCTTCGATCTGGTGCTGGTCGAAACCGTCGGAGTTGGCCAGGCCGAGGTCGAGATAGCAGCTTTGGCTGACAGCTCACTCGTTATCGTCGCGCCGGGTCTCGGCGACTCGATTCAGGCGGCGAAGGCAGGCATCCTCGAGATCGCGGACGTCTTCGTGGTGAACAAGAGCGACCGGCCCGGCGCGCAAGAGGCCATCAGGGACCTGCGCACCATGCTGGCGATGGCCCGCTATGCCGATGACGACTGGAAACCGCCGATCGTCGCCGCGACGGCATCGACCGGCGCCGGGATCGATGACCTGGCCGCGGCGATCGGCAAGCATCAGCGCTGGCTGGCCAGCACTGGCTTGCTCGCCGAACGACGCAGGGCCAGGGCGCGCGAGGAGATCTCGGCGATCGCGCTCGCCGAACTGCGGCGCCGGGTCGGCGGACTGCCGGGCGAGTCGCAGCTGGATGAGCTTGCCAGCCGGGTTGCGGCGGGTGAACTCGACCCTTACTCCGCTGCCGATGAGCTCATTTCCGGGTGACGCGGGGCTCTGCCTGGCCGTCAGGGACCGTGGGCCGCGTCGCCGCGTCGGCTCGCGTCGCGGGCTGCGCTAGCTGACTGCCGGGCTTCGCCTCGTCCGCTTCCCGCCTGGCGGCTTCGAGCACCGACTCGCTGCGCAGCCGGGCGTCATAGGCCTTCTTGCCGCCGCGGATGCCGAATAGGCGCTTGGCGGTCACCAGGTACACCACCAGCGCGAGGTTGATCGCGAGCAGAACGAGCGCGAGCGCCGAGACCTTCCTGGTCAGGTCATAAATCTCCAGCGGCAGCCCGAGCGAGGTCGCGATCATCGCGAAGTACTCGCCCCAGCGCCGGGCGAGCCAGAGCCCGGTGCCCTCGACTACTTCCAGCACGGCATATCCGGCCGCTCCCGCCGCGAGCAGGGCGAGCGACCCGTCGCTGAGGGTCAGTGCGTGCTGCAGCAAGCCGACCAGCTTGGAGTGATCGATGTTGTAGCCGAGCTGACGCAACAGATTCCGGATGATCGGCAGCTCTCGATCGAACGCCTGCTCGATTGAGTTCCTGGCGTAGCGATATCGCCACAGCCCGTAGGCGGCTAGCCCGAATACGATCGCGCGCAGGAAGCGCTCCAGGGCGAAGAGCCGGAGGATGAACTTGCTCCGGACTTCTTTGCCTCGCGGAACGACCGGGGCGCTTGAGGCCGGACCGGACAGATCGGGCTTGCCAGGCACGAATGCGCCGCATCTCAGGCACCGCCACGCCTCGCCGTCGGCCAGCTGCGCGCGCAGCCGGGCCCTCAGCCCCGGCTCAGCCGGCGCGAACGTGATGTGGCCGTACCGCCCGCATCCGAACAGGCTCCAGTCCACCTCGCTAGCCTATGCGCTGACCAGTATGCCGTCGGCGAGCACAAGGACCTCGTCGCAGGCCAGCTCAAGCGCCGCGCCGTCGCAGCCCGCCACCAGGATCGCGCTGTCTTTGCTGAGGTCGCGGATCGCCTCGGTTAATGCCGCCGCATCGCGCGGCTGCAGCTCGTCCAGCAGGCTGTCCAGCAGGATGAGCTCGGGTTGATGCACTGCCGCGGCAGCCAGCCGGGCCCGGCGGGCCACACCGTCCGGCGCGGCACGGAGCGGGACCTCAGCCCACGGCAGCAGGGAGAGCCGGTCGAGCACTGCCGCCGCGAGCGCATGCCGGTCATACCTTCCCGGGCCGGCGAGCCTGGCTGCGTGCTCGACCAGCGTGCGGATGCGCATCGCAGGGAGCGGCCGGGAGTTGCGGCGGGCCACCCCGACGCGCTGTCGTACCGCAGCGCGGCCCCGCACCGTCGCCATGTCATGGCCGAGCACGCGAAGCTCGCCGTAGGCAGGGCGGGCGACGCCCGCCAGCAGATCCACGATCGCCGCAGCCTGCGCCGGGTGGTCAATGCGGATGCCAAGGGTGGCCTTGCCGTGCTCGGGCTGCTCGAGCCGGAAGCTTGCCGCACGGATGGCCCAGCCACGGCCCCGGCGCACGCCGACCCCGGCGGCAAGCACGGGATACGCGCCCATGACCACGTGGCCGGATGGCAAGCTTTTCCCCCGGATTTAACTATCAGTGATTCCCCCGGAGGCAATGTAACGATCTGTAATTGACCACGTCCATGTACGCGCCGGCTGATGAGGATGCTGTTATCCGATGGGTAACCGAATGCCGGGCAAGCCGGGCGGCCAAGCAGGGCGCGGTAGGTTGTGGCTGTGTCAAAGCCGCTCGATCTGCCGTTCGATCCGATCGCCCGCGCTGCGCAGACCTGGGAATCCCGCTTCGGCGACGCGAAAGCGATGGCTGCCGTCACCGCGATCATGCGCGTTCAGCAGATCTTGCTCGGGCAGCTTGACGCTTTGCTTCGCCCGCACGGCCTGACATTCGCCCGGTACGAGGCGCTGGTACTGCTCAGCTTCAGCCGGGGTGGCGCCCTGCCGATGCGGCTGATCGGCGAGCGGCTGATGGTGCATCCCACCAGCGTGACGAACACCATTGACCGGCTGGAGCAGCAGCAGTTCGTGGTGCGACGGCCGAATCCTCGCGACGGCCGGGGCACGCTGGCCGAGATAACGGAGGCGGGCCGCGCGGTCATGCGGCAGGCCACTGATGACCTGATGAAGGCCGAGTTCGGGATGGGCGGCTACAGCCCGCAGCAGCTAGAAGACATGTTCGGCCTGCTGCGCGGCCTGCGGGTGACGGCGGGGGACTTCAAGGACAGCTAGCCACGCCAGCCGGGGTCAGTCGCTGACCGGCGCCGCGGTCCAGGTCCTGCCGCCATTACTGGTGACGTAGATCTCGCCCAGGCTGGCATCGGCAGGGATCGCGACACCCTGTGTGGCGTCGGTCATGCCGACGTAGCTGAAGCCGCCCGGCGGAGCTCCGGCGGCGGATCCGGTACCGCTGAACCTGGCCTGCTGCCAGGTGCTGCCGTCGTTGGCTGAGTACTCGATTCCCGACGACGTTGCCAGGACCGCCTGACCGTTAGCGGCCGACGTCAGCGATGTCGGGGTGCCCCGCACGGCAAGGCTGCCGGCGGACGTCCACCGCGCCCCGTTCGCCGAGGTGTAGACCGTCACCTGCGTCCCGCCGCCGGACGCCTGGCTGTCACAGGCGAGCAGCAGCTTGACGCCGGAGGCGAACTGTGCCCCGGAATCCTGCGAGCCGGCGCCCGACGCGCCGGGGCTCTGGCTGCCGCTGGGCGGGGTCTGCGAGCTCGTGCCCTGGCTTCCGGCGTTCTGGGTCTGGCTGCCTGAATCAGCCGAGCCCGGCTTGCACGGGGCCTGTCCCGCAACCTGCCAGCTGCCGCCCGAGGTGGGTCCGCTCAGCACCGATCCCGTCGGGGTGAGCAAGTAGCCGGTCGTGCCGCCGGCGATCAGCAGCAGCGGTGCCGCTGAAGATGCCGAGGTCATGGACTGGTAGGCGGCGGGAACGCTGACCGCAGTCCAGGTCCTGCTGCCAGCGACCGACGTCCACAGCGAGAAGCTCGTGCAGCTCGCCGCGTAGTTTGCGCCGCTGCCAGGGCACGTGCCGAATACCGCGAAGGCCCGGGCGGGTGCGCCGTTGGCCGTGTCAGCGGGCGCGGCCTCGACGTCAAGGACGCTCTGGCTGCCGATGTCCTCCCGCTTCCACGGCCAGCCGCCGCGGCTGGTCTCGTACAGCGCAGGGCCGTAGGCCCAGCCGTCGGACAGGTTCGCGAAGCGAAGCTGGCTGACGCCGGACGGGCTGGTCGCGCCGGGCGCAACCGGCGCGCTGACGCCGCTCCAGGTCTGCCCGTAGTCCGCGGTACCGGCCAGCGAGGTGCAGTACTTCGTCGCGCACCGGCCGGGGGAGCCGGCCTGGCCGATGACGGCGCCGATGACACCGCCGCGCCCGTTGCCGACGAACGTGACCGAAGTCGGCTGGAAGTTCGCGGGCGGCTTGGTCCACGAGCGGGACAGCGTGGTGCGCTGCCCGGTCTGAATCCGCTTGGCCTTTTGCGAATCCGGCCCGGCGGTGGGGCTGCTGCTCCTCGTGGTCGGTTGCACGGACGGCGACTGATTCTGGATGGCGACCGGGGGATTATGGCCATGCTGGTGCGTCGTCGCTGCGATGAGCTGCGGCGCCACCACTGCGCCGGCGAGCACGACGGCGCACCCGGCTGCGGCGAACGACGCCTGCCGTGCCTTGCGCTGCCTGGCGCGATGCCGGATCCGGTCCAGCGAGCCAGACGGCGGGTACAGCGGCGTCACGTCGCGGTCCAGCCAGTTATCGATTTCGTCGCGAGGGTCAGTCAACTGCTTCTCCGATGGCCGCCTTCAGCCGGGCCCTGGCGTTGAAGAGGTCGGCCTTGATCGTTCCCTCCGGGCGGCCCAGCATGGCCGCCACCTCCTTGAGCCCGAACCCGCCGTAGTAGTGGAGCAGGAACGGACTGCGCAGCCGCTCGGGCAGCGCCTGTATCAGCGCCCGTACGTCGACATCCTGAGCCGGGTGGTAGGCCGGATCGGCCGGCCCGGCCGCGGTCATGACCCTGATCGCATTCCGCTCCCGCCCGGTCCTGCGCCAGTGATCACGGACCAGGTTGGTGGCAATCATGTAGAGGTAACTCTGCGGGTTGTCAAGCCCGGACCAGCGCGACAGCAGCCTCGTGAACGCCTCCGAGGCGATCTCGTGCGCTGTCTCGTCGTCATCGACGAGCCTGCGGACCCAGCCCGCCAGGCGCGGATAGCAGGCATTGAAGAACTCCTCGACTGCCCGCTGGTCCGACGTGCGGAGCCTCGCCACCGCGCTCCTCTGGTTAGCCGGGCTCCGGTGCTTGTCTGTGCGCGCTAGCCCCGTCGGCCACGTTAGCTGAAAGCGGCCTGAATCCTCCACAGAAGCGGCGCAGGGACGGAGAACTGCACAACCTGTACCAGTTACTCCGTCATACATAGCTTTACCATATTTCTACCCTTTATCAGGACTGCCACGTTCCGGGTATCGGGCGCTCATGCCGGGCACTACCTATGACGACGCAGCGGGCGGTTGGTTGCGGTCATCCGGAGTTCCGGGCGAGATAGTAGGACGTCCAACCTTTTTCTCTGCCGCGCTGCTGGGTAGACTCGGATAGATAGTTGGACGTCCAACTACTTTGGCGCGATGGGGTGCTCGATGGGCGAAGGACAGGGCGCCGCTGCCGGTCAGCGGGCCGCAAGCCAGGCTGGCGCAGTCTCCGGGAGGGAGCGCTGGCAGCGACGGTATGACGCCTCGCGCAAGCGGGACGCCGACTTCAGCACGCTGTCCGGAATCGAGGTCGACCCGGTCTACGGGCCGCCCGGCGGCTCGGTCGTACCAGGGTTCGAGCGCATCGGCTGGCCCGGGGAGTTCCCGTTCACCCGCGGGCTGTACCCCGGCGGCTACCGCGGCCGGACGTGGACCATCAGGCAGTTCTCCGGCTTCGGGAACGCGGTCCAGACGAACGAGCGGTACAAGATGCTCCTGCAGGCAGGTGGCGGCGGCCTGTCGGTCGCGTTCGACATGCCGACACTGATGGGCCGCGACTCCGACGACCCGCGCTCGGCAGGCGAAGTCGGGCACTGCGGCGTCGCCATCGACTCGGCTGCCGACATGGAGACGCTGTTCGCCGGGATCCCGCTCGCTGACACCACCACCTCCATGACGATCAGCGGGCCAGCCGTCCCGGTCTTCTGCATGTACCTGGCGGCGGCGCAGCGCCAGGGCGCGGACATCGGCAAGCTGAACGGAACGCTGCAGACCGACATCTTCAAGGAGTACATCGCCCAGAAGGAGTGGCTGTTCCCGCCGCAGCCGCACCTCCGGCTGATCGGCGACCTGATGGAGTACTGCTCGCAGTACATCCCGGACTACAAGCCCTTGTCAGTGTCGGGCTACCACATCAGGGAGGCGGGCTCGACGGCGGCCCAAGAACTGGCGTTCACGCTGGCTGACGGCTTCGGGTACGTGGAGCTCGGGCTGTCTCGCGGGCTCGACATCGAGACGTTCGCGCCGGGCCTGTCATTCTTCTTCGACGCGCACATCGACTTCTTCGAGGAGATCGCCAAGTTCCGGGCCGCGCGGCGGATCTGGGCGCGCTGGCTCCGCGACGTGTACGGGGCGACCACGGAGCGCGCGCAATGGCTGCGCTTCCACACCCAGACCGCTGGTGTCTCGCTGACCGCGCAGCAGCCCGACAACAACATCGTCCGTACCGCGATCGAGGCGCTGGCCGCAGTACTCGGCGGCACGAACTCGCTGCACACCAACGCGCTTGATGAGGTGCTGGCACTGCCGAGCGCCAAAGCGGCGGAGATCGCGCTGCGTACCCAGCAGGTGATCATGGAGGAAACGGGCGTCGTCAACGTCGCTGACCCGCTGGGCGGCTCCTGGTACCTGGAAGCGCTGACCGACAAGCTCGAGGCTGAGGCTGAGGAGATTTTCGCCAAGATCAAGGCGATGAGCCCGGATCAGACGATGACGGGCGGCATCCTGCGCGGCATCGAGGACGGCTGGTTCATGGCGGAGATTGCCGAGGCGTCGTTTAGCTACCAGCAAAAGCTCGAGAAGGGTGACAAGCGGGTGGTGGGCGTGAACTGCCTGACCGACACCGTGGAGAAGCCGATCGAGATCCTGCGAGTGAGCCACGAGGTAGAAATCGAGCAGGCGCGGGAACTCCGGCAGCGCAGGCAGAGCCGGGACCAGGCAGCCGTCGATGCCGCACTGGCCGCGATGCTTGCTGCCGGGAGGTCGGGCGCGAACATGATCCCGCCGATGATCGCCGCCGCGAGCGCGGAAGCGACGCTGGGCGAGATTTGCGGGACGCTGCGAGATGAGTGGGGCAGTTACTTTGAGGCGCCCGCGTTCTGAAGCCATTGTGTTCCGAGCTTCTGCGTTCTGAGCTACTGCAAGGCGCCGACCTGGCGTCCTCGGGTGACTCGCGGCTCAGTCGCTGGCCAGCATGCGGCAGGATGGAGTCATGAAGCAGCCGCGGGACTTTTCTCTCCAGGGCGCCGTCGACTTGGGCGCGCGCCAGGCCGCTGCGCAGCGCAGACAGCGCGCCGCGGAGCCGGGCAATGCCGACGGGGGGCAGCCGGGCGGGCAGTCCGGCTTCATCATCGATGTCACCGACGAGTCCTTTAACACCGATGTCGTCCTGCGCTCGCAGACGGTTCCGGTGGTGCTCGACCTGTGGGCTGAGTGGTGCGGACCGTGCAAGCAGCTCGGCCCGATCCTCGAGAAGCTCGCGACTGAAGCCGATGGCGCCTTCGTGCTCGCCAGAGTCGACGTGGACGCTAATCCTCAGCTCAGCGCGGCTCTGCAGGTGCAGAGCATTCCGATGGTCGTGGCGGTTGTCGGCGGGCAGGTCGCCGACGGATTCCTCGGCGCCATGCCCGAGCCGCAGGTGCGTCAATGGCTCGGCCAGGTCATGCAAGTCGCCCAGCAGCTCGGGCTGCGTCCCGGCGCCGCAGCCGGGAGCGCCGCCGCTGCCGGTGATACTCAGGCGGCCGGGCCGCAAGCTGGCTATCCGGAGGCGTTTGCCGGGCCCGGCAGTGAGATCTACACCGAGGCGCAGCAGGCGATGGAGCGCGGCGACCTGAACGCGGCCGAGACGGCTTTCGAGAAAGCGCTCGCCGCTGATCCCGCTGACCCGGTGGCAACGATGGGTCTGGGCCAGATCGGCCTGATCCGCCGGGTCGAGAAGTATGACCAGGCCGCAGCACGGCGTGACGCGGCGAGCCGGCCGGATGACGCTGAGGCGCAAGCCAGGGTCGCGGACATCGATCTGGCGATGGGCCGGATCGAGGACAGCTTCGACAGGCTGCTCGCCGCCATCAAGCGCACCTCGGGTGAGGAACGGGACAAGGCGCGCAAGCATCTGGTCAGCCTGTTCGAGATCTTCCCGCCGAAGGATCCGAGGGTCAGCCAGGCCCGGGCCAGGCTGTCCAGCCTGCTGTTCTAGCAGGGTCTGGTCTAGCAGGGTCTGATCTGGCAGGGTCTGGGCGTCTGACGGATCAGCCGGATCCGGCGAGCTGCTCGAGCGCGGGCAGCGCCGCCTCAAGAGCCGTGAGCTGGTCGGGCGTCAGCGTCGCCAGGATGTCCGTCAGCATGCTGGTCGCTTCCTCACGGATGCGCTCCAGCACCTCTGCGCCGCTGGCGGTGACAGTGACGAGGAAGGCGCGGGCGTCTTCTGGCGCGGGCCTGCGCACCAGATAGCCGCGGTCTTCCAGCACATTCACCAGCCTGGTCAGCGTTGACGGTGCAATCCGCTCAGCTGCGGCCAGGTCGCCGAGCCGAACCGGTCCGGTTTTGCCAACGCACGACAGCGTCGAGAGCTGGCTGGGCGTCAGTCCGGCCAGGTCGTGCTTGCGGAGCCGGCGCGACAACCGCAGCACTGCGACGCGCAGGCGGGCCGCGTCGATCGCGCGCTGGCCTGCTGCAGACGATGGCACGGAATCGCCAGCAGTGGTAGCCACCGAGACCATGCTGCTACTCAATCCAGAGGACACTCTTGCAGGGTACGTCGGTACGCGGCCGCAGTCGTCCATCCCGGCCGCTTTGCGGCGCACTATGAGACTCCGGAGTGGAGACGTTCAGGTTGCTGGAGCATGATGAGGCTATGGAGGAGCAGTCCCTCAGCGGCCGCCTGCTGGCAGCTTCCCCGCGGCTGGGTGATCCGAACTTCCGCCGGTCCGTCGTCCTGATCGTGGAGGACGACGTAGACGAGGGCACTCTCGGCGTCATCCTGAACCGCCCGACAGAGATCTCGCTCGATCAGGTGCTTGAACCCTGGACCGCACTGGCATCCGGCCCGCAAGTGGTGTTTCGCGGCGGGCCGATCTCGCCGAACAGCGCGCTGGCGCTGGCGCTAGCGCATGACAGCGACGAACCGGTGGGCTGGCGCTCACTGGACGGTACGCCCATGATGTCCCGGATCGGGTTGATTGATCTAGGTGCTCCGCCGGAGCTGCTCGCCGGCGGAATCACGTCGATGCGCGTTTTCGCAGGCTACGCAGGCTGGGGAGCGGGCCAGCTACGTGCCGAGATCGACGAGGGCGCATGGTTCGTCCTGGCGGGCGACCCGGCTGACGCGTTCGCGGCTGATCCAGCCCGGCTGTGGCAGGCCGTGTTGCGGCGGCAGGGCGGCGACCTGGCGCTGGTGGCGACGTTTCCGGATGATCCAGAGCTGAACTAGGCGGCTGCGGCTGGCTCGCGAGGCGATCACTTTGCAATGATCGCTCCGGGCCGCTGGCGGGTAGGCTTTGGTGCTGTGGATACCGAAGTGATGCCTGGAACTGACATTCGCCAGGACGCAGATGTCCGGCCTGACCTCTCGTTCGGGGACGGCGATCACGAGCGGTTCGCGCATTATGTCGACAAGGACAAGATTGTCGACAGCGCCGTGACCGGAACTCCCGTGGTGGCGTTGTGCGGCAAGGTCTGGGTGCCCAGCCGGGATCCCAAGAAGTTTCCCGTCTGCCCGGATTGCCAGCGCATCTACGAGTCGCTGCCCGAGGGTGACGACTAGCCCTTAGCCGGCTGATCCGTCCGGCCGACGAGCGCGACGCCCGCCGCACGCAGTGACTTCAGCGCTTCTGCAGTGGTCGTGGCGTCCACTCCGGCGGTGAGGTCAAGGCGGACTGTCGTCGCGAATCCGGCGGCGGCTGCATCGGCGGCAGTTGCGCGGACACAGTAATCGGTGGCGATGCCGGCTACGTCGATGTCCGTCACGCCGCGTTCGCTCAGCCAGGCAAGCAGGGACTCGCCGCGCTGGCTCAGCCCCTCGAAGGCGCTGTATGCAGCTGCGTGCTGGCCTTTGCGGAATATCTCCTCGGTGCCGCTGGCGTCGAAGTCCGGGTGGAACTCCGCGCCAGCCGTTCCGGCCACGCAGTGCCGCGGCCATGTCGTCACGAAGTCGGGCTCGGCAGCGAAATGCGAGCCCGGGTCGATGTGATAGTCCTGGCTCGCCACGATGTGGTCATACCTTCCGCGTCCGGTGCGGCCTACATATGCGGTGATCGCCCTCGCGATGGCCGCGCCGCCCGGGACGGCGAGCGATCCTCCCTCGCAGAAGTCGTTCTGGACATCGACGATGATCAGCGCGCGCACGGACAGAGCGTAGCGCTAGCCCACATCAGCTGGCGTACCAGACGTGATCCGGACAAGTTCATCGAAGGTCGTGGGAAACACCGTGTGCACGTGGCCGGCGGCTGCCCAGACGGTCTCGTATGAGCGCAGTGTGACGTCGACCAGAGTGCGGACCGGCTTCGGATGCCCGATCGGCGCAACGCCCCCGATGCGCTGGCTAGTGCTGGCATAGACGAAATCGGGATCTGCCCGCCGGACTTTCTGCACGCCGAGCTCGGCGGCGATCTTTGCTGTGTCGACTCGGTGCGCGCCGCTGGTCAGCACTAGCAGCGGCGCACCATCAGCGTCGAACAGCAGGCTGTTGGCGATGGCGCCAACCTCGCAGCCGAGCTGGGCCGCCGCGGTCGCCGCAGTCGGCGCGGGCTCGGCAAGCTCGCGCACCTGGCCGTTGACGCCGAGGGCGGCTAGCTCACTGGCGACGTGCTCCGCAGACTTATGCATACGGGGAGTCTGGCAGTCGCCCGGCCCGGCCGCCAACCGCTGCGCCCGCTCAGTCGCTGTCCGGCCGGAACAGGGTCGGGATCGCCGGGTAGCCACGAGAGAGCTGCAGGGCATGCGGCGGAAGCTCGCTGACTGCCGCGAGATGCCTGGTCCGTGCCTCGGCAAGAGGTTCCCGGCCGACGATGTCACCGTCCCGGACGAGCAACTGCAATAGCGGCCTGCCGCCGTTTCCCTCCTGAGGTTCGGAATCGGTGATCACCTCGGCCGCGGCCGATCCGGCATCATCCAGCTGTCGCACCGCCCACTTCCGCCCGCCGCGGGACGGCTTTCCGACCGAGCGCTTCGCCACCGGGCGGAGCGGGCCGGGCCCGTCACTGTCGGCGCGGGCCACCAGTTTGTATACGAACGCCGCCGTTGGCGCGCCCGAGCCGGTGACCAGGGATGTGCCTACGCCATAACCGTCGACAGGCTCCGCCGCGAGCGCGGCGATGGAGAACTCGTCCAGGTCGCCGGTGAGGATGATCCTGGTCTTGCCCGCGCCGAGCTCGTCGAGCTGGGCGCGGGCCTGGCGGGCGACTGCTGCCAGGTCACCGCTGTCGATGCGGATGGCGCCCAGCCCCGGCCCCGCCTGCTCGACTGCGGCGGTGATGGCGTCGGCGACGTCGTAGGTGTCGACCAGCAGCGTCGTGCCTGGCCCGAGCGCGTCGACCTGCGCGGCGAAGGCCTGCTTCTCCCCGTCGTGCACGAGGGTGAACGCGTGCGCGCTGGTTCCGCTGGTCGGCAGCCTGTACTGGTAGCCAGCCCGCAGGTTCGAGGTGGTCGCGAAGCCGGCGATGTAGGCGGCGCGCGCGGCGGCAACCGCTGCGCGCTCGTGGGTCCGGCGCGAGCCCATCTCCACCAGCGGCCGGCCGTGCGCGGCGTGGACCATCCGGGACGCGGCCGACGCGATCGCGCAGTCATGGTTGAGGACCGACAGCGAGAGGGTCTCGAGGATCACCGCCTCGGCGAAGGTGCCCTCGACGACCAGGATCGGCGAGCCGGGGAAGTAGCAGTCGCCTTCGGCGTAGCCCCAGATGTCGCCGCTGAACCGGTAACTCCGCAGGAACTCCAGCGTCGGCGCGTCGGCGATCTGCGCCCGCTCGAGGAATTCCAGCTCGCGGTCACCGAACCTGAACTGCTCCAGCGCGTCCAGCAGCCTGCCGGTCCCGGCCACCACGCCGTAGCGGCGGCCGTTCGGCAGGTGGCGGGCGAACACCTCGAACACCGAGCGCCGGCCCGCGGTACCGCTGCGCAGCGCGGCCCGCACCATGGTCAGCTCGTAATGATCGGTCAGCAGCGCGGTGCCGTCCCGCTCGCGGTCGCCCGCCTGATCGGTCTCCATCAGGGCAGCTTACGAATGAGCTGGCCAACTGGCGCCGGGCGGTCACCCGATCGCTGTGCGCGCCGACGTGCACGCCGACGCGTAGGCCGGCGTGCACGCCGCCGTGCACGCCGGGCCGCAGCGGCGCAGCTTCACTACGCTGCCACGCATCCGCAGGAGGCCGCTCACTTGTGCCGCGATCTCACAAGCGCGGTAGTTGACGTCGTGCCAGTTGTACCGGACGGTCATGATGCCGAGGCTGGCGTGCTCGTTGTCGCGGTGGCTATCGGACCATCGCTGCTCCGGCGGATGCGCGGCCCGCCCGTCTAGCTCCACCGCAAGCTTGGCTTCCTCGTAAAAGTTATCCAGGTACCTTGCGCGGTTGCCGGTGACGATCTTCATCTGCCGGCGAGCCGCCGGCAAGCCATGGGCGCGCTCGACGTGCCTGATGTACCGCAACTCAAGGTTGGACTGAGCCCCGTCGCCGGCATCAGCGAGAACGGCCAGCAAGTCGGCGCGCCAGCGGACGCGCGGCCGTGCCTGGAGCGTCGTGGTCAGGTGAGCAGGGGTCGTCAGGCGGCGGCCCACCGCGCGACATACCCAGTCGAAGGCCTCGTCGAAAGTTGCCGAGACCTGCGTCAGGTCAATCACCGTGTCATCGATGCGGGTCCGCGGCGGCAGCAGCACCGGGTGCCGGGTCGTTGCGACTGAGCCAGAAACGTGCAGCACGCCCCCGCGAATGAGTCCGGCGCGCCGGCTGGCGGGCACGGTGACGTGAATAGGACCACCAGGACCACGGCCCCGGTCGAGCCCGTACAGCTCCGCGGCGGTCCGGTAGCTCAGCGCCGAACCCTCGCCGGCGCGTAACACGGCAGCCCACAGCTCCGCCTCTCGGGCGGGACTGCCACTGAAGCAGGCGTACACCCCGCGCTGGAGTTGCTGCCACCGGCGGGACCGCAACTGATTGTCCACAGCAGTCGCCGGCAGTCCTGCGTCGAGGGCTTGCTGGCGCGTGGCAACCCCGCACTGGCGGATCAGAAGTTCGCGAAGCCCCTGCGGGACATTGACCGGCATGGCGCCAATGGTGCTGGATGAGGGCGGACCCGGGCCGTGACGGGCGCGGCCCTGTGCACAACCCGCCCAAGATCACTTAGCGTGTGCCGTTTTCAGCGCTATTTGCTGAAAACGGCATGCCCAAGCCGAGGCGTCGGTTCGCGCGAGGCAGGGGTGGAACACTAGCGTCGGTGGAGTGGGAAACTGGGCTGCAGGGGAGGTGACGGCAGGTGGGCGTCGCGCCAGTTGAGGTTGAGCAGCCGATGACAGGCCAGGATGCGCTTCTGGACGCACCCTGGGTCACCATCGTCTGGAACGACCCGGTCAACCTCATGAACTACGTGACCTACGTATTCCAGCGGGTCTTCGGCTACGCCAAGCCGAAGGCGGAGAAACTGATGCTGGACGTGCACCACAAGGGCAAGGCAGTAGTTTCCTCGGGAACCCGTGAGGCGATGGAGCGAGATGCCGAGACGCTGCACGGCTATGGCCTGTGGGCGACGGTGAGCCACGACTCATGAGCTGGGGAAACGACTGGTTCTCGGCCGGCCAGGACGCCGGCGACGACGAGGAAGGCATGCAAGTTGCAGCGTCATTCCGGGCAGTGCCGGGCGGAGCGGCGGCCTTCTTCGAGCAGGCCCAGGCGGGCGTGATCAGGAGCCTGGTCAGCCAGATCGCCGAGCTGGTCAGCGCGGACAGCACAGCTGCCGACAGCGGAGTGGATAGCGGCGACCTGGAGGCCCAGCTCGGCCTGTCCAGCCACGCCCGGCTGCCGGACGACCCGGTGCTCGCCAGGCTGCTGCCGGACGGCTACGCCGACGACCCGGCGGCCTCGGCCGAGTTCCGCCGGTACACCGAGGAGACGCTCCGGTCGGGCAAGATCGCCTCGGCTCAGACCGTGCTGTCGTCACTGCCGCCGGGCGGCGGTTCGGTACGGCTGAGCGAGCCGGAGTGCCAGCAGTGGCTCCGGGCGCTGAACGATGTCCGGCTGGCACTGAGCGTCAGGCTCGGCATCACCGAGGACGACCAGGACATGCCCGAGCGGCTGCCGGCGGATGACCCCCGTGCCGCCTATGTCTGGGTTTATCAGTGGCTGGCCTACCTGCAGGACAGCCTCATCGAGGCCCTGTCTTAGCCGGCACTGTCCTAGCGGTTCAGTAGGCAATGCGGGCGCGGTGCACGGTCAGTGCTCCGCTAATCTCTGCTCATGCTCACGATCAGCGCAGAACTGCGCGCGAAGATCCTGGCGCATGCCCGCGCTGATCACCCGGACGAGGCCTGCGGAGTGATCGCCGGGCCAGCGGGAAGCGACCGGCCGGAGCGGTTCATCCCGATGCTCAACGCCGAGCGGTCACCGACGTTCTACCGGTTCGACTCGCTGGAGCAGCTGCGGGTCTGGCGGGAGATGGACAACCGGGACGAGGAACCGGTAGTGATCTATCACTCGCATACCGCCACTGAGGCGTACCCGTCCCGGACCGACATCTCCTACGCGAGCGAACCGGGCGCGCACTACGTCCTGGTGTCGACCAGGGACCCGGATCAGGAGGAGTTCCGCTCCTTCCGCATCCTGGACGGCGAGGTGACCGAGGAAGAGGTCGCGGTCGAGCCGGAATGATCGCCAGCGCCGGAATGATCGAGACCGACAGCAGGTTGGATCGCCTAGAGGCGCAGTACCCCCCGCAAGCGCAGTTTGTGACCTAAGCGGTCAGTCCCTAATGGAGCAGACAACCATGGCAATCGAGGTCCGCATCCCGACCATCTTGCGCAGCTATACCGGCGGCCAGAAGGCGGTCGAGGGCTCCGGCGCAACGCTCGACGAGCTGTTCGCTGATCTTGACGGCCGGTACGAGGGGCTCCGCGAGCGGCTCATCGACGACGCAGGAGTGCGCCGGTTCGTGAACGTTTACCTGAACGACGAGGACGTTCGCTTCCTGGGCGGCCTGTCCGCGGCGGTGAGCGACGGCGACACCGTCACCGTGCTCCCGGCCGTCGCCGGCGGCGCGCGCTGACGGCCGGCACCGGCGAGACCCGCAGCATCGGGCAGTGAACGGCGGGCGGAGACATGCGCTACGAATCCCTGCTTGACGCGGTCGGCGGCACGCCGCTGATCGGGCTGCCGCGGCTGTCGCCGAGTCCCGAGGTGCGGCTGTGGGCCAAGCTTGAGGACCGCAATCCGACCGGGTCGGTCAAGGACCGGGCGGCCGCCTACATGATCGCGGCGGCAGAGAAGGACGGCCTCCTGCATCCCGGCTCGGTCATCCTGGAGCCGACTTCGGGGAACACCGGCATCAGCCTGGCCCTCGTCGCCAGGCTGCGCGGTTACCAGCTCATCTGCGTTCTGCCGGAGAACACCTCGGCGGAGCGCCGGATGCTGCTCGAGGCCTACGGCGCCTCGATCGTCTCGTCACCGGCCGCGGGCGGCTCCAACGAGGCGGTCCGCGTCGCCAAGGGCCTGGCGGCGCAGAACCCCGGCTGGGTGATGCTGTACCAGTACGGCAACGAGGCAAACGCCCGCGCGCACTACGAGACGACCGGGCCGGAACTGCTTGCAGACCTGCCGGAGATCACGCATTTCGTGGCCGGGCTCGGCACCTCGGGCACGCTGATGGGCACCGGCCGGTTCCTCCGGGAGCATGTGCCCGGCGTGCAGGTCGTCGCGGCCGAGCCGCGGTACGGCGAGCTGGTGTACGGCCTGCGGAACCTGTCTGAGGGCTTCGTGCCTGAGCTCTATGACGAGACGGTGCTGACCTCGCGCTTCTCGGTCACATCGGCCGACGCGCTCCGCCGGACCAGAGAGCTGCTGTCGGAAGAAGGCCTGTTCGCTGGCATCTCCTCCGGCTGCGTGCTGCATGCGGCGCTGGGCCTCGCCGCGAAGGCGCAAACGGCTGGCCAGCGGGCCGACATCGCTCTGGTCATCGCCGACGCTGGCTGGAAGTACCTGTCCACGGGCGCCTACGGCGGGACGCTGGCCGAGGCCGAGGCGAGGCTCGAAGGCCAGCTCTGGGCATGACGCGGAGAAAGGCGAAGCAAGCCGGATGACGGTATTTGACGAGGCGACAGCGGTCAGCCGCCGCAGCGAAGGGCTGTACGACGCGGCGGCAGATCCCCGGTTCGCGCTCATCGTGCCGGGCGGCTCCACCCCGCCCGCGGTGAACGGCGGCGCCCTGATGGCAACCGTGCTGCGTGCCGTGCTGGATTGCTCGCCGAACCCGCATCCGGTCGCCACCAGCGCCAACTTCCTTCGGGTCCCGCGCATTGCCGCCGCTGAGGTGCACGTCAGCTGGCTGAAGCAGGGCAAGACCGCCTCGACGGCGCGGGCCACGCTGGTCCAGGACGGCCAGCCGGTCCTCGATACCACCATTACGACCGGAACGGTGCCTGCCCCGCCACCCGCAGCTAGCACGGCCACAGCTGACGGGGCCAGCCCGCGGGAGCTTGACTGGACCGGCAAGCGGCCGCTTTTCGCCGACATCGCCGATTGCCTGGATCTGGGCAACTGGCCCGGTGCCACGGCTGCCGACGGGACGGCCGGCTTCCCCGCGCACGTCGAGGTACTGCTCGATCCGGCCTGCACCGGGTGGCGGCAGCAGGAGCCGTCCGGTGTCCCGGAGATGCACGGTTACGTGCGGCTGCGCGAGGCCCGCGATCCGGACGCCCTGCTGCTGGCGCTGGCAGTGGACGCCCTGCCGCCCGTCGTGTTCGGCCTGGGCGCGACCGGCTGGGCGCCGACCGTGGAGCTGACCTGGCACATGCGCGCGGTGCCGGCGCCAGGACCGCTGCAGGTGGCGGCACGGTGCCGCCACGTCAGCGGCGGCTGGTTCGACGAGGAGGCGGAGGTCTGGGACGCGGCCGGCCGCCTGGTGGCGCAGAGCAGGCAACTGGCCAGGGTGGGGCGAGGCCCGCTGCGCGCGACGGTCAACGGCTCCGGAATGGCTGCGGTCAGCGCGTAGATCTGCCGCGTGCTGGCGCTGGCTGGCCGCCGCAAGAGCGCGTTCCCGGCTGGAAGGGCTCTTAATGTTCTTTACGGGACGCTCTTAATCCGCCAGACGAAGATCGAGGCGAGTGCGGCCACGATGGCCGTGCCAGCGAACAGCGTCGGGTACCCGCCGAGCGTGACCAGCGGCCCGGCAATGGCCGCGCCGATAGCGGCGGGGCCGACGATGGCGATGTTGATGATGCCGAGGTCTTTCGCCCGGTCAGCGGCGGCGGGCAGGACCTGGGTGATGAGCGCCTGGTCGACGGCGAGGTAGGCGCCGAAGCCCATGCCGAACAGGACGGCGGCTACTAGCGAGGCGTCCCAGTTCTCCACGAAGGTCAGCAGCAGGGCGGCGACGCCCATGAGCGCGCCGGACACCGTGACGATCATCTTCCGCTTGCCGATCCGGTCGGAGTAGATGCCGCCGACGATCGCGGTGATTACCACGCAGACCGTGTAGATGACGATCAGGATCAGCAGTCCGGTCGCGGCGGGGATGTGGTCGTTGTGGTAGAGCTTCACCTTGTCGCGCAGGAAGTAGAGCAGGTACAGCGTGCCCATGGCGATGGCCAGCGAGGCAAGGAAGCGAGTCAGCCAGGCCCAGGCGAAGTCGGGGTACTCCCGCGGGCTGATCCAGTAGGCCTGAGCCAGCTTCTTCCAGGAGAACGCGTCCGCGTGCCGGGGGTCGAGCGGATGGTCGGGCGTCAGGAAGACGAACGGGATCACCAGCACGAACATCAGCACGCCCATGATGTAGTAGCCGCTGACCACGCTGCTGCTCAGGACCAGGACCACCAGGACGGTGCCCACGACAAGGCCCAGCGCCTGCGGCATGCCAACCCAGCCGGCCACCGTGGCCCGCTGGCGCACCGGTACGTGGTCCGGGACCGCGGCGCTCAGGCTGGCGTACT
>Ga0335073_10002145_pt1 | contig 26992 bp, 18 predicted proteins | sample Lox_Sample_22_FD_207093 | JGI IMG/M metagenome (GOLD analysis project Ga0335073, IMG submission 207093) | Soil microbial communities from Loxahatchee National Wildlife Refuge, Florida, United States - Lox_Sample_2.2 | ecosystem: Environmental > Terrestrial > Soil > Wetlands | place: USA...
GGGGGTTCGACTCCCTCCGGGGTCGCCATCGACTTGAGATCCTTCGCTCCGCTCAGGATTTCGCCAGCGGTCTCCCAGCCTCGCTGCCCTCGGCCTCACTTTTGCTTAGTCGTCCGCGCTCACCGTCGATTCCGGTGCTGACGAACTGCCCACGGCGATTTCCTGATCCTTGTATTGCAGCTGGTACAGCTTGAAATAAATTCCGCGCTGGGCAAGAAGCTGCTGGTGCGTGCCGATTTCGCGGACCTGGCCCTTGTGCATCACGATGATGCGGTCGGCCCGCTGCACGGTGGAGAGGCGATGCGCAATGATAAGCGAGGTCCGGCCTTCCACCATATGGCTCAGGGCGTCGCGCACGCGAAACTCGGTTTCGGTGTCGACGCTGGAGGTGGCTTCGTCGAGAATCAAGATTCTCGGTTCGTGAGCCAGAGCGCGGGCAAATGAGATGAGTTGTTTCTGGCCGGTGGAAAGGGTCGAGCCGCGCTCGCGCACTTCTTCCTCAAATCCCCTGGGCAGGCTACGGATGAACTCGGCAAGGTTCACGTCTTCGGCGGCCTGCTCGATGTCTTCATCCTCGATGCGCTCCGTTCCTAAACGAATGTTGCCGCCGATCGTGCCGCTGAAAAGAAACGGATCCTGCAGCACAACGCCGAAACGTGCGCGCAGATCGGCGAGGTCCATCTCCTTCACGTCGACACCGTCGATTCGCACCGCGCCTTTTTGCACGTCGTAAAAGCGAAGCAACAGAGAAGTAAGGGTGGTTTTCCCCGCGCCGGTATGGCCGACAATGGCCACAGTCTCTCCCGGTTCGATGGTGAAGGTCACATCGCGGAGCACCCAGTCGGGTTCTGCAGTTTGTCGATTTCCGTTGCCCGACGAAGCAATCCCCGAACCTTCGGGCCGGCCTGTACGGCCGAGGGCGGCCGTTCCGCCACTAGCCGTGGCGCTCGCTGCGGACTTCTCTTCTTCCGGCACATCCCGATATGCGAACCACACGTGATCGAACTGGATGCGGCCCGGTCCGTCCGCTTTTTTCACCACCGGGGGCGACACCACCTCGGCTGGCGTATCCAGCAGTTTGAAAATGCGCTCGCTGGCAGCCATTGCCGACTGCAGAATATTGTATTTCTCGCTGAAATCCATGATGGGGCGGAAAAAGCGCAACGCATACTGAATAAACGCGACCAGCACGCCCAGCGTGGCGGCGGCCGCGACAAGGTGAAACGCAATCAGCGTTCTGCGATTAAATTCGAGCGAAACGCTGCTAACGGAAACCCGCTGGATCACCCCGTTGCCGCCGAACCAGATCACACAAGCGATGGCGATGGACGAGAGAATCTCGATGACCGGATAGTAAATACTATAGGCCAGGATGGCGTCTTTAAACGCATCCATGTGAGTGCGATTAATTTCGGAAAAGCGGTTGTAGGCTTTGCGTTCGCGGTTGAAAAGTTGCAGCACCACCATGCCGCTGACGTGCTCCTGCAGGTAAGCGTTGATGCGCGCGATGGCCACGCGAATCCGGCGGTACGATTCGCGCACGCGATCGCGGAAGATCTTGGTCGAGTAAATGATGAGGGGCAGCACTGCGAAAGTGATCAGCGCAAGCTTCCAGTTCATGCACAGCATGACCGCCACGATGCCGCCCAAAACAAACAGGTCCTCAAAAATCGAAACCACCCCCGAGGTGAACATCTCGTTCAAGGCATCGACGTCGGTCGTAACTCGCGTGACCAGCCGCCCAACCGGGTTCTTGTCGTAGAAAGCAATGTGCATGCGCTGCAGATGGCGGAAAATCTGGCTGCGCAGGTCGAACATGACTTTCTGGCCGGTCCACTGCATGTAGTAGGTCTGCAGGAACTCGAGCAGAAAACTGAAGACCAGCAGCCCCACGTAAATGGCGGCGATCTGGGCCACACCAATCAGTGGCCGGGGACTGAGCCAGCTCCAGAAACCATGGGAAACCACTTTGGCAGGAGCAAGATAGCGATCGATGGCCACCTTGGTGAGGTAAGGGCCAAGAACATCGGCAAACGCCTTCAGCACGATGGATCCCAAGGCCAGCGCCACCTGCCAGCGGTAAGGTCGCAGGTAGGTCAGCAGCCGACGCATGAGCCGGCTGTCATAGGCTTTGCCTAGTATTTCCTCTTCTTGAGCCATCGCGAGTTGCAGCGGCGGGCGAGACCGCACCTTTTGGCGCTGTTAACAGGGTACCTCAAGTAGATGAGTGCGGCATCTGGGAAGATGGAAAAGGTTTCCGTACCGCGTCCCAGTTTTGGCTCAAGGTTGGGATTGATCCTCCGTTGGGCTCGATCCCGGAGGCAGCATCGTGCGGTAAAGAACCCTCGGGGCCTGGCAGTTGTTCGGCTGCTCATTCTTGGCCGCCCGGACCTTGCGCTTCTCAATGGCTTTCAGAGAATTCAGAAAGGGCTTGAGAGCCTTCTCGTAGGGTTTCCGTTCAGCCGCGGTTGCAAACTCGATGTTCTGCAGGTTATGTTCGCGCGGAATGATGAGCGAGAGCGTATCCATATTTTCAATAATGCCGCCTCGCGCTTGCGGAGTTTTGATCTGTTCCAGATCCTGGTTATCGAGCACGACATGCAGATTATTCAGCTCATCCGGCTTGAGAGTATCCACATACACGTTGGTCTGGGGCGCTCCGCCGGAGAGGCCCTGGTACGATCTCTCCATGCGGTAACGGCCATCCGGAAAAACCACCACGCAGACGCGCGTCATTCCCGAGTATGGGTCGACTGTCGTGGTATCAGAACGCATGACAAAAAGCTTCTGCACCAAGGTTTGCGCCGAAACCTGCCCGAGCAGGAGCGCAACCAGCGCGACCGCAGACCACTTCATGCGCGGCATTAAACCATGAAATCCCCAGAGTTGCCAGTAACTTCTCCGGCGCTGCGGTGGGATAATCAATCGTGCCCCTGGGAATTTACATTTCCGTTCCCTTTTGCCGCACCAAGTGCAGTTACTGCAACTTCGCATCAGACGTGTCTTCGCGGAGGGCGTTCCAGCGTTATGTGGAGCGGGTGTGTGCGGATCTCGAATATGCAGACCAGATCGTCAGCCAAACCGGGGGTCAGATGGAGCATTTGGTCGACTCCATTTACCTTGGCGGTGGCACGCCGACCGTGCTCGAGACGGCACAACTGGAGCGTATCTTCGCCGCAGTGCGCCGCAACTTCGATGTAACCCCCGCAGCCGAGATCACAGTGGAATGCGCCCCGGCGACGCTAACGCCAGCCGTTCTCGAGGCCTTGCTGCGCTGCGGCGTTAACCGCGTCAGTCTGGGCGTGCAGTCATGGGCAGATCGGGAAGCCGCTGCGGTCGGGCGTTTGCACAAGCGCGTGACCGTTTTGGAAGACATCGCAAGCCTGCGCCAGGCCGGCATTTCGAACATCAATGTCGACCTCATTGCCGGGCTGCCGCACCAGACCTCTCAGAGTTGGGATTTTTCGATGGGCGAGACGTTGGCGGTGAGCGTGCCCCATGTGAGCGTCTACATGCTGGAGGTCGATGATGATTCGCGCCTGGGCCGCGAACTGATCGCTGGAGGCGCCCGCTATCACGCTCATTTTGTGCCCGACGAAGAGGCCACCGCGGATTTCTACCTCGCTGCGTGTGAGCGGTTGCAGTCAGCTGGCATTGCCCAGTACGAAATCTCCAATTTCGCGCGCGCCGGGTTCGAGTCGCGGCACAACCTGAAATATTGGACGCGCCAGCCCTATCTCGGCTTTGGCGTGGACGCTCATTCGATGCTGCCGGCAACAAACGAGAAATCCCACGATCGGGAAGCTCGTTGCCTCAGCCATTGCGGTAACAGAGCCGTACGCTTCTCGACTCCAGATTCGCTTGAGTTATACATGGCTGAGACGAGTCCTTCCCTGACTCTGATCGATGACCACGCCGCACTGGAGGAGAGTTTCTTTCTCGGCCTGCGGTTGACCAGAGGGCTGGACCTGCACCAGATTGCCGCTCAATTCGGCGAGGGAGCAATTGAAAATCTCTCAGCAACGATTGCCGAGTTCGTCGAAAACGGCCTTCTCGTCCGCGATGACCATCGCATTTGTCTGAGCGCCGGCGGGCGATTGCTCTCTAACGAAGTTTTTCAGAGATTCATTTCTCTCGCCCCTGCCGCTACATGATCGCCCAAAATTTCCCGGCTCCCGCAGACCATCCGGTCGGTAGGGAGGAATGCTGGTAGATGCGAAATCCCCAGGAATGACGCGATGTTTTGCGATTCTCGGCCAAGAGACCCGACGTAACTTTTCGCCCTCGGAATCGCTATGTTCTAATCAAAAGTTCCTCACTTTCGCGCTGCGGGCGCGCAGTGCCAAGCCGAGGAAGGTTTGGCCGCGGAGGAGTTTTGGACTTTCAACTCAACGACGAGCAGGTGCAGCTCAAAAAAAGCGTGCGCGAATTTGCCGAGAGGGAGATTCGGCCGAACGTCATGAAGTGGGACGAGGTCAGCGAATTTCCTTTGTGTACGGTGAAAGAGCTGGGCAAGCTGGGGCTGCTGGGCACGATCTTCCCCCCGGAGTATGGCGGCGCGGGCATGGGCTATGTGGAATACGCCACCGCCATCGAAGAGCTTTCGCGGGTCGACGGATCGGTAGGCATCATCGTGGCGGCGCATACCTCGCTGTGTTCGAATCACATTTTTCTTGCCGGCAATGAGGCACAGAAAAAGAAATACCTGGGCAAGCTGGCCACTGGAGAATTTATTGGGGCCTGGGGATTGACCGAGCCATCGTCTGGGTCCGACGCCGGCAGCGCGCGCATGACTGCGCGCCGCAAGGGACGCGAATGGATTCTGAACGGCACAAAAACTTTCTGCACGAATGGCCACTATGCTGACGTGTTGGTGGTCATTGCAGTCACCGACCGCACAGCCCATACCCACGGACTTTCGGCTTTCCTGGTGGAGAAAGACACCAAGGGGTTTCGCCCCGGCAAGAAAGAAAACAAGCTCGGCCTGCGGGCCAGCGACACGGCCGAGCTGATCTTCGAAGATTGCGTCATTCCAGCGGAGAATCTCGTAGGCAACGAAGGCGATGGCTTTATCGATGCCATGCGGGTGCTCGATGGGGGACGCATTTCCATCGCGGCCTTGTCGTTGGGCATGGCGCAAGGAGCGTTTGAAGCAGCTTTGAACTACTCCAAGGAGCGCAAGCAATTCGGCAAAGCCATCAGCGAGTTTCAGGCCATCCAGTGGAAACTGGCCGACATGGCTACGGAGATCGATGCTGCCCGCCTGCTCACTCTGCGCGCCGCATCGATGAAGGATGCAGGTATGAAAACCACCCAGGAATCGTCCATGGCCAAGCTCTACGCCAGCGAGGTAGCCGTCAGGTGCGCCAACGAAAGCGTGCAGATTCATGGCGGCTACGGTTTCATCAAGGATTATCCTGCTGAGAAGTTCTACCGCGACGTGAAGCTCTGCACTATCGGCGAGGGCACCAGCGAGATTCAACGGCTGGTGATCGCGCGGCAGTTGCTCAAAGACTGAACCACAGCCCGATCCATTCCACGTTTGGGCATTCTGAACTTCATCGTTTATCCTGAAGCGTTTTCGAACGCTGCGAGGCGCACCGAAGCGCATGCACGGTCGCAGCGGTGCGCAACATGATTCGGCTGAGCGCCATGCACTGAGATAATTCCTATGAAAACCGGCATTATTGGCCTGCCACAGGTAGGCAAGACTTCGCTGTTTCAAATTCTGACCAAAGCCCATCTTTCCGGTCATGCTTTTGCCAATCCGCGGGAGGCGCACGTGGGCGTGGCCAAGGTTCCGGACGACCGGCTCGACCGTCTGGCTGCGCTCTATAAGCCGAAGAAGCTCACGCACGCGTCGGTGGAATATGTCGATGTGGGGGCAATTGGACAGGATGCGCTGAAAGAAACGGCCTACATCGGCAATCTCCGCCAGGTGGATGCTCTGGCTCACGTGGTGCGGGCTTTCGAGGATCCTTCCATTCCGCACGTGGGCGCAATCGATCCGCTGCGCGACATCAAGAATGTCGAGTTCGATCTGATGGTGAGCGATCTTGGGCAGATCGAAAAGCGGATGGAGCGGCTGGAAAAAGACTTGAAAAGGATGAAAACGGCAGACCTGGAGAAGGAATTCCAGTTGCTGAAGCAGGCTAAGGCACATCTCGAAGCAGAGAAGCCACTGCGCGAAATGGAGATGACGCCCGAGGATAAAAAGCGAATTCGCGGATTCATGTTTTTGAGTGAAAAACCGATTCTCTACGTGCTCAATATCAACGAATCGCAAGCACTGGGCAACGAAACGGAAGAGGCGGTGAACAAGCACAAGCTGGCAGAAGTCGCGGCGCGCCCGAACGCCGGGGCCATGGCAATCTGCGGAAAAGTGGAGGCCGAACTGGCGGAAATGACAGACACGGACGCTGCCGAGTTCCTGTCCAGCTACGGGCTTACGGAAAGCGGCTTGGTGCGCCTGGTCCGCACGACCTACAAACTGCTGGGCCTGATCTCCTTTTTTACCGCCGGAGAAGATGAATGCCGCGCCTGGACCATCCCAGCGCACAGCCGGGCTCAGGAAGCGGCCGGCGCGATTCACTCCGATCTACAAAAACATTTTATTCGGGCGGAAACCATCCGATGGGATCAATTGCTGGAAGCCGGCTCGGAAGCCAACGCCCGCGCCAAAGGTACACTGCGACTGGAGGGCAAGGACTATATCGTGCAGGATGGGGACGTGATGCATATCCGCCACAGCGGGTGATTTCACCACAGAGTCACGGAGAACAGAGCGGGGAAGAAGCTCCTCAGAGGCTCGCCGCCTCCGTGGTGAACGCTGCAGGGAACTGATATGATCCCGCTGCCCCGCGATGAACGCCATCCTCATCAGCATCCTGCTCGGTCTGACTGCGGCTGCTGCCAACGTGTTCGGCGGCGCTATCATCGTTCAGCGCAGCTGGGAGCGGCGCTATCTGCGTTATTTTGTGGCTCTGGGCGCGGGGTTCATGCTGGCCACGGCGTTGGTTGAGATGGTTCCCGAAAGCCTCGCGTTGCGCGGAAAAACCGCCGCTTTCCTGGTGCTACTCGGTTATCTCATCATTCATTTCTTCGAACACACGGTAACTCCTCACTTCCATTTCGGTGAAGAAACCCACCGCGATGAGTTCATGCACTCGCACAAGGGATATTCCGTGCTACTGGGCCTCGTCATTCACACGTTTTTCGATGGAATCGCAATCACCTCTGGCTTTCTGGTTTCGAACACACTTGGCTGGCTGATTTTCATCGCCATCTTCCTGCACAAGATTCCCGAGGGATTCACAGTGAGTTCCGTGATGCTGGCCAGCGGCCGCAGCCGGGGCACAGCCTGGGGGGCTTCGATAATTCTGGGCGGCGCAACTCTGGCGGGAGTTCTGACCATGGCGATCTTTCGTCACGATGTGGGCGCAGGACTCCCGCTTTCGGCAGGGGTGACGATTTATGTGGCCGCCTCGGACCTGGTTCCCGAGGTTAACAAGGAACCGTCGGCGAGCATGGCATTGCTGGTTTTTGTCGGTACAGCGTTTTTCTTCCTGATAGAAAGCCTATTTCACCTGCGCTGAGACTGTGTTCCCAGGCAGGATCGGCATGACATCCCACGGATCCATAGGCCGCAAAGAACGCGCCTCAGGATGAAAATAGATTTGAATTGGGCCAGCCCAGCTGGTGGCCTCAGTCGACCGTGTGTTTCGCTGTGTAACCGTCCCGGGCGACAACTTCGATCTTCACGTCCTTGCCCTTCTGATCCTTTACTTTCAGCTGGCCGCCGTTGGGGGCAACCACCTCCACTTTCAGTTTCCGGTAGGTGCCATCGAGCTTGTCGTTGGTGGGATGATAGGCAAGGCTGTATTGATTGCGAATGTCGTTGGAAATGTCGCCGAACAATTCGGGCAGTTCGCCCTCAAAGCGCGGAAAATAGGCGCGGCCGCCGGTCATGGCGGCAAAGGTGCGCATTTCGTTGTCAGCCTGGAGATAATCCATCTCGCCGACGGGGATCCCGAAGCCGTGGGTGTAGCCGCAGGGATGCACTTCGCAATATTCGCGCACAATGAATCCTACGCTGACCGGAAAGATGGTCACGTCTTTCGTGTCCTTGATCTTCTTCATCATCTTGTCCAGCGTGATCTTGCTGAAGGTGTCGACCCCGGTAGTGACCAGGACGATGTACTTCTTGCCCTCAATGCGGTCGAGCCGGTCGAGGGTGTCGTATAAGGCATCAAACAGGTTCGTTTCCGAGAAGCCGGGGACCCGCAATTCATTCAGAGCGCCGTAAACTGCCCGCTTATCCTGTGTAAAATCCACCAGGATATGCGGCTGCATGTCGTAATACTCGACAGCGACCCAGTCGTTCTTCTGCAGGGTGTTGGCGAACGCGTAAGACGCCTGCAGCGCCTGAATCATGAATACATAGTTGGTGGAGGCGAATTCCACCAGCAGAACCGCTGTAATCGGTGCCTTGGAGACGCCGAAATCGGTGATCGTTTGCTCCTTGCCGTCTTCAAAAACGCGGAAATTGTCTTTTTTAAGCCCGGGAACGAATTGTCCGCTCCTGGTGGTAACCAACACATCCACGTTCACCAGCGGCACGTTGACCTTGATCGAATAGTCCGGCATGCCCTCAATCTTCTTCGGTGTGGTGGGCGGAGGCGGTGGAGGGGCTTCATTCTCGGTTTTCTTCGGGATGGCGTAAGGCACAGTGCCGCTGGGACCGCCCGCATCGGCCGGGATGTCCTGCCTTGGCTTGCCGTTGTCCTGGGACTGATCCTGGGATTGCGCGGGAGGCTGGCTTTGCGATTGGTCTTGCCCCCAGGCCGGCAACGCACCCAGAAGCAGCGCGCATGACAACACCAAAGGCTTCAGCAGGTTTGCTGGATAAAGAGCTTCACAACTGGTTATAGAGCGAATCGATCTGGCTGACATATACACCTTACGGGCACGATAGAGCCATGGGTGCGGGAAATACCCTGTGCTAGTATAGACGCAAGGATTTGGGATTGGGATGTTTTCCCGGTCTTTTGCTCCTCCCCTTCTGGCAACGACTTGCAACCTGCAGGAGTCTAATACAGAAGTGGATCCCAGGGTTCCGCGGTATTGTCCATGAAGAAGGCTTCCTTCGCGCACCTCGTCGCTTGCTTGGTCGTTCCTCTCGTTGCGTTGGCTCAAACCAGTACAAGTGCCCAAACAGTACAGACCATTCCAGTCAGCCAGATTCATGCCGGCATGCGGGGGGTGGCTTACACGGTATTTCAGGGCATAAACCCAGAGCCCATGGATGTGGAGGTTCTAGGCGTACTGCATAACGTCAATGGCCCCAAAGGCGACATCATTCTGGTTCGCTTGCACGGACAGAAGGTCGACTATACCGGCGTGGTGGCGGGTATGAGCGGAAGTCCAGTTTACCTCGATGGAAAGCTGGCCGGAGCGTTGGCTTTCCGCATCGGAGAGTTCTCTAAGGAACCCATTGCCGGCGTAACTCCAATCGCCGATATGCTGGAGATCAATGCGCTGGACCGCTCGTCGGCCGAGGAAACTGCCGCAGCCAAGCCGGTGGTGAATAATGCGGCGAGCAAGCTGTCTGGACCAGGGGTCAGCAGCGCTCTTCCGTCTTCTGCGCAGGATTTCACCAATTATCTTAAGCCGATCGAGACTCCTCTGGTCTTCAACGGATTTTCGGAGGAGGCGGTCCGCTTGTTTGCCCCACAGTTCGCTTCGAACGGAATTGTGCCGGTCATGGGCGCAGGTTCGGTAACCCCGGATGTCAAGCAACCGGAACCGCTGGTTCCCGGCTCGGCGGTGAGCGCGGTGCTGGTCCGCGGCGACATGGATATTGAAGCCACCTGCACGGTGACCTACGTCGATCCGCAGCGCTTGCTGGCTTGCGGACATCCGTTATTGCAGTTCGGCTCGGTCGATTTACCAATGAACAAGGCGCAGGTGCTGGCCACGCTGCCGTCGCCGCTGAATGCGTTCAAGATTATCGATACAACCGCGCCTGCCGGAACCTTTGTGCAGGATCGGCACAGCGGCATCATGGGCGTGTTCGATAAGCAGCCCGATATGATTCCGGTATCGCTGAGCATCAATAGCAACGCAGGCCGCAAGCAATTTCACTATGAGGTGCTGAACAATCCGCGGCTCACTCCGCTTGCGCTCATGGTAACTGTGTTCAATGCGCTCAAGGGTGTAAACGACTTCGGAGAAGAGAGCACCTACCGGATGGCGGGAGATATTGAAGTGAAGGGATTCCCCGAAGTCGCGCTGCGCAATATGTTCGCGCCATCGGAGAACGGTCAACCCGCCGCCATGCAGGCTGCACTTTCGCTGGGAGAGCGTTTCAGCCGCATCTATGACAATCCTTACAATGCAGCCGCAGTGCAGGGAGTCAGGCTGGACTTCGACCTGGTACGCGAGCGCCGCGTGGCCCGGCTGGAGAGCGCCCGCACCGATGTGACCGAAGCGCGTCCCGGCGATCGAATCACCGTGGAAACCGTGCTGACGCCCTATCGCGGCGAGCGCGTGGTGCAGCAGATTCCGGTCAAGATTCCGACCTCGGTAAGCAAGGGTATCTTGCGCATCCTGGTCAGCGACGGGGAAACCCTCGACCGCATGGACCATTCGAATCCAGCCTTCGGCCAGCGCCTGGATTTGGCCTCGACGATTGCCATTCTCAACAAAGAGCATGCCAACAACCGGGTTTACGTCTCGTTGCTTGAAGCCGACCCCGAAGCCCGCGTTGCCGATAAGGTGATGCCGACGCTGCCGATCTCGATCATGAATGTGATGGATGGTATGCGCGGCAACCAGGAAATGGCCGTCAGCGGGGAGTCGAATGTAGATGAGACCGCCACCGCTCCGCTCGATTACGTGGTGAACGGAGCTCAACTGCTCACCATCACCATCAAATAGCAGCTGGGGCGCCCCTACACTTGGCGCTTTTCGAGAAGTTGGGGGAAAGCCCGGCCTACTCTTCCTCGTCCTCGCCCATCTGCTGCGTGAGGTAGCGCTCGTAGCCCAATTCCTTGATCTGGTGCATCTGGGCTTCGAGGAAATCGACATGCTCTTCCTCGTCCTTGAGCAGGGTCACGAGCAGATCGCGCGAGCCGTTGTCGCCTTCTTTGGTAGCGATGGCGACGGCGTCGTTGTACTGCTTGACGGCCCCGACTTCCAGGGCGAGATCGCTTTCGATCATGCCCTTGACGGTGCCGCCAACGTTCAATTCCAGCGGCATCATCGACGGGCTGCCTTCGAGGAACAGGATGCGCTCGATCAGCACCTCAGCATGCTTCATTTCGCCGATGGATTGTTTCTTGATGAGATCTGCAAGTTTGTGGTAACCCCAGTTTTCGCACATTTCTGCGTGCAGAAAATACTGGTTGATGGCAGTGAGCTCTTCGCGAAGAGCTTTATTCAACTCAGCCAGGACTTTAGGATTTCCTTTCATAGCGCACCGAGTATGCCAGAAACTAAGGGGAGGCGTAAATGTCTTGCATCACAGATTCAAGAGGCGCCGATTCAAAATAGCACCGCTCCGGCCTTTTCCATATGACGGAAGCCTTCGGTAGCCACGGCGGCCATGATCATCAGGGTTCCGTTGTAGCCGACGTGCATCAGGAAGCTGGCGGCCACCGATTTGGTCACGGCGCGAACAGTGGTCAACGCCACGCCGACCAAGAAGATAATCAGGGCCGCCCCCCAGGCATATCCGTATTGCGGCAAGTGCATCAGGCCGAAGGGCAAGGCGGTGAAGAAAATGCCCAGCGGAACGCCGATGCGCCGCTCCAGCACCGGATATAGGAATCCGCGAAAGAAAAGCTCTTCCATTAGCGGACCTAGCGTGACAGCGAAAATCGAGGTGAGGTAGGCGTCGATGGGGCGGGCGAAAAACTGCTCGAACGGCGTGCTCTTCGGTGTGGGCAGAAAATGTTCGAGAATATCCAGGGCAAATAGAAGGGCAGTGCCGGAGAGCAGCAACAATCCAACCCGCCGACGCGGCCAATTCCAGCGAATGGCCTGCCAGAAGCGCACGTGATACTTACCCTCCACCAGCATGACCATGAAGATGGCCACCGCAAGGTAGGTCAGAAGCTCGGAAAGCAAGGCGAGCATGGGCTTCTGGGCGACCTCGGCAAACTTCTCCCGCGGATACTCCAGTTGCTGCGCCAAAATGACCATGACCAGTTGCACCACGAACAACGTGAGCAGCGTGAGGCCGGCGATCTGCAGCACGTCCCAACCGGTCCACACCGGGTCGCGCGGTTGCAGTGGCGAAAGCCGCGGCAAGGGTTCCGCGCGGAAGGGTTCGGGAGCCGATGGAGGCAAAAGTGGCTGCGACTGGCTCGTTGCCGGGGGATTGAATTGCGGATTATCGGGCAATGACAAGATCGGATTTCCTGACTGAGAGCTCGTTATTCGTACCTGCTACCGGGCTACAGCTTCGCTTCTTTTGTCATTCTGAACCCGGCGGAGAACCTATGCATTTCGGGCGCACCGATCGATAACTTTGTAGGTCCGGCAAAGACCGCGGCTCAGGCTGACAAACGATACTGACTTCTTCCGTCCCATCATCCAAGGAAATTCGCACCCGCCCCGCGACAGCCCGCTACTGAGAACCGAGAACTGCCCTCCCAAAATAACCCGCCAGCGCCTGCCCGGTATATGACTTCTTCACGCGCGCAACCTGCTCGGGCGTACCCTGAGCGACGATCCGTCCGCCCTCCTCGCCGCCTTCGGGGCCGAGATCCACAATCCAGTCCGCGTTGCGGATCACGTCGAGATTGTGTTCGATGATGATAATCGAATTACCCAGGTCGGTGAGCCGGTGGAGCACATCCAGCAGCTTCTTGACATCGTCAAAGTGCAGTCCGGTGGTTGGCTCGTCAAGAAGATAAAGTGTCTTTCCGGTCTGCCGCTTGCTTAACTCGCGAGCCAGCTTGATGCGTTGCGCTTCGCCACCGGAAAGCGTAACCGCCGACTGCCCGAGGTGAATATAGCCCAACCCCACATCAACCAGGGTTTGCAGTTTCTGTTTTACCTGGGGAATGTTTTCCAGGATGGGCAACGCATCGGACACCGGCATTTCCAGCAAGTCGGCGATCGAGTAGCCGTTGTATTTCACCGCCAATGTCTCTGAATTGTAGCGGCGTCCACCGCAGACCTCGCACAGCACATATACATCGGGCAGAAAATTCATTTCGATGCGCCGCTGACCCTCGCCCTGGCAAGCTTCGCAGCGTCCGCCGGAAACGTTGAACGAAAACCGCCCGGCTTTATAGCCGCGCTCGCGCGATTCCGGCAGCATGGCATAGAGGTCGCGAATCGCAGTGAACACGCCCGTATAGGTTGCGGGATTCGAGCGCGGGGTGCGGCCGATGGGAGACTGATCGATGCGGATGACCTTGTCGATATGCTCAGCCCCGGAGATCGCCTTGTGCTCGCCCGCTTTTTCACGCGAGCGATAGAGTTGCCGGGCCAGGGCACGATAGAGGATGTCATTGACCAACGTCGATTTGCCCGATCCAGAGACTCCGGTTACAACGGTCATCACGCCGAGGGGAAAGGTCACGTCGAGATTCTTGAGATTGTTTTCCTTTGCGCCCAGGATCGTCAGTGCCGCATCATTCCGTGGACGCCGGTCCCGCATCTCGATCTGCATCTTGCCCGAGATATAGGCTCCTGTGAGCGAATTGGGATCGCGCATGATTTCCGACGGCGTACCGTGCGCGACCAGATTTCCTCCATGCCGGCCGGCGCCTGGGCCGAGATCGATCACGTAATCGGCGCGCCGGATGGTTTCTTCGTCGTGCTCAACTACGAGCACGGTGTTGCCGAGATCGCGCAGATTTTCCAGCGCGGTGAGCAGGCGTCCGTTGTCGCGATGATGCAGGCCAATGGAAGGCTCATCGAGCACATAAAGCACGCCGCGCAGCTTTGAGCCGATCTGCGTTGCCAGACGAATGCGCTGGCCCTCCCCGCCCGACAAGGTCGCCGCCGAACGATTCAGAGAGATGTATCCCAGGCCAACCGCATGCAGGAATTGCAGCCGATCCACCACTTCGTGCATTACGCGGCCAGCGATAATAGCCTCGCGTCCTGCCAGCTTGATTGCCTGCGCCACTTCCAGCGCCCGCGAAACCGGCAGCGCCGTAAACTCGGCGATCGACATACCGTTCACCTTCACCGCCAGGCTCTCAGGACGCAGGCGTCTTCCGCCACACGCCGGACATTCCGTCGCCGACATGTGATCCATCAGCCAGTCGCGATAGCCTTCGGAGGTGGACTCTTCAAGATTCTGCTTCAGATATCCGAAGATGCCGTGAAATCCCGTCTTGCCCCCGCGCCCTGGCTCACCATTCAACAGAAAATCCTGAACCTTCTGAGGAAATTTTTCGAAAGGTGTGCTCAGATCGATGCCATAAGCCGCCGCCGAAAGCTTCAGCATGTGGATCAGGTGTTGCGAAGCCGAACCTGGCCCCAGGCCGCCGTCGAGCAACGGCTTCGACCAGTCGTTAATAACTTTTGCCGGATCGAAATCGTATTTGCTGCCGAGGCCGTGGCACTCCGGACAGGCGCCGTACATGCTGTTGAACGAAAACGAACGCGGCTCTAGTTGGGGAACGTTGATGCCGCAATCCGGGCAGGCCAGCTTCTCCGAGTAAAGATGCTCCTCGCCTCCTACCACAGCCACCTGCACCAGTCCACCCGCCAGCTTCATTGCCAGACCTACCGACATTTCCAGCCGATGCTCGATTCCCGGTTTTACGAGCAACCGGTCGATCAAAACTTCAATGGTGTGGTTCTTGCGCTTGTCGAGATTGATCTCGTCATCGAGATTCATCAGCTCGCCGTCGATCCGCGCCCTCGTGTAGCCGTGTTTGAGAAGCGTTTCCATCTCTTTCTTAAATTCGCCCTTGCGGCCGCGAACAATGGGCGCCAGCACCATCACACGGTCCTCCGGAGTCAATGACATGACGCGCTGCACAATCTGGTCGGCGGACTGGCGGCTGATCGCGCGTCCACACTTTGGGCAATGGGGAACCCCGATCGAGGCGAACAGCAAGCGAAGATAATCATAAATCTCTGTAATCGTCCCGACGGTCGAACGCGGACTGCGGCTGGTGGTTTTCTGCTCGATCGAGATCGACGGACTTAATCCGTCGATGGCGTCCACGTCGGGGCGCTCCATCTGATCCAGAAACTGGCGCGCGTAGGCCGAAAGCGTCTCCACGTAACGCCGCTGGCCCTCGGCGTAAATCGTGTCAAATGCTAGAGATGACTTGCCTGAGCCGCTCAAGCCGGTGACTACCGTCAGGGTGTTCCGCGGTATCTCTACATCGATGTTCTTCAGATTATGCTGGCGGGCTCCGCGAACCGAAATCTTGGTGATGGCCATTCCCAATTGTCCCAATAAGCCTCGCGGGGTTCCCTTCCGTAATGTGGACAGGCCTACAGAGCTGTCCGAAAGTAGGAGTGCGCAGCTCTACTCCGTATCTTAGTCGTTAACAGTGGTGAGCGTCAACGCGGGTAGATTGGGAACAAGCCCGAAGAAGCCGGAAAAAGCTGCATATACGCGGTTAAAGCTGGCTGCATCACATAACAGTGTTTAAGGTGAACCTCAAGTGAACGCGTTTTTTGTGCCTCTGCTGCTCTTCCTCACCGTCGTGACTTCCGTGAGTTTTGGGGTTCTGGCCGCGTATGCCGCGGTTTTTGCCATCCTACATAGTTTCGGCCGGCCCTCGCGGCCCGAACCGAAGCTCCAGCAACCCCGCCTGGTATTGATCCCGAGCCAGAACCAAGCCAGCGGCGACTAGAAACCTTAGGTACGTCCTACCAGCGGTGGCTAACCCGCGCCGATTTAACTCATTGCCTTTCTTCTCCTCGGCTCGCCACTGCCAGCAAATACCACGCTGCATGGGGCAGCCATTGCTCTCCCCAGCGCCAGTCATTGTCGGCGCCGGTCTGGCGATAGGTCAGGAGGTAGTCGATGTCGCTTTCATCGTGAAATCCCGAGGTAATGCCGTTGGAAATGCCGCCCGGCGCGTTGGTGAATTCCCAGGAATCAAAATACATGTAGGGAGGATTGTTCCGGCCCACGCCATTCAGCATGCATGAATCAAACGGATTCAATCCCAGGATCCAATTAAGCTGATCGGTGGCGAAAGCTTCGAGCTGCTTGCGAAATGGTTCGTCGGCGGGGAATAAAGGCTCTGCCAGCCTGGCCGCCGTAGCCAGGGAAGCCAGCCGGGCATTTTCCCCTTGCCACCAGGGAGCAGCATCGCTGTTGTGGGGAAAGAAAAAGCTGGTGCGACGGGCTCCTTTCTTGTCTTGTACGTATTCGCGGCTATAACCGAACGGGTTGTTAACCTCCTTTGTGATGAAAAGCTCGAACTCCAGCGATTTCTTCACGGAGTCCAGAACACTCTTGCGTGTCGCAGCATCGGCGGTTTGCGCATAGTAGAGCAGGCTCACCACGGGAAACCCCGCATCGGAAGCGTGAAAAAACGGACGCTCGCCATCATCCGCACGCCAGTAATTGTGGTAGCCTCCGGCGCTGATCTGCCGGTTCATCAGGCTCCGCGCGCGGCGATCGGCCGCAAGCCTGTACTTCTCCTCTTTCGTAGCTCTATAGAGTTCGGTGGCCGCTGCCAGCGCGCAATAGTCGTCGACGATGTTTTCCTTGCCGTCATTGGTCAACTCCAGATTGTTCCTTTCCAGAAAGTCAAAGGCATCTTCGGCGGTTTTCAAGTAGTCGTGGCTGGAAAATTGCCCGGCAACCGGGTAGGCGCTGGCCATGGCGAGCGCGGCGATGGCGATCCCGCCCCCGGAACGGTAGCTGACTTCGTATTCCAGGTCGCTATTGGCTTGCTCCACCATTTCTTTGGCTCCCTCACCGGGCGCAGCCTCAATGCCGAAGTGCTTCATCTCACCGGCGATACTGCGTTCCTCCGGAACTTGCTTTACGCTGCCCGTCGACACCGATCTGTAGAACGACCCGTTCGGCACTTTCATCCTCACTAGGTAGTCGGCGCCAAACATGGCCTCATCCAGGAGATGGGATCGATAGCGCACAAAATTAGGATTTCCGCGTAGCAACGTTTGCTCGTAACTCTTTAGCAGGCTGTACACCACAAGCGGAATCTGCTGTGGGTTGAAATAGGTGGAGAAAGACAGATGAGACAGATGTTTGCCGTAGTCGCCGGTGGCGTCCCACCAGCCCCCGTGAGCGTCCACCGTGCCGGCTTTCGCGCCCTCGAACTTCAAGTGGCTATCTGCCTTGTCATATTGGCCGGAGCTGCGCTCGTCTTTGAAGTAGTAGATGACATCCGACATCGTGTTTCTCTCCAGCAGATTGCGCTGGATGCGGAAAGGGAACGATCGAACTTTTCCGGAGTTTACCTGGCACTCGAGGTAATACTTCCCTTCCATCGAAAAGGAATCGAAATCGAGAGTCCAGAAGTACCAGTCGCGCCATTTCTGCACCGGACCCGCAGTTTTTGCCGGCACGGAGATTACTTGCTCACCGGTCGCATTGTTTCTCAGCGCGCAATCGGAAACCATATTCCCGGCTTTGCCGAGAATCACCGCATGTTTGGGACCGGTGGGTTCGTATCCGAGATGATTGGTGAGAATCTTCAGCTCACCAGCGAACGATGCTCCGGGGAAAACGATTAGCAAACACGAAACTAGAATTAGAAGAAAGAGGCGCTTCATGATGACCTTCCTCGTGCACCGGTATCAGAATAACGATCGGAACAACGCCATAGGGTAGGCTTTCGGAAGGAGTTCTTCAACATCCCGTGGGCGGAACTTTCGCTCCATGAAACGTAAAGGATTGCGCCGCACGTGTTAGCATTTTCCTGGGATCTCCGCTCTCGCGTAAGAATGATCCGCAGTTGTCCCATCCCGTGGCGCCTCGCTGGTTTGCTGCTCCTGGGGATATACCTGTGCCCGAGCTCCTCCCGGGCTGCGGAGCCGCCCTGGCTGGAAATCCATTCCGCGCACTTCACCGTCATCACCGATGCCGGCGAAAAGAAAGGCAAAGAAGTTGCGCTGCGCTTCGAACAGATGCGCGCAGTCTTCGCCAGTCTCCTGCTCAAGGATCGCCTGAATCAGCCGGTCCCCTTGACGATTCTGGCGTTGAAAAACGACAAAGACTTTTACCAGACGGCTCCGTTGCAGAACGGCCAGCCGATTTCGGTCCCGGGTTTCTTCGTTCCCGGCCAAGATCAGGACTTTATCGTCCTCAACCTGTTCGAGGAAGAATCCTGGCGGGCCGTGGCGCATAGCTTTGCCCACATGCTGCTCAATTACAACTATCCGCCGGCGCAAGGATGGTTCGACGAGGGACTGGCAGAATATTTTGGTTCGATTCGCGTCGACAACCGGCAAGTGGAAATCGGCGGCGACCCGGAACTGCGCTCGGCCTTCACAGAAGACTTGCTGGAAAACCAGGACGAAGTTCGCAATCCGCCCAAATCACTTACCGAACTGCTGGGCGCACAGGTTTGGATCTCGATTCCCGATCTGTTCACGATGACGCATGACACTTCCACTTATCAGGAAGGCACGCATCGCACTCTGTTTTATGCGGAATCGTGGATGGTCATGCACTACCTGATTCACGCTCAGAAACTGCCCGAGACGGGAACCTATTTCGGCCTGGTGTTGAACCAGCACTTACCCGTCGAACAGGCCATTCAGAAGGCCTACGGCATGACGCCTGTGCAGTTTGAGCAGGCGGTGAAGGACTACTTTCACTCGCTCACCCCATTATTCATCGCTCTGGACGCCTCGAAAGAACCTGAGCCGACGACCAGTACTCCGCAGGTCTACCAATTTCCGGTTTCTGTCGGTCCGGACAGCATGGAGATGGTCGGCAAGCCCCTGGCTGAGGCCGATGCCCGGGCCATTGTGGCAGAGATCAAGATTCGTATTCCCGACCGCCGCGAAGCCGGGATGGCGGAATTGAAGGCGCTGGCATCTGCGCCCGGCGCCCCGGTCGTGGCAACGCTGCATAGCTCAAAAGACGACGATAAATCCAAGACTTCGCTGGTTACCGGTAATGAAATTGCGCATCGCGCCCTGGCTTATGACCACTTGCAGTGTGGCGAGTTCGACGCTGCCGCCGAAGAATTGAGCGATGCTGCCGCTCTCGACCAGCGCGACACGTGGATTCGCTATTACCTTTCCCTGCTCAAATACCGCATTGCGGAGACCAGCAAGAAAGACATTCAGGGCCTCGCTAACATGATGCAGGATCTGCGCGCTGTGCTCGATTGGTATCCTGAATTCGCCGACGCCTACGACCTGATGGCGGTAGCGCGAACCGAAGGCGGAGGACCGACCGCGGCGATGCAGGCAGAGCGCGCCGCCATGCAACTCAGCCCGCGCAACGAAGTCTACGTGTACCATCTCTCGGAAATCTACGTGGAAGCCAAGCAGTGGGAGGCGGCGCGGGCCCTGCTGGACCGGTTGAAAGCGAGTTCGAATTCCGCGGTGGCGGCTAAGGCCCGGCAACAACTCGATCAGATCGCCAGCGAGCAGAAGTACGGGATCACGGGCGCGTCGGCTACCGCGTCAAGCAAGTTGGCTCCTCAACCCTCACCTTTCGATGTGCTCGACCAGGATGCTGCTAAGCGTGCCGGCCAGGAGCAGGCAGTGGTTAACACCGACGTAGCCGATATGCGCCCCACTAAGTTCCTGCAGGGCAAGCTGGTAAGCGTGGACTGCTCGAAAGCCCCGGCCGCGGTCCTGACCGTAGCCTCAAGCGGCGCCCTCCTGAAGTTGCGCACCGCCGACTACAAGACTCTGGTGCTTATCGGCACTGACCGGTTCTCATGCGCCTGGGCCAACCGCGCCGTCTCGGTCAATTACAAGAGCGGGGGCCCGTCGGACGGAGATGTGGTTTCGCTCGAAGTCCGGTGAGGGCAGCTTCCAAGGAGTCCGGGCGGAAATCACTTCGATGGCATCACCGGCACGATCAATGCCGAAGGATGCCCGGCGTCGTGCAGGATCGTATTCGTGGCCGGGACAAAATTGCGCGCGAATGCGGTTTCTTCCCCGGTGTTGAGATTGCGGTCAAAGCGGGGGAAATTGCTGCTGGAAATCTCCAGGCGCAGCGTGTGGCCGCGGAGAAAAACATTGCTCGTAGCCCACAGATCGAGAGTGATTTCGTAAATTTCCCCTGGGTTCATCAGAGCGGCATGCTCCGGAGAATTGCGGTAGCGCATGCGAAGGATGCCTTCTGTCAGGTTACGCGCAAAGCCATCGGACGAGACGTCCACAAGCTTCGCCGTAAAGTCTGTATCGACCGCTGACGATCTCACGTAGAGATCGGCTGTAACCGGTCCGGTCACTTCCAGGTCACGAGCCAAAGGCCCGATGGAGTAAACCAGAACATCATCGCGATTCTCCACCCCGCGCTGGTCGCGCGGGCCGGGCTCCAGGTGCTCGGCGTCGCAGCACAGCGGTCCGCCCATCGTAGGCACAGGATTTGCCGGATTGTAGACATAAGTGTCAGGCGCTTCGGACCTCGGAGCAGAGGTGGAAAGAGATCCATCGCCGCGAAGTGAATTAGCCCTTCCGCTTGAATGTAGAAAGTATTTGGTTGGCACGGCTTGCGGAGGCGGCCAGTCGTCCTCCTGCCGGTATTCATTCACCCCCATTACGAACAGCTTCACGGGCTTGTCCGTGGAAAATTCATTCTTAATGCCTTTAAAGAGAAAGTCGTACCAGTCGAGGATTACATCGGTATACACGTTTTCAGTGGCATGAGGACCAAAATCCACGTCGCCAATGCGGCGGCCAAAGCCGGCGTGCCCTCCAATTTCAATCAGCAGGTGCTGCCCGGTTCGAGCTGCCTCGGTGGCTCCATATTTCTTGGCACCCGTGTAGTTGCGCAACGTCCCCGCGTTGAAGATGTCGTACCAACCGCCCACCTGAAGCATGGGGACCGTGATCTTCGAGAAATTTCCCTCGATCGACCACTGCTTCCAGTAATCGTCATAGTCGGGATGCGCGAGCCAGTCGAGATAATACGGTGCAAGTATCTGAGTCAGTTGCGCATCGGCCGGCAGTTTGCCGAAATTGAAGACCGGATAGCTCACCAGCGGCAGCACTGGAGCGCCAAGCAGCGCGTCAGTGTTCGTATCGATCAGGCGGGTTAACGTGTTCTGGGCAAGCTGTGAAGTCCAGTTCTGATCGAACCATTGTTCGAAAGCGCCCGATTGGTAGGTCCAACCGTCGTGGTAGTTGCTCGCAGTCATGTTGGGGGCGATTCCGGCTAGGTGCGGGGGTTGGGCAATGGCAGCGAGCATTTGCGTCGCGCCGACGTACGAGGCGCCCATCATGCCCACTTTGCCGTCGCAGTAGGGAAGCCCGGCAGCCCATTCCACGGCATCGTAACCATCCGCCTGCTCGTGCTTGAAGGGGTACCATTCTCCCTCGGAACGGTAGCGCCCACGAACGTCCTGAACGATGACGACGTAGCCCCGCGGCACCATCTTGAAAACAGGATCAACCGCCCAATCGGCGCTCTTGTTGTAGGGCGTGCGCATCAGGATGACAGGAAGTTTCTCCGAAGACTTGGGCCGGTAAATGTCGGCGTAGAGAGTTACGCCGTCGCGGGTTTTCATGGGCACATCATGCTGAATGATAATATCGGCGGACACGAGCGTGCCCTGGGCGACCAGCGGCGTGGGCAAAAGCAGGGTGAATGCCGTGACGAAAAACCCGAATGCCAGAATCGATAGCCGGGAAACGCGCTTGCTCATGCTTTCTTTTGCCTCCTGCTGCATTGCGGCCTGGGAGAGGCATCGCATGCGGTTCCCGCATTATTTTTTATTTTCTGTATTGAGGCAAGGCGCTTTTCGTCCTCCAATGTCCGCTTCCAACTTCTGAGCGGGAGAACCAATGTATTCAAGCGGCGACCGGCCCGACGCCAAAGCAATAGCGCAACTCGCCTTCCGCTTCGTGTTGATTGTTGGCATCGTGAACTTCTTCGCTGATATGACCTACGAAGGGGCGCGAAGCATCATCGGACCGTTTCTTGGCTCGCTCGGGGCGAGCGCAGCCATTGTGGGTTTCGTCGCCGGATTCGGCGAGATGGCAGGTTACGGCCTGCGCTCAGTTTCGGGATACGTTGCCGATAAAACCCACCAGTACTGGATTCTCACATTTGTCGGCTATGCGATCAACATGCTTGCCGTGCCGGCCATGGCCTTGGCGGGGAACTGGCCCGCGGCGGCAGCATTCATCGTAGCCGAGCGAACCGGGCGGGCCGTGCGCAAACCCGCGGTCGAGGCCATGCTCTCGCATGCCGGTCATGCCATCGGACATGGTTGGGTCTTCGGCCTCAATGAGGCTCTTGACCAGACAGGAGCTACCCTCGGACCCTTGGTCGTCGCCTGGGTACTCTATCGCCACGGAGGTTATCGTCATGCCTTTGCTGTGCTGTTGATCTCGGCTCTGCTTTGCCTGAGCGTGCTCTTCGTGGCGTGGGCTTTGTATCGACGGCCCGAGGATCTGGAGGGCACATCCGAACGAGGATTGGCGGACCGAGCGTTTTCGCGAGCCTTCTGGCTTTACCTGGGCGCGGGTGCACTGATCGCCGCGGGATTTGCCGACTTCTCTTTGATTGCGTTTCATTTTCAAAAAAGCGCGAGCGTTCCGCAGGGTTTGATCCCGGTCTTCTACGCTGCGGCCATGGCAACGGGCGCCATCGCTTCCCTGATTTTCGGAAAGCTGCTGGACAAAATGGGTCTGCCCGTTCTTCTGGTCGGGTTCGGAATTCCCGCATTATTTGCGCCGCTGGTCTTCCTCTGCGGCGTCAGGCTCGAGTTCGTTGGCATGATTCTGTGGGGAGTGGGGATGGGCGCGCAGGATTCGTGCCTCAAAGCCGTACTGTCGCCGGTTATTCCTTCCAGCAGGCGCAGCACGGCGTTCGGGGTTTTCGATACCGGCTTCGGAATCGCCTGGTTCGCGGGCAGCTCCATCATGGGCTTGCTATATCAGATATCGATTCCGGCTCTCGTCACGTTCTCGGTTGCTCTGCAACTTCTGGCGCTCCCGGTGTTCGCGGTGGCACCCAGGAAGGAGTGACGCTTCCCACTGGCGGCAAGCGGTCCCGAGCCAGAACTGCCGGTCCAACGCGATCAACCGGCCGGCAAAAAACCCTCCCATGGGGAAACGGGAGGGTTCGACATCATTGGAATTCGTGGGTTATGCGCGGACGACATTGCCCGCCTGAAAACCTTTCGGGCCTTTGAGCAGATCGAACTCCACGGTCTCTCCTTCGTTGAGCGTGCGGTAGCCGTTCTCCTGGATAGCGGAGAAATGTACAAAGACGTCTTCGCCCGTGGAGCGCTGGATGAAGCCATATCCCTTCGCCCCGTTAAACCACTTCACAGTTCCCTTCTCTCTCACGGAATAACTCCTTTCACCTTGTCGCGAAGAATTAAGTTCGCCGGACGTTCCGTACGAAGCCCCAAGCCATCGGAGCACCCCCTCAGGAAAGCCGGACGAACTCGGTTGCGTCTTGCCGGGCGGAAGAATGCTCCAAAAAAGAAAAGACCCCTCAGCCTGGCATCGCAAGGAGCATTGCGGCGCGAGCTGCTGGAGTCCCGAACGATCGGCGCTGTTTCCACCACTCCACTCAAAACGTCAACCTGCCTTAACTGCACATTGCCAAGCTTAACTTCCAGCAATGAGCACCAGATAATACGCAGTGTTGAAACGTTTCGCAAGAAGAATTAGCAGGCGGGTTCTCAACGATATTGCGGGTTGACCACGGGTCATGTCGTAGGCTTTAACAAAGTAAAAGAAATGAAACCGAATTCATAGCCGGGAAACTTTGGTTTTTCCCCAGCGGAGGTTTGCCTGCAACCCTCTGATAAGATTGGAAAAGAGCTGTGTCGCAGCAAACCACAGATACGCCTCTCGCGGGGGCGGGAGGAGAACTGGCGCCCCGTGGTCCTCGCAAGCGCGGGCGCTCTCCAGGGCTCGCAATTTCCACCATGAAGTACCTGATGCGCACCGAGGTGCATACGTTTGCATTTTCGGTTGCTGCCAACGCCATTCTGTCGTTTTTTCCTTTTGTCGTGCTGTTGATGACGCTTATCCGCCGCGTCTTTCGCTCGCGCGTAATGTACGACGTAGTGTTGGAGCTGCTGCGCGACTACCTGCCCGCCGGGCAGGACTTTGTGATCCGCAATCTGAATGCGATGGTGAATTCGCGGCATTCCGTGCAGATCGCGTCGCTGCTGATTCTGTTGATTACCTCTTCCAGCGTCTTCCTGCCACTGGAGGTCGCGCTCAACCGAATCTGGCACTTCCCCGACAACCGCTCATACTTCGGCAATCAACTAATCTCCCTGGGATTGGCCTTCGCTTGCGGTGCGCTGGCTCTCTTGTCGATTGCTCTGACAGCGGGGAACGTCGAACTGATGCAATCGGTTCTCCGCGGACACGCCTCCGGCTTCATCCGCATGGTTGGATTCATGGTGATGAAGGCGTTCGCAATTGTCGCCAGCATCGCGGTTTTCTTTCTTATTTATAAGGTACTTCCCAACGGCAAGGTTCCGGCCAAAGTGGTGTTGCCCACGGCGGTTATTTTGGGCTTGCTCTCTGAGGCGCTGAAATACGGATACATCATCGCTCTGCCCAGGTTGAACTTCGGGGAAGTTTACGGTCCCTTTGCTCTTTCAGTCAGTATGATGTTCTGGGCGTTTCTATGGGGACTGTTGCTGCTGGCCGGAGCCAATCTTTCCGCAGAGGAGCATCTTCGCCGGCGGCTGTAGATATTTCTGCGTCCCGACATCGAGCCCAAAGTACCGGTTCATCTCCCTGCATACGGCTCGTTCTACGACCACCGTGCGGGAACGCGGAAGAATTGATTCGTTGTGATAGGATTCTTAAATTACCTTTGTGGGGTGAGTTCGTTTAGCGCCGATGCGCCCGATCTCCAAAGTAACGGCTTGCATTTGCCTCGGGTTGACTCTGTGGTCTGTGGTGGCCCTTGTAACTCACCATCACTCCAGTGCCTCTGAGTCACAAACCTGCCAGATTTGTATCGTCGCGCACTCCACGGTTCCTTCGGTAGTTTGCCCACTACCTGTATTAATCGTCGTCCGGATTTCCAGCACGCCCACCTTACCGGAGTCCGCTCCGCGGCAGTCTCTTTCCTTTGAAATAAGCAATCGTCCGCCTCCGTCGGTCTAAGGCAATCACTAACAGCGGCCCGGCTCCTTCTTCAAGAGCCGCGCTTCCGATTCGGCTTAGATCGCATTCCTTAGGAGGACTCAATGCTGATTTCTTATAAGAAGTCGCTGTTTGCGGCCCTATTTGTGCTGTTCTGCCTCACTCCGGGCTTCGCCGGAGAGAATGTCGGCAACTCCGGATCCGTGGAGGGTACCGTTCAGGATTCCACGGGAGCTGTGGTGGCCCATGCCACGGTTGAAATCCGCAACCCGGTGAGCGGCTACGATCACTCTACAACAACCGACGCACAGGGAAAATTCAGTTTCACCAATATACCTTTTAATCCCTACCACCTGACGGTGGTAGCAAACGGTTTCGCGCCGTATGTAGAAGATGTAGAACCGCGTTCGGCAGTGCCCATAACCCTGTCGATCACGTTGCAGGTGGTTAGCTCCACGACGACGGTTAACGTCCAGGCGGAAGGCGGCGACCTGGTTGAGACTGATTCCACCTTTCATACCGATGTGGATAAGAGTCTGTTCGACAAGCTTCCGCTGGAGAGTCAGTCTTCCTCGGTGAGTTCGCTGGTGACGCTCTCTACCCCAGGGATAGCCGCCGATTCCAACGGCCTTTTCCATGGCTTGGGGGACCATGCGGAAAATTCATTTGTAGTCGACGGTCAGCCCATCACCGATCAGCAGAGCAAGGTTTTTTCCAACCAGATTCCACTCGATTCGATCCAGTCCATGGAGGTCATCGCTGGGGCTCCCCCGGCAGAATATGGCGACAAGACCAGCGTGGTCATCAACGTGACCACCCAGTCCGGACAGGGCATGACCCAGCCGCATGGCGCGGTTACCGCCTCCTATGGTTCTTTTGGCACCTCCCTTCTTGACTTCAACCTCGGTTATGGAAAGCAGAACTGGGGCAACTTCATCTCAGCGAGCGGCCTGAACACCGGCCGGTTTCTTGACCCGCCGGAATTCACCGTCATGCACGACAAAGGGAACGAAGAGAATGTGTTTGACCGGGTCGACTACCAGATTTCTTCCGGCGATTCCATTCATTTGAACCTTGGCTACACGCGGTCCTGGTTCCAGAACCCAAATTCTTTCGACAGCCAGGACGCGACGGCGTGGTCAGGCGCAACCGTAGACAACGGAGGTCTCGACCCCTTCGGCGATTTGGTTGGGCCCGCCGACCAGCGTTCGCAGATCAAAACCTTCAATATCTCTCCTTCGTGGACGCGGCTAATCAGCACGACTTCGGTGTTTACGCTGGGCGCTTGGGTGCGCCGCGATCAATACAACTATTATCCCAGCGGTAATCCGTTCGCCGATCTGGCGCCCGACCTTCAGGCGCAAACCGTGGGTCAGAACCGCACCCTGACCAATGCCGGGCTGCGTTCGGACATCTCCTATGTGAAAGGCATTCACAACCTCAAGGCGGGCGTTACCTATGAGCAGACGCTTCTGAACGAGAACGACATGCTGGGCATCGTCGACCCGACATTCAATGCTCCCTGCCTCGACGCCAATAACAATCCAGTATGGATTGGAAGCACTCCTTCGTTCCCCAACGATCCATCCCAGTGCGCCGGCGCGGGTCTGCAACCCAACATTGCCAGCAATCCAAACGCGGCCTCTCCTTTCAATCCACTACTGGGCTGCTACGATCTGACCCGGCCAACTCCCTCGGGAAACGATGGCTGTCCAGCCTCCGCCAGCGGGTTGTTCGGTTTCAACGGCCACACCGACGTAAAGGAACT
>Ga0335073_10002146_pt1 | contig 26980 bp, 20 predicted proteins | sample Lox_Sample_22_FD_207093 | JGI IMG/M metagenome (GOLD analysis project Ga0335073, IMG submission 207093) | Soil microbial communities from Loxahatchee National Wildlife Refuge, Florida, United States - Lox_Sample_2.2 | ecosystem: Environmental > Terrestrial > Soil > Wetlands | place: USA...
TCAGTGCCAGATCTCAAGAGAAAACTCATGCGCTACATCCGCGAGTACAACAAGGCGCCCAAGACTGTGAAGTGGAAGTACTTCGATCCCACTCGTCGAATTACTCCTACATCAGCTGTTACAGTCCACTAGTGTCCTGAGTCACTAAATAGTGAACAGTTCTTCTGCCTCGATGTCCAAGGATAGACTGGGCTTTCGAGGGAGAAGCGATGCGGCGAGGTCCGAAGAACAGGTTTGAGCCGATTACGTTGACGACGGAAGAGAACAATCGACTCATGGAGTGGACGCGGCGGCACAAGACCTCCCAGGCCTTGGCGCTGCGCGCGCGCATCCTGCTGGCCTGTCAGCAGGATCGCTCCAACCGCGACGTCGGGCGGCAACTGCGCGTGACGGCGCAGACGGTTGGTAAGTGGCGCACACGCTTTGAGAAGCTGCGTCTGGATGAGGCGCGACCCGGCGCCCCACGCAGCATCAGCGATGAGCAGGTCGAGCGGGTGATCGCCAAGACACTGCACGAGAAGCCGAGAGAGGCCACGCACTGGAGCAGCCGCCTGATGGCACGCTCCACGGGTCTGTCGCAGAGTGCGGTGGTGCGCATCTGGCATGTCTTCGGGCTGCAGCCTCACCGGGCGGAGACTTTCAAGCTCTCGACCGATCCGCTGTTCATCGAGAAGGTGCGCGACATCGTGGGGCTGTATTTGAACCCGCCCGATCGGGCGCTGGTGCTGTGCGTGGACGAGAAGAGTCAGATTCAAGCCCTCGATCGCACACAGCCGATCCTGCCGATGATGCCGGGGCTGCCCGAGCGGCGCACGCACGACTACAGCCGGCACGGCACGACGACGCTCTTTGCTGCCCTGGATATCGCTACCGGCAAGATCATCGGGGAGCTGCACCGGCGCCATCGCGCCAAGGAGTTTCTCGCCTTCCTGCGCACGATCGATGAGTGCGTGCCCGAGAAGCTCGAAGTGCACCTGGTCATGGACAACTACGGGACCCACAAGACCCCGACCATTAAGGGCTGGCTTGCACGGCATCCGCGCTTCCACGTGCACTTCACACCGACCTCGGCTTCCTGGCTCAACCAGGTCGAGCGCTGGTTCGCCACGCTGACCGAGCGGCAGATTCGCCGTGGCACTCACCGCAGCACCCTCGAGCTTGAGCAAGCCATTCGACACTACCTGGATACCTACAATCGCCGACCCATGCCTTTCGTGTGGAGCAAGACCGCCGATGAAATCCTCGAGAGCATCAAGCGATTGTGTATGAAGATTTCTGATTCAGCACACTAGGGGGAGGCGATGCGTTCTGGAGGACGAGATCTTCTTCGGATGCGGGCTGGTTCGCCGAGGCAAACCCAGCTGGTGGTCCCGGAGCAACGCTGAGGATCTCGGTTTCCAGCTCTGCGATCAATACCCTTACATCGTCGGGCTTGCTCAGCGTCCAGGGCTCGGTGTACATGTTTGAACGCGGTGCTGCGAGTATCCTGAACAGCGCATCAACCTTCACATTGGTGCCGTGAAATGAGCCCTGCAAAGTTCCCTGCTAGAAGACCGGATGGATCGTTTTGTGTCGAGATAGGCGTTCAGATGGCCGGCAACATCAACACAGATCTCGTGCCCCGTATTCACGCATGGATCACTGATGAGTGGATGCCGGGGCACAAGACTTGGACTCTGGAGTGGAAAGCGGGTTCGAATCTAGCGATAAGTCGCGTGCAACCAGTCCACTATGACGACGAATTCGCGGCACTACCGCCACCGCAATCGTCTCCGCATGGACATCCAGGCCTACAAATCGTACGTTCTTCAGCGCCGGCTCCCATTTGTATGTGGCTCTGCGCCACAGTCTTTCCCGACTCGCAGCGTAATCCACGGTCTGCAAATCGGGAGCTGGTCGTGTTCCATGATGACTAACTAATCGTCTGATCGATCGACCGATCTCCGCCGCAGGTTAGATGTGATTGACGGCAAAACGTGGGGAGCAAAGAAAATTGAAATCGGAATTTAAAGCCGGCGACGCAATCGCGCTCGTGGCACTTGCCTTAGCAGGCTACACGTTTTGGTACACAACGTTCGACCAAGGTACCTTCGCTCAGCTCCGGCGGACCGGGAGCCGTCAGCGAGCCGAGTGACGGTGCCGGGGCTCGGCGCAGGCACTGCAATCGGTACTCCTACGGGCGGTAAGGTCGCGCGGAGGGAATGAGCGACGGTGGTGCGGCGAAAGGGGGAAAGGCATAGAGTGCCCGCTGGACTCGGTAAGGTCTTACTGGCGATCTCCATGTCGACAATGGCATAGGCGGTCGGTGGAAAGCCCGCGCCGGATTCGCGATTTGGTGCCGGTGTACGGCGCGCAGCAGCTGTCTCCCGCGAGCTAGACAACGATGACGTCGATCGGAAGCGGAAGCGAATCGCCCGCGCCTCATGCTGAGGGTAATGCGCAGCGGAAACATGAACGGGAGTCTGCGCGGACGGCTGAACACACTGTGAGGCATCCGCAGAGCAGGACGATAGACAAGTGGCTGATAGGAGCACTCGGCAGCGTCCTCGGTTTCCTACTTTCGCAGTGGGTGGCCCTGTATCAATTTTCAAAGACGCTGGAGACCACCAAACAGATCGAGATGGTACATCTCGCGCGCGAGCTGACAGCCGAATTCTTCACCGATCACGACAGTGCGCCACTTTACGAACGCATTAGAACGACGATCGAGTCGTGCGGCCGTATATATAAGTCCAACGGAGGAGCATTCGATAATGACCAGGTGAATCGCTATCTAGGCTTCTTTGATGACCTGGGGTTCTATTACCGCCGAGGTGCGCTCGATGAAGAGTCGATTAATCAGATCTTCGGCGCCTATATCATCGAAGCCTACGAGTATGAAGAGCTACAAAAGTACATTGCGGAACTGCAGAGAAACGCAAACCAGCAGAAGGCGTTTGTAGAGTTCCAGGCGTTAGGTGAACTTCTCTCTATGCGGTTTGATCGAAAGGCGCTCGCCGCTTCCTTTCCTGCGGCATGTCGTGCCTATTGGAATAGCCACCCAGCCACCTGAATGGTGTTTCGAATCATCTCATTGAGGAGTCTCCGAGAAATTATGTGTCCCCGCCACGTTATCCCAGTTGGACTGGTTGCTCTTCTGCTGGTCCCGGGTGTTCCGAGGCCCGTCTTTGCGGACAATCAGGCCGTTCAGGATCGACCCGGTGGATGCCCGGAGGGTCCGCCTTGTCCGCCGCATCGTGAGGGCCGCTCGTCCGAATCATCCGAGGCGGCTGACCGACCCGGACACAAGGAACATTCGCACAGGCGCAAATCGTCAAAGCCGAAGGTGGAGAAGCCCGACACCGGGAAACCCAAGCCCCCCTGACGAAGAGACCCGTAGCGCCTCTGTGGTAACCTATAGACACTTAACATAAGCAATAAGTACCTGCACGTTCTCCAAGTTACTCACTCAACTGCAGTGCGATGATGCGCATACATCTTATGTTTGCTACGGCGACAGAGGGTGGGCCGATCACGACGAGCGCGTAACGTGACCGTCGGATCGTCTAGAGACAAGCAGAAGCCTCACGCCGGGGCGAGCCTCACTCCACGTCGGGGGTCTGCGCGGACTGGACTTGACGTTGATCCGTGTTGCCGAAACACGGCGCGCATCCATTCACTGAGTTCCTGATACCGACCGCTGCGCCTGCCGTTCAGAACCGGTAGTGGGCGTCAACGAAGAATCTCCGGCCGATCGTGTCGTACGTTGCAGGCCAGGAATTCGCCCAATTCGCGTCGCTGTTGTCACCCATGATCGGTGGCAACCGGTTGGCCAGATTCACCACACCAATCGTGATCGCGGCCGATTTTGAAAGGGTATAGCTTGCATCGAAATTCAAGTAGCTGACGCCATCGATGTGTTCCACCGCGAGCGGAATTCCGAGGCCGCCGTCGTCGCTGACCGGGCCTATCAGTTGCCACTGTGCCGTCAGGGTGACTGGACCTCTGTTCCAGCCGACCGTTGTCAGCGCCTTCCATTTCGGAGAGGGGTTACCGCAGATGACGCCAAAGCGGCCCGCGCAGGCGTCTACCTGACTCGGAATGGCCGCAACCGGTGTCAGCGTCCGGTCGATCAGGTATGTGGCCTGGCTCGAAATGTTGAACGTACTCGTGCCGAGCGGCGGCTGCCACTGCACACCGAGATCAATGCCAGAGGTCTTGTAGCCTCCGGAGTTCGCCGCCGTGTCATCGACGTACAGAATGTCACCCGCAATGGGTGAGCGTACGATGCGCGAGCAGTAGTTGCTGAGGTCCAACTGGTAGCAAAGGTCCAGGATATTCGCGGCACCGATGCTGGTGATGTATCGGGAGATGTCGATGTCGAAGTAATCCAGGGTCACATCCGCGGTCGCGATGGGGCGGATAATGACTCCGGCCGTGTAAGTATTCGAAACCTCCGCTTGCAGTTGACTCGATCCTCCCTGTTCGTCACTGATTTGAGTATTCGGGTTGATTACCGTGCCGATCAGCGAAGCCGGGACACCCGTGGCGATGCACCGTGCCGCGAGGCTCGACCCGGGAGCCACGCCGTTACACGGATCAACGCCGGGAACCTCCACGATGCTGAGGGCGCCGTACAGGTCATTGATATTTGGAGCACGGGTTGCACGCTGATACTGACCCCGCACCGTAATGAAGTCCATGGGTTGATAGGCGAGCCCGGCCGACCAGCTCAAGACCTGACCCGTTGTCGTAATTGAGTAGTCAGATATACGCGCGGCGGCATTGGCGCTGAGTAGATGAATTCCCGGGATGTTGCGAAGAACGTCGGCGTTGAGTTCCAGGAAGCCCTCCTTTACATCGTACGAACCACTCACCGGACCCGACGGTGTGGCGCTGATCGTGTCGCCGGTGGAGGTGACCCAGTCCGGCACAAAATCGGCTGCTTCGCTCCGCCACTCGAATCCTGCGTCCGCGGCGAGCGCACCGCCCATGGGAAAGTCGAGGATTTCGTTGTTCGTCACGGTGAGATTGGCGACCTGGGTCATCGCTCGTTCGTTTTGGCTCGCCTGCTCGGCCAAGTAGGCAATTGAGGCGGCGGACATGTTGCCGGCTCCGAAGACGTTTGCGGGCACACATCCTTGAGCGCGGGCGAATGGATTCGCGCATACCAGTTCCCCCCCGTTCGCGATGCCCGGAAACGGGAAGGGACTGGTCGCACCAGTCGCGGGGTCGAGGAATGCGGTGTCGAGAGCGTTCTGGAGCCGGCTCTGTGAAAGGGAGTTCGGCTGATAGAGGTATCCGTTCGAGTTGCTGTAGTTAAAGTAGGCGTCGTAGGTCCACCCGCTGACGATGTCGCCGCGCAGACCGGTGACTGTTCGGACCGCCTGCCGATCGTAGTCGAATACTTCATTTCCAAACTCGACCCAGCGACGGGTTAGACCTGCGCTCACGTACCCGGAACCAGTGGTGTCGAACTGTCCGAGGTAGCTCTGAGTCGTCGCAGGAAAGAATGGGCTATTCACCTGCAATGTGACCGGAGTCGCGAACCCAGGGTTCGGTGGACCTGTCGTGTACGAGTCGACGTCGACGAACTCGGCCTCCTCATACAGCGTGACATGAGGTACAAGATCATAATGTCCCATCACCCCAATGATGCGACGCTCCGAGGGGACCTGCAGGTCGAGGTTGGGATTGTAGTTGTAGAAGCTTCCGTCGTACGGTTCCACCGTTCCGTTTGGCAAGAACATCATCGAAGGGCTATTGCCGAGACCCGATATCCGTCCGCCAATGATGGCACTCGATCCTCCTGGGATCAGGGGTGCGCCGTTTGGACTATCCTGGAGCGCAATGGCTGCGTAAGACCGGTTGATGCTGAGCACCGCATCGCGCTTGCCGTATTCGCCGAACAGGGTGAGGTTGCCGCGCCCCGTTTCCGAGTTGATCCCAAGCACGCTGCTTATGCGTAACTCACCCCCGTCCCCGTACTGTGTCTCGCCATAGTGCGCGTCGGTCTCGAACCCAGAGAAGTTCTTCTTGAGTATGAAATTGACGACGCCCGCGATTGCATCGGACCCGTACACGGCCGAGCGACCGCCGGTCACGATCTCCACGCGATCGATGAGAGCCTCGGGAATCGTGTTGAGGTCGACGACTTGAGTGTAGTCGGCGGCGATGTACCGGCGACCGTCGACCAATACCAACGTGCGCGAGGTGCCAAGGCCGCGCAGGTTGACAGTGCTCAGGCCGTCTCCGTCGCCGGAGAACTGGTCCTGGCTCGCAACGACCTGAGGTAGCGCAGTCAGTGCAGCGTCGATCGTGGTTGAGCCTCCCGCGAGAATTGTCTGCGGGCTCAGAACTGAAACCGGGCTTGCGTACTCGACACTCGGGGAGGACAGATGCGAACCGGTGACGACAACCTCCTGGAGGGAGTTCGCGCTTGCGTCCGGGGTAGTCGCAGCCGAAGAGGCGGCCGGCCCCTGTGCCGAGTCCGCGTCGGCCGCGAGCACGATCCTTCCGCAGATGGTGGCCGCGAGCAGACCGCTGGCCAGAGTCGCGAAAATGACAGTCCTAACTCGTCTGCAAGCGTGACGGCCGTCGGAGTGGCACGCCGATGCGCCGGGCGTCGTTGTCACTGGAGGCTCCCCATGTTATATTGTTGAACAATCCCAGTATTCATCAAAGCAACTGTTGCGTCAACTAGTCGCGCAGCAGTCGATCGCTCCTGGGAACGGTCTCCGACGATGAGCGTTTGGGTGAACGAGTCACTTTGAATCCGGGAGGCTTGAGGTGGAGAGTAAGAATGAGGGGGACTTGAGGGGTGGGAGCCGAGCGGACGAGTCGGTTTACAACCTATTCGGCGTGCGCCCGGTGGTGAACTGCTGTGGCATCTACACCGACCTCGGGGGATCAGTGTTGTCGGACACGGTGTGGGGCGCAGCGGCGGAGCTCAATCGCTCCTACATCAGGATGACGGAGCTTCTGACAGCGGCAGGCGCGATGATCGCGTCATTGGTTGGCGCTGAAAGCGCGCGCGTGACCCCTGGAGCGAGCTCGGCCATCGCGCTCTCTGTGGCGGCAACCATGACCGGCAACGATGGAGCGCGCTGGGAGCAGCTCCCCGATACGAGCGGCATGAAGAGCAAAGTCCTGATCGCCCGCTCGCACAGCCGCCGCTACAAATACGCGAGCTGCGTTCGAATGCCAGGCGCCCGACTACTCGAAGCGGGTCCCGAGGATCGCTTCGACCTCGACGCCCTGTTGCAGGCGGTGCGCGAAGACGTGGCGTGCGCTTTCGTGCCCGCCCACCTGCTCGACGGTTTCTCCGGCGTCTCCCAGCTCAGCACGCTCATCGAGAGGGTCCACCGCGTGGGAATTCCGGTCGTTGTGGACGCGGCCTACCTTTCTTACCCCATCGAGCTCTTGCGCGAGTTCGCGCGTTGCGGTGCAGATCTATGCTGTTTCAGCGCAAAGTATTTCTTCGGACCGAATGCCGGCGGCTTCGTCTCGGGAAGGCGCGAGCTGATCGAGATTGTCTCCGGACTCGATTTCACGGGATTTGAAAGTGGTCGTTTCCGGACCTTTGGCCGACCCTTCAAGATGAATCGATATGATGTCGCAACGACCGCACTTGCGCTTCGCGAATGGGTCGGACTTGACCACGCAAAGCGCTGGCAACGGTATGCCGACTCCGTTGCGAGAATTGCGCAGTCCGTGCCCAGGCGCACTGGCCTGCGCGCTGAGCCACGCTTGTTCACGATGAGCGAGGAGCTCGTGACCGGTTCGTCGGTCAACTGCCTCGCTCTCACCTTCGACAATTGTGGTTGCACCGCGGGTTCCGTGGCGGCTCGTCTCGAGGCTGGCGACCCGATCGTGGCGACGATTGTGCAGGCCGACACGCTGATCGTCGCCGTCGACGCGCTGCTCGCGGGCCAGGATGTCCTCGTGGCGCAACGCCTCGCGCGGGCGCTCGAATGAGAGCGCTCCAGCCGGAGCAGGTCAGTCCGTGTCGCCGATAAAGGCGATCAGATCGAGCTCAACGCGCGCATCGATCGTCAGTTGAACGCTCATGCTGATGCGAGCGGGCGGTGCCTCGCGAAAATACGCTCGGTAGGCGGCGTTGAATGCCTCGAATTCCGCGGCATTGCTCAAGTATGCGTTCACCTTCACGACGTCCTGGAGTGTGCCGCCGGCGAGCGCAAGCAGACGTTGGACGTGGGCAAAGATGGCGTCCGTTTCGGCAGCGATCCCGCCGGGCACGATACGCCCGTCAGAGCCGAAGCCGACCAAGCCGGATAGGAACAGGAACCCCCCGGCGAGTACCGCCTCGGAAAGCGGGAGCCCTTCCAGCCCAGCTCCCCCGATGATTGTCTTGCCCATCTTGCCCCAGTCACAGGCGCTATCGGCTACTGCATCCGCTCCATGAGCTGCTTCTCGGCATGGGCCAAGTGCGCCTCCAATGCGAGGCGCGCGCGCGCAAAGTCTCCGCCTGCGAGCGAGAGCGCAATCTCCGCGTGTTGCGGCACGCTTGCGGAAAGGCCTTCCTCCTGGAATGCGGGCGATACCAGGTGCGCGAGGCGCAGTCCCTTGAACAGGCTTCGGTGCCACTCACTCAGACGTGAACTGGCGGCGAGTTCGACGATCGATGCATGAAAATCAACATCCAAGTCAAACGCCTTTGCCCAGGCCTTCTCCGCCACGGCGGCTGCGAAGCTCGCATGGATCGCCGCGATTCGGGTTGCATCGGGCGCCTTCTTCGCGCCGGTAATCGCGGCCTGTTCGATGAACTGGCGGGCCTTGTAGATTTCGTTTACGTCGCTCGGTGCGATTCGAGTTACGCGTACTCCCTTGAACGAGGAATAGTCCGCCAGGCCATCTGCGGCGATCAACCGCAACGCCTCGCGGATGACGTGTCGCGAGACGTTGAACTCCCGCGCGAGATCCTCCTCGCGAAGCGGCGTGCCCGCCAACAGAGTGCCGTCCAGCACCCGGTTGCGTATCAGGGCCGAGATTCGCTCCGTGATCGTTGAACGGAGACTGATCGGGTCGACTGCGACTTGCATTCCATTCGCCTCAATGCGCTAATATGGGGCACATATACGCCAACAATTGAATGATAGCACAAAAATAGGGCAGAGTAAGCATTGCCAAGGCCGAGGCTGGCGATGATAGGCTAACTCAATGATTGGCCGTGTTTTCCACTACCTTGCACCCCTGAGTGTCGACTCGGTTGCAGCCGTGCCATGTTTTGTGGAACAATGTCATGATTCTACAAGAAGGAGAGCGCTGGTGCTGCCCGTCGCACGCGCGAATAAGAACTCCCGGACCCGAGTCCTCGACCCGCTACTCGCCGTGATGATCGGTCTGGCGTTGGCGGCATCGTGTACCCGGACGTTCGCTTCCGAGTTCAGTGCGGTCGTCCGGGATCTCCCGTGGCGATCACTCGGGCCCGACCGGGGCGGCCGGGTCACGACGGTCACGGGGGTGCGCGGTTATCCATGGCGGTTTTTTGCCGGGACGGCGGGAGGAGGCGTCCTGCGGAGCGATGATGCCGGCCAGACGTGGCGATCGCTCGACTCGCACGCATTCGGCTCGGCATCCGTCGGCGCGATCGCGGTCGCGCCTTCGGCTGCCTCCGTCATCTACGTTGGAATGGGTGAATCGACGTACCGCTCGTACATGAGCTCCCTCGGGGACGGCGTTTACAAGTCCGTGGACGGTGGAAATACCTGGACGGACGTCGGGCTGCACGAGTCGCTTCGCATCGGCGCCATCGCGGTCGATCCGCAGAATCCCGAGGTCGCATACGTAGCGGCAATGGGCAACCCGTGGGCGCCAAGCGAAACGCGCGGACTTTACAAGACCCTCGACGGCGGTCTTCACTGGGATCGAACGCTATTCGTCAATGACACGACGTCGGTCGTCGACATCTCGATCGACCCAGCGGACCGCAACACCCTCTACGCTTCCACCTGGGACAATCTGCGCTCGCCCTGGTATCTGCGCAGCGCCGGGTCCGGAAGCGGTCTCTTCAAGAGTCGCGATGGGGGCAGGACTTGGGCAAGGCTGAGCGTGGGGCTCCCGAAGAAACTCGGAAAAGTTGCCGTGGCGGTGTCACCCGCGGACCCGAGGAGGGTTTATGCGCTCGTCGAGTCGACCCCGGAGGCGGGTGGGCTCTACGTCTCGGATGATCGGGGCGAGCATTGGCAGCGAATCAATGGCGCAGATTATCTCTGGAATCGCGCGTGGTATTACATGGAGTTGACACCTGACCCGAGACAGCGCGACCGACTCTGGATCATGTGCACCGACCTGTGGCGCTCGGATGACGGCGGTGCCCACTTCTCCCGCGTTGAGACACCCCACGGCGACAATCATGCGCTGTGGATCGATCCCGAGGATTCGAGGATCATCGTCGAGGGAAACGACGGGGGCGCAACGGTCACACTCGACGGTGGCGCTACCTGGTCGAGTCAGTTCAATCAACGTACCGGGCAGTTCTACCGAGTCTCCGTCGATGCGCTCATTCCCTACGACGTGCTCGGCGCCCAGCAGGATTGGGGCACGGTGTCGGTACGCAGCCGTGACGATCTCGGAGGCGGAACGCCTGATGTTGGCTACGATCTCGGGGGCAACGAAGCAGGGTACGTCGTCGCAGATCCCTTCGAACCGAACATCGTGTACGCCGGAGGCGAGCTCGGCCTCTTGACTCGATTCGACCGACGAACGGGACTCAAGACTCCGATCATGGCCTATCCGAGGTTTCCGGAAGGCATCGCGCCGCGCGACTTGGAATACCGGTTCGATGTAAATGCGCCATTGGTCGCCTCGGTTCACACACCGGGCACGATCTATCACGCCGCCCAGAAGGTGCTTCGGTCTCGGGATCGCGGTCAAGACTGGGAGGCGGTAAGTCCCGATCTCACGCGCGATGACCCATCGAAGCAAGGCCTTGCGGGCGGGCCGTTCACGAACGAGCGGATCGACGCCTACGACGTGATCTCGACTCTCAGCGAGTCGCCGCTCGACGCACGCATCCTGTGGGCGGGTACCGATGACGGGCGGTTGCAGGTGACGATCGATGGCTGCAAGAGCTGGCGCGATGTGACTCCTCCCGGCGTCTCCGACGGACTCTTCTATACCGTGAGTGCGTCACCGATCACTCGCGGTGCGGCGTTTGCCGTGTTGAGCCGCCACGAGCTTGGCGATCCTCGCCCGTATCTATTCGCGACGGAGGACTTTGGTCGAACGTGGAAGAACATCGCCTCCGACCTTCCACGGACGACCTTTGCACGCGTGCTGCGTCAAGACCCCGTACGATCGAATCTGCTCTATGCCGGCACGGAACAGGGCGCATTTGTATCCGTTGACTCCGGGGGTAGCTGGTCTCGACTGGGCCATGGTCTTCCGCTCACTCCGGTGACCGATCTCAAAGTCGTGGGCGACGACCTGGTCATAGCGACGGAGGGGAGAGGATTCTGGATTCTGAGCGGGCTCGGCACGCTCAGACAAAGTGCGGAGGAGAGTCCGGAGCTGGGCGCCTCACGACTTTTCTCGCCCCCGGTCGCGTACATCACGGAGGGCACACCAAGTAGCCCCGACGAGGAAGATGAGGGGCCCGCAAACGCCGGCGTTTATGTCGACGCCTTCATCGATGCCGAGGACGGACGCACCCCGGGTGCGATCCGACTTCAGGTATTCGATGCGAGTGGGCGACTGGTGCGCACCCTCCACCCCGAGCTCGGGGGTCAGGATCCCGGGACAGTTGCGAAGGGCGGCCGTTTTGTCCGCACTCAGTGGGACTTGCGTCGGGATTCGCCGTCTGCGCGCATTGCGGGCACCGTGGACGGGACTCTACCGGCGTTTCACATCGCGCCAGGTCGATACCGGGTGCGACTGCAGACGGCGTCGGCCTCGCACGACACCATCCTCGATGCGCGGCTCGTCCCCTCGGGACCCCAACCGAGCAGCCACGAACTCGCAGAGAAGGAGCAGCTTCTCGAGCGTATCGAGACAACGTTTGTTGACGTCGCGAACACCGTAAACGCGGAAGCCGCGCGCCGCACGGCCCTCGTGAACCAGGGGCGCACGCGGGAGGCAGCAGAGCTTATGGCGTGGGAGCGGCGAATCTTTGATCGTCGGCTCACCGATTCCCAGGCTAGAGTCAATTATGGCGGCGGTCTGCTGTTCGACCTGGTTACACTGAGCCGTTACATTGACGGTTCTTCGGCTCCCGTGCCACCGGCGATGCCGCGAATGTGCGGCGAGCTCGAAAAGCGCTGGCAAATGCTTCGCGCCGGCATGCCGTAGCGCGGCCCGTCGCCGATGCGGCTCCTTCATAAAGGAATTCTTCAGCGGGTCTCACTGGAGGCGGTGCTCCATGAGGCCGACACTTCAGAGCAGTCCGGCGGGCTGATTCGCGCCCTGGGGCCGGTGCATCTCGCGACGCTCGGGATCGGCAACGCAATCGGGGCCGGAATCTTCGTTCTGACGGGAGAGGCTGCCGCGCAATACGCAGGCCCCGCCATTGCTCTGTCATACGTGCTCGCAGGCGCCGTGTGTCTGTTGACCTCGCTCTGTTACGCCGAGATCAGTACGGTCATTCCCTCGGCCGGGGGCTCCTTCGCCTACGCGCGAGTGACCCTCGGACGGCTGCCGGCGTGGCTCATCGGATGGAGCATGATCATGGAGTACCTCGTCGCTGGGGCAACGGTCGCTGTCGGCTGGTCGGGATATGCTCAGGATCTCCTGGCCCAACTCGGGATTGCAGTACCGCGCGCACTTGCCGGCCCTCCCCTTTCGATCGTTGACGGCAGACTCGTGTCGAGCGGCGGCGTGCTCAATCTTCCGGCTGCGCTCATGGTGGCGGCGTGCACCGCGGTCTTGGTGCGCGGCCTACGGCACTCGGCCGTCGCCAATGCGTCGATGGTGGCGATCAAGGTCGCAGTCATCGTGATCGTAATCGCCATCGGATCGTTATACGTCGAGCCGGCCAACTGGGTACCGTTTGTTCCACCGGCGAACGCAGTACATCGGTTCGGCTGGAATGGCGTATTCACCGCCTCAGCGGTTGCGTTCTTTTCTTATTCGGGCTTCGAGGCGATGTCGACGGCAGCGCGAGAATGCCGGAATGTATCGCGAGACTTGCCGATTGCGCTCATGGCGTCGATCGCCATCTGCATCGTGCTCTATGTCGCGACTGCCCTGGTGCTCACGGGATTGGCCCCCTACGGGAAGCTCGATACGGCTTCCCCCGTGTCTGCGGCTCTGAGGCTCGCCTCTCCGCGCCTCGCATGGCTAGTCACAATTGTCAATATCGGCACAGTCTTGGGCCTCGGGGCGGCCGTACTCGTGAGCCTGTTCGGACAGGCACGCACCTTCTACAGCATGGCAGTGGTGGGTTTTCTGCCCGCAGCGTTCGCGCGGGTGCACACGCGGTATCGCACCCCGTCGGTCGCGATCCTCTGGACGGGGCTCGCGGGCGCCACCATCGCCGCTGTGCTTCCGATCGAGCTCCTAGGCGAGCTTGTATCAATGGGCATACTGATCGCATTCGCCTCGGTGTGCCTGGGAGTTCTTCTATTGCGACGTGCGCGGCCGGATGTGGCGCGACCCTTTCGCGTCCCCGGCTATCCATGGGTACCGTGGCTCGGACTGACGAGCTGCATCGGCTTGATGTTCAGCCTCCCGGCCATCACGTGGCTCAACATCGGTCTGTGGCTCGCGCTCGGTCTGGTCCTTTTCTTTGCACTGCCACAGAGTCGCAACGGTCGCTCAACCCAATCGAGCGGCGTGGTCCCATCGACTGGCGTCGCTGAGGCCGCGCGCGAAGGGGAGGGCACGACATGACCAATCCCGAGCCACATCGTGGCAGGCTTTTTTTCGGCGGAGAGTGGGTGCGTGGCGCCGGTCGTCCGCTCGAGGTGATTGATCCGGCGCTTGAGACGGTCTACGCAGTCGTCGACACGGCATCCGACGACCAGATCGAGACGGCCGTAGCTCTCGCTGCCCAGACGCAGCGAAGGTTGCGCGAGTCGAGTCCGCAGCTGCGGGCAAGCTGGTTGCGAGCGCTCGCGAGTCGCCTCGCCGATGCGCGCGAGACAATCGCCGCTCTCGAGGCGCGCAACGTCGGGAAGCCACTCGCCGAAGCGTGTCTCGACGTGGACGATGCCGTGGGCTGCCTCACGCACTATGCGGGGCTTGCTGTGAACCTCGAGGCCATACAGGGTGCGGTGATTGCGGAGCCCACCCCAGAGTTCGAGATTCGCGTTCGGTACGAGCCGGTCGGGGTATCGGCTCTGATCATTCCGTGGAACTTTCCCTTGCTGACGACGATCTGGAAGCTCGCGCCCGCGCTCGCTGCCGGCTGCGCTTCGATCGTGAAACCCTCGGAGTTCACGCCTCTCTCTGCCCTTGCACTGATGGAGCTCGTGAACGAATGCGACATCCCCGCGGGATCCGTGTCCGTCGTGAACGGAGTCGGCTCGCAAGTGGGGGAGGCGCTATGCCGGAGCCCTGCTGTAGCGAAGATTTCGTTCACCGGAAGCACCGCTACCGGCCGCAGAGTCGCAACAATCGCTGCGGCGGATTACAAGCGCACGACCATTGAAGCGGGCGGCAAGTCCCCGATTCTTGTCTTTGCTGATGCTCCGATTGAGTCGGCGGTCGAATGGGTGCTATTCGGTGCGCTCTACAATCAGGGCGAGGTGTGCAACGCGACGACCCGCGTCCTGATCGAGGAGAGCATCTACTCGTTGCTCGCGGAGCGCATGGTGCAGGCTGTCTCAGAGCTCGTCATCGGCGCGCCGGAACTTCCCGGGGTGCAGATGGGACCGCTGCAGAACCGGGCACAGTTCGAGAAGTTTCTTCGCTACGTGAGTATTGGCCAAGCGCAGGGGGGGCGGCTGCTTTACGGCGGGGACCGCCATCCCGCGCACTCCAGAGGGTTTTTCGTTCGCCCGGCCATCTTCGATTCGGTATCGAGCGATTCGGCGTTGTGGCGGGAGGAGGTCTTCGGTCCGCTGCTCATACTGCGCTCGTTCTCAAGTGAGTCGGAGGCAATCGCACTGGCCAATGACAGCGAGTACGGTCTGGCCGCCGCGATCCTGTCCGCGGACGCGGAACGCGCGGATCGGGTCGCCGCGTTGCTTGAGGCGGGATGCGTCTGGCAGAACTGTAGCGGACCTGCCCTGGTTCAGGGTCCCTGGGGAGGGTTTAAGCGTAGCGGCATGGGACGTGAACTCGGGCGTTGGGGTCTCGAGAGCTTCCAAGAGGTGAAACAGATCACGCGCTACCGAAGCACGAAACCATGGGGCTGGTACCTGAAGTGATTCCAAGTGACAGGCTGAGGCGACCGGATAATCGATCGCGTTTGCGGAACGGAGAGCGTATTCGGGCGCTTTTTGTGAGTACCTCGGATGGCAACCTGTGCGAGCTCGTCGCGTTGCTCGGATGGGAGATACTCATTGTGGACGCAGAGCATGGCGCCGTGACCCCGCGGGACATGGAGAACATTGCGCGCGCATGTGAACGTCGCGGGGTCGCCGCGGGTGTCCGGGTTCCCATGAATGCGCCCGCAGAAGTCGGGCGTTACCTGGATGCAGGGGCAACGGTCATCATGTTCCCGATGGTCGAGGGCTTACAGCAGGTCGAACAGATGATCCGGCTCGTTAGGTACTCGCCCGAAGGGCATCGCGGCGTCGCGGCGCCGCGCTGCGCCGACTTCGGGCTTCGAGAAAGCTCACCCGAGGAGCTCGCTCGAGCAAATCGCGACGTTATCGTGGTCGCCCAGATCGAGACTGTCGAGGGAGTTGCGCACGCCGATGCCATTGCGAGCGTCAACGGCGTCGACGCGCTTTTTGTGGGCCCGGCGGATCTTTCGGTTGCGCTCGGTGCGCCTTCGAGGTGGGACTCGGTGGTCTTCGAATCCGCGGTCGATAAGGTGGCAAGAGCTGCGAGCCAGGCGGGCAAGACCCTCGGCGCCTACGCAGGCGATCGGGAGCGCACGCGTTGGTATGAGGCAAAGGGTGCGCGCTTGATGGCGGCCGCGCTCGAGGATCTGATCATACTGGGATCACAATCCCTGAAGGAGTAGCGGTATGTCAACGGTGCACGAGGTTCCCGCCCGTCAGGGACGGGCGGTGAAAGTCGCACGAGGGCAGGCGCTTCGGATTATCAATACATTCGGTCATCAGGTCGTCGACTTCTGGGCGATTCTTGCGCGTGATAAGGGCATCTTCCTATCTATGGAACACACTCGCTCCGTGCTAAGCCGGCTGACCCCTCGTGTGGGCGACACGCTGGTGGACAACCGGCGCGAACCGATCGTGACCTTCGAAGCGGACGATTCTCCAGGTGTCCACGATACCGTGATCGCACCGTGCGACTTGTATCGCTATCAGAAACTGGGTTGTACCGACTATCACGATAGCTGCGCCGACAACTTCGCGCATGCCGTCGCATCGACTGAGATGTCCGGCATGCGATGCCCTTCCTCATTCAACCTTTGGATGAATATACCCGTGAGCGAGACGGGCGAGCTGCAATGGCTCGCGCCAGTCTCGAAGCCGGGCGATTGCGTCGTTTTCCGCGCTTTGGTGGATTGCGTCATGGTCATGTCTGCGTGTCCGCAGGACATCGTTCCGATCAACAACAGGCAGCCGGTTGCGGCACACTACGCGCTTATCTAACGGCGAATAGCCGGCAACCGGGCCAGCACCCGAAGGTTGAAGAGCGGTGGGATCATCGATCAACGCCGATCGACTTTGGACGCGGCTGATGAGGATGGCTGAGATCGGCCGCTGCGGCGATACTGGCGTGGACCGCGCAGCCTTTTCGGCGGAGGATCGGGCCGCACGGCGCCTGCTTTTCGAGTGGGCACGAGGATGCAAGCTCGAGACGAGGCAAGACTGGGCCGGAAACCTCTTTCTTCGCTACCCCGGCCTAAAGAGCGAGCTTCCCTGCGTGCTTACCGGCAGTCATCTCGACAGCCAACCAACCGGCGGGCGTTTCGATGGAACATTCGGAGTCCTCGCGGGCCTCGAGGCGGCTGAGACACTGGCGGAATCCCGCATTCGGCCTTTGAGGCCGATCGAAGTGGTCGCGTGGAGCAACGAGGAAGGCAGTCGCTTTGCTCCGGGGATGATGGGCTCTCAGGTGTTCGCTGGCAGTCTGTCGATTGAGGATGTCGGGCGGGAACGCGACGCAGGCGGAACGGAACTCGCAACCGCGCTTCGAGAGACGTTGGCATCGCTCCCGGAAGTTCCGATCGTGGGTCGCCGAGAGACGCCGTCCGCCTATCTGGAGGCGCACATCGAGCAAGGACCTCGCTTGGAGCGGGAGGGCGTTCCAATCGGTGTGGTATCCGGTATTCAGGGTTGTCTGTGGCTGGAATACGAGGTGCTGGGAGCATCGGCGCACGCAGGAACGACGCCCCAGGACAGTCGCTCCGACGCCTTAGAAGGAGCGATGTGTCTTATCGAGTCGCTCCGCAGAGGCTGCATTGCGCACTCGCCTGATTGTCGGTTCACCGTTGGTCGCATCCGTGTCGATCCCAATACCCCGAACACGATTCCGGGGCGAGTGGTCTTCACCGTCGACTTCCGTTGTCCAGATCCCACACTGTTCGAACGGATATCCCGGGAATTGCGGTGCGCCGAAGCTCCCCCGCGATTCAGACTCGCAGTGAGGGAGCTTCTCCGCCACGCCCCAGAAGCATTCGCACCGGGTCCGATGCTGGCTATTACCGATGCGGCGAGGGAACTCGGTTACGCCCAGATCGAAATGACTTCGGGCGCCTTTCACGATGCTCATTCGTTGGTACAGATGTGCCCGGTTGGCATGGTATTTGTTCGCTGCCGCGGCGGAATCAGTCACAACGCGCTAGAGTACGCAGAACCAGAGGATCTTGCGGCAGGAACGGAGATCCTCACTCGCGCGCTGATCCGGCTCGCCATGATCGAATGAGCGCCAACTGCCTCCTGTATAGGGATCCGTGCTTTGAGTGTCTCAACTGTTAGCCGGAGGCGGGCGCTGATCATATGCCGGCGCCCTATTCTGACCAGTTTGCTACCTCGTGAGTCATTGGTCGTATGGGCTCATGCGAGGGTCCTCGGGTCCGCGTTGCGCCCCGATGTGATCTCGCACTCGGTCAATCAAGGATGCCGGTCCACGCCAAACGGCCGCGGTTGCGCAAGAACCAACAAGCGTGGACGAGCAGATTATCAGCGGTCCCCTGATCAGACTCGGTGAGCGATCGCGACCTTCACGGATTCATAGTCATCCTCGGTGCGCTCACAGGCACGATGCCGCGGGTAACACTGAGGTGACTCCCGCGAATAGTACGGTTCTGGAGGAGCGTCCGCCCACTCCTGGGATGTCGAACATGTCGCAGCGGACGAGATCACACAGTTTCGGATCCGAGACGCCGGAAGGCTTGCGGCCGATCGAGAGAACGGAATCGACGTGCGGATCGAGGAGGCACTGGCGAAGGACGCCCTTCCCAACCATGCCCGTCGCGCCGAACAGAATGACCTTCATTCACCTCACCCGCCGAGTCTTCTCCGAGGCCACTCTCATTTGTCCCGCGGATTGGGAGTCTATGCGCGTCCAGCGTTGTCCTCTGGCAGCCAGAACATTACTGCTACCATACTGCTACCAGATGCGGGGCGGGGCGATTGTTGGCACTGCTTTGACACCGTAAGTCTTTGATTTCTTGGCTCCCCGGGTTGGACTCGAACCAACGACCAACGGATTAACAGTCCGACGCTCTACCGCTGAGCTACCGGGGAAGCTGGGCGACTTGGATGGCGCGGCGAATTGTGCGGACGGGTCCTCGGCACGTCAAGCAAGCGTGTGGCGGCGACGGGCAAAGAATCCTCCGTAGGCGATCGCATTAATAAGAAGGAGTGCGCCCGCGAGCACCCACTGGATGCCGCGGGTGAGCCCGAGGGGGTAGAGCACCGGGATCAGGTAGTGCTCGACGAAGCCGCCGGAGTAGCCGGCCTCGCCCGCAAGTGACCGAAAATGGTTCTCGAGCGGAGTCAGCGGGCAGATTCGGCCGCTCAGCTCGATCCACAGTCCCCAGAGGAAGGCGGGTACGTGCAGATACGGTGCCCACGGATAGCGCCAGGCGAGAAAGCCACCCGCGATCACGAAGACGACGAAGGCGGCATGGAATAGAACGACCGCATCGGCGGTGATTCTGAAGAGCATAGGCTTCGCACGCACCGCAAGCACTCGATGCGCGATGCGGGCGCGCTCCGCGCGCTACGCTGTCTTTGCGACCGCGCCTCCCGCGAGCACGTGGCCGATCCGCGCGAGCGCTTTCTCGAGCGTCTCCATGCTGCAGGCGAACGAGAGTCGGATGTGACCCGGCGCACCGAACGGACCGCCCGGCACGACGGCCACGCCCCCGCGCTCGAGCAGGATCTCGGCGAACTCGCCGTCTTCCCGGCAGCCCATCGCAACCATGGCCCGGCTCACATCGGCAAAGGCGTAGAACGTGCCGGCGCCCGGCACGCAGGTGATCCCGGGGAGCGTGTTCAAGCCGTGCACGATGAAATCGTGGCGCGCCTTGAATGCCTTGTTCATTTCCTCGACGCACGACTGGTCGCCCGTGAGTGCAACGACCGCCGCTTTCTGCGAGATGCTCGAGGCGTTCGAGGTCGACTGGCCCTGCACGGTGCTCATCGCTGTGATGAGCTCCTTCGGTCCACCGCAGTAGCCGATGCGCCAGCCCGTCATCGCGTACGCCTTGGAGACGCCGTTGATCGTCACGGTGCGCGGATAGAGCTCCGGCACGGCGGTGAGGAGGCTGCAAAAGGGCTCGTCGCCCCAGTAGATCTTCTCGTACATGTCATCGGTCCCGATGACGATGCGCGGGTGCTGCAGCAGCACCTCCCCGAGCCCGCGCAGCTCGGAGCGCGTGTACGCGGCGCCGGTCGGGTTGCACGGGCTGTTCAAGAGCACCAGTCGCGTCTTCGCGGTGATCGAGGTCGCGAGCTGGCGCGGCGTGATCTTGTAGCCCTGTGCGGGTCCGGCGAACGGCGTGACCGGATGTCCGTCCGCGAGCAGCACCATGTCGGGATACGACACCCAGTACGGCGCCGGAATGATCGCCTCGTCGCCCGGATCGAGCACGGACATGCAGAGGTTGTAGACCGTCTGCTTGGCCCCCGAGGAGATGAGAATCTGCGGACGCTCGTAGCGGATGCCGTTGTCGCGCTCGAACTTCGCGATGACGGCATCCTTGAGCTCGTTGATGCCCTCCACGTTCGTGTAGCGTGTGAAGCCGCCGCGGATCGCCGCAATGCCCGCTTCGGCGATGTGACGCGGGGTGTCGAAATCGGGCTCGCCGGCGCCGAGCCCGATCACGTCCTTCCCCTCCGCCTTGAGCTTCGCGGCGCGAGCGGTGACGGCGAGCGTCGGAGAGGGCTTCACGCGTTGAACGCGGCGGGAAACGGGTAGGCTCACGGGCATCCTTGTAATCGTCGTTCGAGGCGCTAAGCGCAGGTTATATTACGAGATTGCGCCCGCGGCCACCAATGTTGCGGCCCGCCAACGCGCGGCGCGTGGAGGATCTGGATGGACCCGTCGCAGTTCAGGCTCATGGCCGATTACGAGCCCTCCGGCGACCAGCCGCAGGCGATCGCGAAGCTCGTCGATGGCCTCGAGAACGGACTCGCCCATCAGACGCTCCTCGGCGTCACGGGGAGCGGCAAGACCTACAGCATCGCGAGCGTCATCGAGCGCGTGCAGCGTCCGACGCTCGTGCTCGCGCACAACAAGACGCTCGCGGCGCAGCTCTACGGAGAGTTCCGCGAGTTCTTCTCCGGCAGCGCCGTCGAGTACTTCGTCTCCTACTACGACTATTACCAGCCGGAGGCCTACGTCCCCTCGACCGACACTTACATCGAGAAGGACGCCTCGATCAATGAGCACATTGAGCAGATGCGGCTCTCAGCGACCAAGGCGCTCCTCGAGCGAGCGGACAGCATCATCGTCGCGACCGTCTCCTCGATCTACGGACTCGGGGATCCGCAGGCGTATCTCGCCATGGTGCTGCACCTGGTGCGCGGCGATCGCATGGATCAGCGCCAGCTCCTGCGGCGCCTCGCCGACATGCAGTACACGCGCAACGAGCTCGATCTGTCGCAGGGCACCTACCGGGTGCGCGGGGATGTGATCGATGTCTTCCCCGCGGAATCCGAGCGCGAGGCGGTGCGTGTCGAGCTCTTCGACGACGTGATCGACTCGATCACGCTGTTCGATCCGCTCACCGGCGCCATCGCGCGCAAGGTGCCGCGTTTCACGGTCTACCCGGGCACGCACTACGTCACCCCGCGCGAGCGTCTGATCGGAGCGGTCGATCAGATCCGTGAGGAGCTGCGCGTGCGGCTCGCCGAGCTTCGCGAGACCGGCAAGCTCCTCGAGGCGCAGCGTCTGGAGCAGCGCACCCGGTTCGACATGGAGATGATGAAGGAGGTCGGCTACTGTGCCGGCATCGAGAACTACTCGCGTTATCTCTCCGGGCGGGCCGCCGGGGAGCCGCCACCGTGCCTGTTCGACTACCTGCCGCGCAACGCGCTGCTCGTCGTCGATGAGAGCCACCAGACCATCCCGCAGTTGGGCGGAATGTATCGCGGGGACCGCTCGCGCAAGGAAACGCTCGTCGAGTACGGCTTTCGCCTGCCCTCGGCGCTCGATAACCGGCCGCTCAGGTTCGAGGAGTGGGAGCAGCTCGCCCCGCAGATGATCTTCGTCTCGGCGACCCCGGGCCCATACGAGCTCGCGCGTTCGGCCCAGATCGTCGAGCAGGTGGTGCGCCCGACCGGTCTCATCGACCCGGACGTGGAAGTGCGGCCGGTGCGCACCCAGGTCGACGACCTCTTGTCCGAGATCGCGCTCTGCGTCGCCAGGAGCGAGCGCGTGCTCGTCACGACGCTTACCAAGCGCATGGCCGAGGACTTGACCGAATACCTGCACGAGCACGGCGTGCGCGTGCGCTATCTGCACTCGGACATCGACACCGTCGAGCGCACCGAGATCATTCGCGACCTGCGGCTTGGGCGCTTCGACGTGCTGGTCGGCATCAATCTCCTGCGCGAGGGGCTCGACATGCCCGAGGTCTCCCTCGTCGCGATCCTCGATGCCGACAAGGAAGGGTTCCTGCGCTCGGAGAACTCGCTCATCCAGACGATCGGGCGCGCCGCGCGCAACATCAACGGGCGGGCGATTCTCTACGGCGATCTCGTCACGGGGTCCATGCAGCGCGCGATCGATGAGACCAACCGCCGGCGGCAAAAACAGCTCGACTATAACGTCGCGCACGGCATCACCCCGCGCGGCATCCAGAAGGCGGTGACCGACATCATGGAGGGCGCACGGGCGGAAGGGGCGGGGCACGCCGAGCGGCGTCGCGGCGCCAAGACCGGCGAGCCCGCCGCGGTGCAGAGCTTGAAGCCCGAGGCGCTGGTGCGCGAGATCAAGAAGCTCGAGGCGGAAATGTACAAGAAAGCGCGCAACCTCGAGTTCGAGGAGGCCGCGCGGCTGCGCGATCAGATCGAGCGCATGAAGCAGGTGGAGCTCGGCTTCGGCGAGCGCGCCCGAGCGGGGTGAGGATTGCGCGTAAGTGCTTGCGCCTGCGGGAGTTAGCTTGCCTCGCCCGGTCGGGTTCGGTATCGTGCGCGTCCCTGGCGAGCCGAGCACGAGGGGCACCGGGGGGTGCGAGCTCGATCGCTTTCACGGAGCATCATCGACAGGCGCGTAGCTCAGTGGTAGAGCACCACCTTGACATGGTGGTGGTCGGTGGTTCGATCCCACTCGCGCCTACCAGATGCCGCCCGGAATACCCATGCCTGTTGTGACATTGCCTGACGGCAGTCAACGCCGTTTCGATCAGCCTGTGACCGTAGACGAGGTGGCCGCGAGTATCGGGCCTGGCCTGCGCAAGGCGGCGCTCGCCGGGCGCGTGGACGGCAAGCTCGTCGATACCTCCTATCTCATCGCGCACGATGCGAGCGTTGCGATCGTGACCGAGAAGGACCCCGAGGGGCTCGAGGTGATTCGCCACTCGACTGCGCATCTTCTGGCCCAAGCGGTCAAGCAGCTCTTCCCCGAGGCGCAGGTCACGATCGGACCGGTGATCGAGGACGGCTTCTACTACGATTTCGCGTACCAGCGGCCGTTCACGCCGGAGGACGTAGCGGCCATCGAGGCGCGCATGAACGAGCTTGCGAAGGCGGACCTCGAGGTCACGCGCCGCGTCATGCCGCGCGCCCAAGCGGTGCGCTTCTTCGAGGGGCTCGGCGAGCACTACAAGGCGCAGATCATCGCCGCGATTCCCGATGCCGAGGAGATCAGCCTCTACGGGCAGGGCGACTGGGTGGACCTCTGCCGCGGACCGCACGTGCCCTCGACCGGCAGATTAAAGGCCTTCAAGCTCACGAAGGTCGCCGGGGCCTACTGGCGCGGCGACTCGCGCAACGAGATGCTGCAGCGGATCTACGGGACCGCGTGGCCGGACAAGAAGCAGCTCGAGGAGTACCTGCATCGGCTCGAGGAAGCCGAGCGGCGCGACCATCGGCGCATCGGCCGCGAGCTCGACCTCTTTCACATGCAGGAGGAGGCGCCCGGGGCGGTCTTCTGGCACCCGAAGGGCTGGAGGGTGTTCCAGACGCTGATCGGGTACATGCGCGAGCGACAGAACGCCGCGGGCTACCAGGAGGTGAGCGCCCCCGAACTCCTCGATGCGAGCCTGTGGGCGCAGTCCGGGCACCTGGAGAAGTTCGGCGAGAACATGTATCTCACCAAGACGCCCGATGAGCGGATTTACGCGATCAAGCCGATGAACTGTCCCGGGCACGTGCAGATCTTCAAGCACGGGCTGCGTAGCTACCGCGACCTACCGCTGCGGATCGCGGAGTTCGGCAAGGTCCATCGCTACGAGCCCTCCGGGGCGCTGCACGGTCTGATGCGTGTGCGTGCCTTCACCCAGGATGATGCGCACATCTTCATTACCGAGGAGCAGATCACCGCGGAGTCGGTGGCGGTGACGCAGCTCATCCTCGAGATTTACCGTGATTTCGGGTTCGACGACGTGCGCATCAAGTTCGCCGATCGGCCGCCCAAGCGGGTCGGGGCGGACGAGGTCTGGGATCGCGCCGAGGAGGCGCTCAAGGCGGCCTCGCGCGCCGCGGGCATCGAGTACACCGTCAACCCGGGCGAGGGGGCCTTCTACGGCCCGAAGCTCGAGTTCGTGCTGCGCGATGCGATCGGGCGCGACTGGCAGTGCGGCACGGTTCAAGTTGACCTCAACCTTCCGGGGCGGCTCGGTGCGCACTACATCGATGACCGCAGCCAGAAGCGGCCCCCGGTCATGCTGCACCGCGCGATCTTCGGCTCCCTCGAGCGGTTCTTCGCAATCCTCCTCGAGCACCATGCGGGGCGGCTTCCTGCCTGGCTCGCGCCCGTCCAGGCGGTGGTCATGAATATCACCGAGCGGCAGGCGAATTACGTCACGGCGGTAACGGAAACGCTGGAAAAACAGGGTTTTCGCGTGGAGTCCGACTTGCGCAATGAGAAGGTCGGTTTTAAGATCCGCGCTCACACGCTTCAGCGTGTTCCGTATCTGTTGGTCGTCGGCGATAAGGAGGTCGCGGCGAATCTGCTCGCAGTGCGCACCCGCAACGGCAAGGACCTCGGGACGATGTCGGTGGAGACGTTCTCAGGACGGCTCCGCGACGAGCTCGAGAGCCGCGGGCGCCGAAATTTGGAGGATTGACGCATCGCCATAGCAACAAAGCGCGTCCGGCGCAACGAGGAGATCACCTCACCGCAGCTGCGGGTGATCGGAGCGGACGGAGCGCAAGCGGGGGTCATGTCCCGGTTCGACGCGCTACAGATGGCCTCGGCCGCCGAGCTGGACCTGGTCGAGGTGTCGCCGACGGCGGAGCCGCCAGTCGTGCGCATCATGGACTACGGCAAGTTCCTCTTCGAGCAGAACAAGAAGGCCCATTCGGCGAAGCGCAAGCAGAAGCAGATCCAGGTAAAGGAAGTAAAATTCCGCCCTGGAACGGAAGAGGCGGACTATCAGGTTAAGCTGCGTAACCTGGTCCGTTTTCTGACCGAAGGTGACAAGGCCAAGGTAACCCTGCGGTTCCGCGGCCGAGAGATGGTGCACCAGGACATCGGGCGCAAGCTCCTTGCCCGGGTCTCAGGCGATCTGGCCGCTTACGGCTCGATCGAGCAGAACCCGCTCATGGAGGGAAAGCAGATGATCATGGTCTTTGCACCAAAGAAGAAGTAACAGCTCCAAGTCTCTGTAAGACTTGGAATTGTTCGCCCGTAGCGGGTGCGCAAGCGCCCAGCGACCGGGGCCACATAACGTCTAGGAGTTCGTCATGCCCAAGTTGAAGACCAACCGGGCCGCGGCCAAGCGTTTCCGCAAGACGGCGAAGGGCTTCAAGAGCTACTCGTCCGGCCGCCGCCACAATCTCGGTCACAAGGACCGCAAGCGCAAGCGCCATCTGCGCTCCGGCGGAAGCAGCCTCGTCAACGAGAGTGACGTGGGCAGGCTCGTTCAGCTCCTTCCGCATCACAAATAGCGTTCCCGCGAGTTCTTGAGGGCGCGCGCCCGCGTGCGCGCCGCACACGGAGATTTTCATGGCACGAGTCAAGCGTGGCGTGACGGCCGGGCGCCGTCACAAAAAGGTTCTGGCGAAAGCGAAGGGCTACTACAACGCCCGCCGTAAGGTGTATCGGGCGGCCAAGCAGGCCGTGATCAAGGCGGGACAATACGCGTACCGCGATCGGCGCGCGAAGAAGCGCGAGTTCCGCGCGCTGTGGATCGCGCGCATCAACGCGGCGGCACGCGGATACGGCCTCTCCTACAGCCGCCTCATCAACGGGCTCGGCAAGGCGGGGCTCGAGATCGATCGCAAGATGCTCGCAGAGCTTGCCGTGAGCGATGCCGCCGCGTTCGGCGCCATCGCCCAACAGGCGAAGACCGCGCTCGGCATCGCCTGAGCGTGCCGCCCGGCTCGCCGGCTCAGCGACCGTGAGCGAACCCGACTCTCTTCTCGAGCGCGCGCTCGCCGAGGTGGCCGCGAGCGTCGATCTCGCCGCGCTCGAGGAGATCCGGGTGCACTGGCTCGGGCGCAAGGGCACGCTCACCGAGCAGTTGAAGGCCCTGGGCGCGCTCGCGCCGGAGGAGCGCAGAGCGACCGGTCTGCGCATCAATGTGGCGAAGGATCGCCTCTCCGCGGCCGTCGATGCGCGCCGCCTCGTCCTGGAGCGCGCCGAGGACGAGCGGCGGCTTGCGAGCGGTCGCCTCGATGTGACGCTCCCCGGGCGCGGCGAGGCACGCGGGGGGCTGCATCCGCTCACCAAGACGCGCTTGCGGATCGAGGCGCTGTTCCACCGCGCGGGGTTCGACGTGGCCGAGGGCCCGGAGGTGGAGGATGACTTCCACAACTTCGAGGCGCTCAACATCCCGCCGCAGCATCCCGCGCGGGCGATGCACGACACCTTTTACTTTGCCGACGGGCGGCTCCTGCGCACGCATACCTCCCCAGTGCAGATCCGCGCGATGCTCGCACGCGGCGCACCGCTCGCCGTGATCGCACCCGGTCGGGTGTATCGCTGCGACTCCGATCTCACCCACACGCCGATGTTCCATCAGCTCGAGGGGCTCGTCGTGGGCGAGCAGGTGAGCTTCGCCAACTTGAAGGCGATCCTGCACGGTTTCGTCGAGGCGTTCTTCGAGCGCGAGCTCGGCATGCGCCTGCGACCCTCGTACTTTCCGTTCACCGAGCCCTCGGCGGAAGTCGACATGTCGTGCGTATTCTGCGGCGGCAGGGGCTGCCGGGTGTGCAAGCAGACCGGCTGGCTCGAGATCGCCGGCTGCGGCATGGTTCACCCAAACGTCCTCACAGCGAGCGGTATCGATCCCGAGCGCTACACGGGGTACGCCTTCGGCGCAGGAATCGACCGGCTCGCGATG
>Ga0335073_10002147_pt1 | contig 26979 bp, 21 predicted proteins | sample Lox_Sample_22_FD_207093 | JGI IMG/M metagenome (GOLD analysis project Ga0335073, IMG submission 207093) | Soil microbial communities from Loxahatchee National Wildlife Refuge, Florida, United States - Lox_Sample_2.2 | ecosystem: Environmental > Terrestrial > Soil > Wetlands | place: USA...
GCGCATATTTTCGAGCCGTTCTACACCACCAAAGAGAGTGGGCAGGGAACTGGGCTTGGTCTTTCTACCGTGTATGGCATCGTCAAACAAAGCGGCGGCTACATCTGGGTGTATAGCGAGCCGGGCAAAGGCAGCACATTCAAAGTTTATTTGCCGAGAGTAGAGGCGCCGACGGAGAAGAAACCGGAGCCCGCGAAGGTTCCAGCAGCGCGCAAAGGCACAGAAACCATCTTGTTGGTGGAGGACGAGGAAGCGGTGCGCGAATTGACCAGCATGGTGCTGGGCACCCATGGCTATGTTGTTCTTGCGGCGCAGAACGCCTCGGAGGCGGAACATTTTTCCGCACACCACGCCGGCGAGATTCATCTGGTGCTGACCGACATCATGATGCCGGGAACCAGCGGCCGGGAGTTGGCGCGGCGCATTTTGGCGCAGCATCCACGCGCGCGAGTCTTGTACATGTCCGGCTACACGGACAACGTGCTGGCGCAAGGCGGAGTCTTGGAAGAGGGCGTGGCATTTTTGCAGAAGCCGTTTACGCCGGCGGGCTTAGCGCAGAAAGTGCGCGACGTGCTGGACAGCCCGGTGGCCGCGAAGTAACGCCTTTCAATCGGCCCTCGCGGACGAAGGCCATCCCTGCAATTCCAGCGTCTATTTTAGGTCAATCTTCGCGAGTCGAATCGTCCTCTGCGTTGCGGCGGACGACCGTGCCACGACCAGAATCTCCGTGACAATCATATTGGTTTCGAGCGACGAAAGGCCAGCGGGACGCATGCCGTCGAGAACTACGGCGCGAAGATAGCTCACGGAATCTGCTTCGCGCGGATCGAGCGGCTTGGCCGCCACCTGCTGTTCGTTTTGCTGCGGGAGCCGAACGCGTAGCGAGTCGCGTTCCTCCGTGATGGCGTAGCCGTTCTGGCCGTAAACTTCCATGTCTTTTCGAGAAAAGGGCCAATTCCAGGAAGCCTGCAAAATCGCCTGCGCTTTGGGATAAGTGAGGACAATGGTGGCTTCGTCATCCACCCGGGGATAAATGTCCGGCTTGATGTGTTGCGTGACGGCGGTGACGCTGTCGGGGCGCTGCCCGTCCATAAGCCAGGTCACTAGGTCGGCGCCGTAACAACCAAAATCGAAGAGCGCCCCAGCGCCATTGAGTTTCGGATTGGTGAGCCAGGAGAGAAACCACGGCTCGACGTTGATTTCTTTAGGCCCTTGGTGGCCGTCGTGGACCACCACCTTGCGAATCTCGCCGATGGAATTTTTGTGGACCAGATCGTACGCAGCACGGTTGCTGCGGTACCAGGTCGTTTCGTAGTTCACGAGAACGGGGATCTTGCCGCGTTCCGCAGCGGCACGAATCGCACCGGCATCTTCCATACTGACCGCTAGCGGTTTTTCCATCATGACTGGAATGTGATGGCGGGCGCAGGATTCGACCACGGCCCGATGATCGAAAGTGTTGGTGTAAATCAGGACGGCTTGCGGCTTCGCCGTGGTGAGCATCTCCTCGACGCTCGTAAAAAAAATGTCCGCAGGCAAACTGAACTTGCTGGCGATGATTTCGGCAAGCTGCTTGTCGGGTTCTGCGACGCCCACAATCTGAATATCCGGCCGGTGCAGGTTTTGCTGAAGAAAGCCGCCGACGTGCCCGTGCACGAGACCGGCGATACCAATCCGCAATACTGCGCTGGACGGGGCCCCCGCTGGCGTGGCGGCTTGCGCGGCCAACCCGCCCGCAGGAAAAAGAACGGCCATGATCAATGAAGATGCGATGAAATGAGTGCGCATGAGGTTCCTCGATGGGCAGTCATCCTACCACCGCGGCTCTCCCTAGGTTGGCTTAAGGCTGTGTTACTCTTTGCGCCCGCCATCTAGCATTGGTGATTGAGGGAGGCTTCTATGATCCGGTATCTGCGATGCTGCGTGCTTACGCTCGCCCTTGTTTGTTGCGCGGCGTTTGGCGCCCTCGTTTTCGTTGCGCGCGCGCAGGATAAGCCCGCTATACCGCCGAAGAAAATCGCCATTCGCGCCGGGCGTTTGATTGATGGCAAGTCCGATTCGCCGGTTGCCAACGTCGTTATTCTCATCGAAGGCGACCAAATCAAGTCGGTCAACGCTGGTGGCACGGCACCTTCCGGCTACGAAGTCATCGATCTCTCGAAAGCAACGGTGTTGCCGGGTTTCATCGATGTGCACACGCACGTGCTGCTCAACGGCGACATCACTAGCGAGGATTATGACGCCCAGCTCCTGAAAGAATCGATCCCGTACCGCGCCATTTTGGCGGCGCGCAACGCGCGCATTGCTTTGGACCACGGCTTTACCACCTTGCGCGATGTCGAGACGGAAGGCGCCATGTACGCGGACGTCGACGTGAAGACCGCGATTTCGCGCGGCGAAGTGCCCGGTCCGCGCATGCAAGTCGCCACGCGCGCCATGGCTCCCACCGGAATGTACCCGCTCCTTGGTTATTCGTGGGAGCTTCGGGTGCCGACGGGTGTACAAACCGTGGATGGTGTCGAAAGCGCGCGCAAAGCAGTGCGGGAACAGGTCAGCTATGGAGCGGATTGGATCAAGTACTACTCCGACCGGCGCTATCACTTCGGCGACGACGGGGTCCTCTACAGCATGGTGAATTTCACGGATGAAGAGGCCAAAGCCATCGTCGACGAAGCGCATCGGCTCGGCAAAAAAGTCGCGGCGCATTGCATCGGTTCGGACGGCATCGCCGCCGCTCTGCGCGCCGGCGTGGATACCATCGAGCACGGCGACGGCTTTACGGATGCGCTGCTCGACGAGGCTGCACGTAAAGGCGTGTACTGGGTGCCGACCATTACCGTGGGTGCGTACGTAGCGCCCGGCCGCGGTGGCAATTGGGTCCGCATGGTGGATCTGGAGAAAGTCGCCTTCCAGAAAGCGCTCAAGGAAAATGTGAAGATCGCGTTGGGTACCGATGCCGGCGGCTTCGACTGGAAGCAACTCAATGAAGCCGAAGAGTTTGTCTACTACGCCAATTACGGCATGACGCCCATGCAGGCCATTCGTGCCGGCACATCTGTGCCCGCCGAACTGCTCGGCTGGAGCGACAAAGTCGGCACTATCGAACCAAACAAGTGGGCGGACATTGTGGCCGTTAGCGGCGATCCGATGAAAGACATCACCGAGCTGAAACGCGTGAAGTTCGTGATGAAGGGCGGAGTCGTCTATAAAAACGAGCTGCCTTAAGGCCGAGCTCGTCAGGCGAAGTCCCGCTTCCCGGACCGTGAGGAGCGCCGGCCGGCTATCTCAGCCGCTGCTTCCTCAGGCGAGCGTCGGCTCACTTCCCGTCGGGCCACTGCGTCTAATGCGGTTGAAACGTCCTCTCGTCCTCGAGGTTCTATGTGCGCCCTCTGGCAAGACTTGCAGTTCGCCCTCCGCATTCTGCGCAAAAATCCCGGTTTCACCGCGGTGGCGATGCTCACCCTGGCATTGGGCATTGGCGCGAACACGGCGATTTTCAGCGTTCTCAACGCCGTTCTGTTGCAACCTCTGCCCTTTACGGATTCTTCGCGGCTCATCTCGATCACGCAGTCGGACCGGGAAACCGGCACCGCGGGCATCATCACTTCCTGGACGAAGTACTCTGCGTTTCGGGAGCAGAGCAAAACCCTTGCCGGCATCGCGGCGTATTACCAACTGAATTCCAGCTTGGTCACGGACCGTGGCCCGGAATTGCTGAATACCGCGCGGGCTTCCAGCGAGTTCTTCGGCGTTCTTGGCGTAGTGCCGGCTTTGGGCCGAACCTTCACTCCAGAGGAGGATGTTCCCACCGGCAGCGATGTCGCCGTTCTAAGTAACGCTTTCTGGCACAGCCATTTCGCCGCCGACCCCCACACTATCGGAAGGGCCATTTCGCTGGACGGAGACAGCGTTGTTGTCGTGGGGGTGCTCCCTGCCACCTTTCATTTCGCACCTGTCTATCCGGAGCCCGATCTCTGGCTGCCGCGCGCCTCGCAAACCAGCTTGCTCACTCCCCAGCAGTTGCACACCGGTGGAGGGTACCTTAGCCTCGTCGGCAGGCTAAAAGATGGAGAAACACTGGCACGCGCGCAGGCCGAACTAGAGACCATCAACGCCCGGTATCGCCAACAGTTCACCAGCTTTGCCGACGCGAGCAAGTTCGTCCCCGTCGCCGTGACCTTGCAGGACAATTTGCTCGGAACGCTTCGTCCTTCCTTGCTGGTCCTTCTGGCGGCCGTCGGTTTTGTTCTCTTGATTGCGAGCGCCAACGTGGCAAACCTGTTGCTGGCGCGCGCCACAGCCCGCGAACGCGAAATCGGCATTCGGAAAGCGCTCGGCGCATCGCGCGGGCGGCTGGTGCGTCAGTTGCTGAGCGAAAGTCTCGTGCTCTCCCTCTGTGGCGGCTTCCTCGGCGTTTGGCTGGCGGCGGCTTTGCTTCCCGCTTTGCGCAACGTCAGTCCGGGTGCGGTGCCCCGTTTGCCCGACGCGCGGATTGGCGGGTTGGTCTTACTCTTTACGCTTCTGCTTTGCGTTTTAACCGGCCTTATTTTCGGGCTGGTCCCATCCTGGCAGGCAGCCGGAAGAGAATTGCAAGACACCCTCCGCGAAGGCAGCCGCGGCTCTTCGCCGGGCGGGCGAAGGGGAAAATTCCGCGCCGTACTGGTGGCCGCGGAAATTGGCTTGGCCCTGGTCCTTATGACTGGCGCGGGCTTGCTGATTCAGAGCTTCGCGCACTTGATGCGCGTGAATCCCGGTTTTTCCGTCAGCCATCTCATGACTTTTCCCATCGCCCTGCCGCCCACGCGCTATCCGCAGCCGCAGCAACAGGAGGCCTTTTACCGTCAACTGCTTGAGCGGGTTCGAGCCATCCCAGAAGTCGACGCCGCGGGCGCAACCAGTTACCTTCCGCTCGCGGGAGGCGCTCGCTTTGTTTTTATCTGTCCGGAAGGCCGCGTTTGCCTTGGCGTTGGCAAAGATCCCATCATCGCGCAACGCCAGGTCACGACAGGCTATTTCGATACGGTCCGCGCGCCGTTGCTGCTGGGGCGAGTCTTCAACGAGCAGGACATCGCGGGAGGAAATCCAGTGGCGATGGTGAGTGAAACGGCCGCGCAGGACTATTGGCCCAAGCAGAATCCCATCGGCAAACATATCGCCAACCCCCGCGACAATATCCAGCGTGAAGTGATCGGCGTCGTTGCCGACGTGAAGTTTCTTGGTTTGAATACGCCCGGCGCGGACGAACTGTATCTTCCGATCACCCAGGTTCCTTACTCGGTTTTGACTTTGCTGGTGCGTTCTACAGCCAGCTCCCAGTCCTTGGTCTCTGCCGTACGCGAAAAAATCGCCGAAACCGATCCTAATCTCCCGGTGTCAGGAATTTCGAGTATGGCCGACATCGTTTCCACGTCCGTCGCGCAACCACGCATTATCATGCAATTTGTCGGTGTGTTCGCCGGAATCGCTCTGCTGCTCGCAGCGATCGGCATTTACGGCGTCATGTCGTATACGGTGAACGCTCGCAAACAGGAGATGGGGATCCGCCTCGCGCTTGGCGCGGAGCCCGTGGATCTCTTGGGCCTGGTAGTGGGGCAAGGCATGCGCATAACCTTTGTCGGAGTTGCCGCGGGAGTAGCGATTTCTCTGATGCTTACGCGCCTGCTTAGCAGCCTGCTGTTTGGAGTGCGCTCCACTGATCCTTTGGCCTTCGCCGGCGCAGCACTCCTGCTGGTAGCCACCGCGCTGCTAGCCTGCTACTTGCCCGCTCGCCGCGCTACTCGCGTTGATCCTATCGTCGTCCTGCGCTACGAGTGAGTTTTGCTGACCGGCAGTGTGTTCTCCAGAGGTCAGGACGCTCGCCTCGCGGCTTGTGGCCTCGGCAAGCTGAGCACCACCACAATTGCTACCAGCAAGCTCACAATTACGTACAAGAATCCCGGCGTGAACGAGTGAGTCCGGTCCAGAAAATACCCAATCACCCACGGCGCTGCCAATCCCCCCAGATTCCCAATCGAATTGATCAGCCCGGTTGCCGCAGCGGCACCCGAGTCGGTCAGGAACGCGTAAGGGAAAGTCCAGAACGCTGGAAGAAATGCATTGGCCGTCGATGCAAACGTCAGGCCGACGAACGCCAGCCAGAAATTGCTGCCAGCCAAAATCGCGATCACGAACGACACGGTGCAAAGCATCAGCGGGGCTGCCGTATGCCAGCGTCGTTCGCCGGTGCGGTCCGAATTCCAGCCGTTGAACAGCATCGCCGCCAGTAAGATCAAGTACGGCAGCATCGTCAGGAGCGTGATAACCAGGTCGGATCGCCCGGATGCTCGCTTCAAAAATGTCGGCAGCCACATGGTCAGCCCGTAGCTGCAGCTCACACCACAAAAATAAATCAACGCCAGCCACAAAACGATCGGCTGGCGCAGCGTTTCCCATATGCTGTATTTCCGGACCGCGCGTTTTTCTGCTGCTTCGCGCTCCAGTTCCGTCGTGATCCACTCTCGCTCTTCGGGCGAAAGCCAGTCCGCCTCGCGCGGCCAGTCGGTTAGATAAAACGTTGTCACCACACCGAAGATCACCGCCGGAATGCCTTCGACAATAAACAGCCAGCGCCAGCCTTGCAGATGGAACCAGTGCACGCCGAGAAGCCACCCCGCCAACGGCGAGCCCAGAAGATTTGCCGCCGGGATAGCGATCATAAAAACCGAACCGGCCTTGGCGCGGTCCGCGGCGCGAAACCAGTGCGACAAATAAACAATGATGCCGGGGAAGAAACCCGCCTCGGCGGCCCCCAATAGGACACGTACGATGTAGAAGTGCATCGGCGTTCGGATGAACGCCATCAACATCGTCACTAATCCCCAGCTCACCATGATGCGCGTGAACCATTTCCGCGCGCTCCAGCGCTCCACAATCAAGCACCCGGGGATTTCGAACAGCAGGTAACCCACGAAGAAAATGCCCGACCCGAAACCGAATACTCCATTGCTGAAGTTCAGGTCACTCGTCATCTCCAGCGCTGCATAGCTGACGTTGACACGGTCGAGAAACGCGATGACGAACAGCAAGAAGAGAAACGGCAGGACGCGCTTCGCGATGCGTCGGGAAGTAGCCAGTTCAAAATCGGCGGACACACTGCGGGCGGTGAGCTTTGGCGCGGACATGCCGCTTGCGCTTGTAGCACAGCCGCTCACGGATTGCACGGCGGATGTGCGGGTGACACTGGGTCAGTTTGAAGGCGGCACAGGCACTCTAGTCTACTCTTGCAAACTGACCCACTACCGTGGGCGCGCCAGTTGCGTCTGGCCAGGGCCGCTGGGATACCGCTCGATTTATTGCGGGTTTTCCGCGCCGGGCATTACACCCTTCAACGGCTGGCGCTTGCCTTTTTCCAGTTCCGGATGCGGCAACGGCTTGCGCGGGAGCATCTGGTCGCGCATCGCGGCGTTGTAGACGAAGGTCGCTTCGACCAGCGCCGCCTGCGCTAAGTCTTCCGGCTGCAGTCGCTCGTACAAGTCCATGTTCGAATGATGTGTCCGGGAGCCGTAGTCTAATGGATCCTGAATAAACTGAAAACCGGGCAGCCCAATCGCGTCGAAAGCCTCGTGATCGGTTCCGCCGGTGTCGCGCATCGTGAGTGTCGTTACCCCGAGATCTCTCAACGGTTCAATCCACTGTTCAAAGATCGGCGCCATCGCCCCGTTGCCCTGCAGGTACACTCCGCGAATCTTCCCGCTACCATTGTCCACGTTGAAGTACGCCGAAAGCTTCTGGTAATCCGGCTTCAACTGAATCGGCCCGGACGGATCCCGGTCGAACTCGGTCACTGCGGAGACTTGCTCCGCGTCTCCGGAGCGCGGGATGAATCCGAAATGTTGTTTGACGTAATTGTAGGATCCGAACTCGCCTTCTTCTTCCCCGGTCCACAGCCCCACGCGAATCGTGCGTCGCGGCTTCACTTGCAACGCGTTCAGAATGCGCATGGCCTCCATCGCCACCACGGTTCCGGCGCCGTTGTCCGTCGCGCCGGTAGCCGAAGCCCAGGAATCCAGATGCGCGCCAAGCATAACCACTTCGTCTTTTAACTTGGGATCGGTACCGGGAATCTCGGCAATCGTGTCAAAGCCGTGCTCATGATCGCCGGTGAATTTCGTGTCGACATTCATTTCGATGTTTACTGCCACGCCTGCCTTCAGCAGCCGATACACTCGCCCGTAGTGTTCAATGGCCATCACCGCGATAGGAAGCGCGTCGACATGCTCCCGCTGATAAATCAACCAACCAAAGCCCGCGCCTGTATCATCGAAAATCGTGCCGCCCGAGCCACCGTTGTTGCGGCCGTCGCGGCTAGGTACCAGCGTTGCCACCGCGCCCTCGGCCGCCAGAAACTTTCCGATTTTTTCGCGAAATCCGATTCTCTTCAGAATGTCTGCAAACGAAAAATTCTCATTCAACGCCGTCGGGTAGTCCTGAATTTTCTTCAATTCGGCATCGTCATCTCGCGTGAAGAGCGGCTTCTCCACCGGCTTTACGTCGCGCATGTTGCCGTACAGAACGATTTTGCCGTTCAGCTTGCCTTTGTACCTCTCGAAGTCCGCTTCGCTATTGATGTCCACCCAAATCGCCGGCCCGCTCACCGGCCCTTTCGTTGCCGGTGACCAAGGGCCCGCCTGCGCGATGAACACCGCGGTGTCCGGCGAGCTCATCCGCACCCAGGTGTTCAGCTGCTGCCACCCCATACCAAACTCGCCCCAGTCCTCCAAATGCGCGTTGGCGCAGCCCATCGCCGTGAACTGGTCTCGCGTCCATTCATTCGCGCGCTTCAAATTGGGCGAACCGGTGAGCCGCGGGCCGATTCCATCCATCAGTGCGGAGGCGTACTCCATCACGTGCGAGTGGTTCAAGGCTTCGCTGCGAATGCTCTGGTACATATTCAAGTCCAGCGATTCTTTCTCCGGCTGCGCCATTTCGTAAGAAGGTCGTGCTGCTTCTTTCGGCGCCGCCTCCTTTTTTTCTTTTTGGCCCGCAAAAAGCGATAATGCCAGGCCTGCGCAAACAAGAGCGGCGGAAACAAGCGATTTTCCAATTCGCATGAGGCTCCTTCTTCCAAACAAACGCGAGGAGAATAACAAAACCGGCCGGCGACTACCAACCGCCGGCGTCGAGAGGAGCCGGCTTCCTGAACCGTGGGAATCGCGCCGCGTGTTAGGATGTCGCCGCGAATAACCGACACGGTTGACGCCCTGCAGTACGTTTCAGGTCGAGGCCGTTTTCGGAGGCAAAACTCTATGCACCGCGTCGTCTGGCTGGGCAGCTTTCTGATCATTACTGGCAGCGTTTTTGCGCAGCAGCCGGTTTGGGCGCCTGCGCCGGGTCACGCACAGATTAAAATTTGGCCGGCTGGTGCGCCGGATGCGAACGGCGCAGCAACCGCGCCCGCCGCCAACACCGCGGCCGAAGCGGATATGACCACGTCCAAGGACCACGTCATCGCGGGCCGTCCTGTCCTTCGCCTCGGAAATGTCTCGACTCCCACCATCACCCTCTATAGCCCTCCCGGCAAAAACACGCACGCGGCGGTAGTGGTTTTTCCCGGCGGCGCCTATCGCATTCTCGCCATCGATCTCGAGGGCACCGAAGTCTGCGCCTGGCTCAACTCCGCCGGCATCAATTGCGTGCTTCTCAAATACCGGGTCCCGGATTCCGGGCCGTATCCCAAGTCGGGCGCAGCTCTGCAGGACGCGCAACGCGCCGTGGGGCTGGTGCGCCAACATGCCGCGGAATGGAAGATTGATCCGAAGCGGATCGGCGTACTCGGCTTTTCGGCGGGCGCTCATTTGGCGGCGGCGCTGAGCACGCATTTCGAGAAGCGGCTGTACAATCCGGTCGACGCCGCGGACCAACTCAGCTGCCGCCCCGATTTTGCGGTCATCGTTTACCCGGGGTATCTCGCCCTCGCCGAGCAAAACTTCGCGCCCAACTCCGAAATTCACGTCACCGAGCAAACGCCACCTTCTTTCATCGTGCAAACCGAAGATGATCCGGTACATGTCGAGAATTCCACGCTCTACTTTCTCGCGCTGAAGAACGCCAACGTGCCCGCTGAAATGCATCTTTATGCGCAAGGCGGCCACGGTTACGGCCTCCGTCGCACAGCGCTTCCGGTCACGGCGTGGCCAGAGCTCGTTCTAACCTGGCTGCATACTATTCAGATCTTGCCCGAACATCGCGCGAACGCTTTGTGAATCGCGGCTGGTCCGCTAACCCGCGTTTGCTATACCCGGATGCATCCGCTCCGGGCGCAACCGCGTCCTCCACCTGAACTTCCGGCCATTGCTGCATCCGCAACACGGTAGTACCGCGGTCCTATCGCGCCCGCACGGTGCAAAACGGCAGAATCACGAAATTAGAGGATTTTCATTTTGCCAGGCAGCCGCTTCGGGCCGCTGCTTCCCGGGCCCCAATCTTCGGTTGTGGAGGATGGTCATGAAGCTGTTTGGCGCGATCAAATTCTGGATGCCACTAGTTGGTCTCGGCGCGGCTCTGGTTCTGGCACCGCAATCGCGGGCGCAAGCGGACGTTGCGCCAGATCATTTCGACGAAAATGGAATCAGCAACGACTTCGCGCATGCCAAGGCGTCTGCGGCGAAGCCGACTTCCGCAAGAAAGACGGCCATGCCCGCTAACGGTGCGGTTGCGCACAACCAGAAATCGGGTGCGAAAGCCAAGACGCAGAGCGTCGCCAAGAATTCCCCCGCGGCTCCCAAAGCGCAGTTGGTCGCCGTGAACGACAAGAGCAAACTGGCCCCGCGTAAGCAGAACGATCAGAAATAAAGCGCCTAGCGAGGTTCCGCAGTCGCTGAACTATTGGCGGCTAGAAAAACGCCGCGCCGCCATCCACATTGATGGATTGGCCGGTAATCGCCGTGGATTGCGGGGAGCACAAAAATAGCGCGGCTCGTGCGATTTCCTCTGCGGTTTGCCCGCGCCCCTGCAGAATCGTGTTCAGAAATCCCGCCAACTGTTCCTCCGCGCTGAGGTTGAGCCGTTTGGCCAGGTCCGCACCCAATTCCTTGGACATTCGCGTTTCCGTCACGGGTCCCGGACAAATCGCGTTCACACGGACGCCTTTGCGGGCCGCCTCCGCCGCCGTCACGCGTGTCAGGCCCAGGAGGCCAGCCTTTGCCGCCGCGTAAGCCGAACCCCAACCAAATGCCGATTTGGCCGACAGGCTAGAAACATTCAAAATCACACCAGAGGCCCGCGCATACATTTCCGGCAAGACCAGTTGGGTCAACAGAAACGCGGCGCGCAGATGCACAGCGAGAACCTGGTCGAACGCGGCGAGCGGATACTCCTCTACAGGGAGAACTGGCCCATAGTGGCCGGCATTGTTGACGAGAACATCGATCTTTCCCAGTTTTTCGCAAGCTTCCGCAAAGACGCGGCGGCAATCGGGCTCGCGAGTCAGATCGGCTGGCGCGAAGTGCACGCGTCCGGCTCGTGCCGCACTCGAAATTTCTTGCGCAACAGCCGTTAACTCTGTCTCGGTGCGCGCCGTCAAGAAGACGGCAGCGCCTTCCGCGGCAAACAGCTTCGCTATGGCGCGGCCGATGCCGCGGCCCGAACCGGTAATCAAAGCCGACTGATTTTCAAGAAGCATAGGCCAAGAGCATAGTGGCCGACATCTTCGCAAGGCAAGTTATGCTAAGCCGAGTAACGTCCGCAGCGCTTTGCTCTTGTGGCTGCTGTGAGGGCTGGACCGAGAACTGGCCCTTGGTTCAGGTGCTTTTCGCAGCGAGTGCATCTAAGCTGGTAGAACGAGCAGTTCTTGCAATTTGTCGCCCTTTATTTCCGCGGCGCAATCCTAGCCAACCGCGTTCTTCTGTTTCTGTTGAGGGTACGTCCATGCGCAAGTTTGTTTTACTAATCCAGGCAAGCGCCTTTGCGGCGGCGGCACTGCTGAGCGGCTGTGGTGGCTTGAGCGGTTCCGGCGGCGGTTCCCAAGTCGTCGCTCCGACGATTACTTCCCAGCCCGCCAGCCAAAGCGTCACGGTGGGCCAGGTCGCGACCTTCACGGTCATGGCCAACGGCACCGCGCCTCTGAGCTATCAGTGGTTGAAGAACAATTCGAATATCGGTTCGGCCACGAGTGCGAGCTATACGACTCCGGCCACGGTAGCAGACGACAACGGCGCCACATTTACTGTAGTAGTGAGCAATTCTGCCGGAAGCATCACGAGCGGCGCAGCCACACTCACGGTTACCGCCACTCCGATGGGCCCGACCATTACCACGCAGCCCGCCAATCAGACGGTCACCGTGGGCCAGGCTGCTACGTTCACCGTCGCCGCTACCGGAACCGCTCCGCTCACTTACCAATGGCAGAAGAACAACAGCAACATCAGCGGGGCCACTGCCGCCAGCTACACGACTCCCGCCACCGCCAGCGCCGACAACGGAGCCAAGTTCGACGTCATGGTGACCAACAGCGTGTCCAGCCAGACCAGTAACATGGCCACGCTTACCGTTAACGCGGCGACCGCTTCGTCCGTCAACGTTGTCACCTATCACTACGACAATCTGCGCACCGGCCAAAATCTCAACGAAACCACGCTCACCACCGCCAACGTCAACTCGACCAAATTTGGCAAACTGGGAGCTTTCACCGTCGATGGCCTGGTTGACGCGCAGCCTCTCTATCTCTCCAACGTTTCCATCCCCAGCGTGGGCTCCAAAAATGTTCTGTACGTCGTTACCGAACACGGCAGCGTCTACGCCTTCGACGCCGACAGCGTGAGTGGCAACACCAGCACTTTTCTATGGAAGAAGTCTTTGCTTGGCACGGGCGAAACCACCAGCGATGATCGGGGCTGCAGTCAGGTGACGCCCGAAATCGGCATCACCTCGACTCCGGTGATTGATCTGACGCGCGGCCCGCACGGGGCGATCTACGTTGTGGCCATGTCCAAGAATAGCTCGACCTACTTCCAGCGCCTGCATGCTCTCGACGTCACGACCGGCGCCGAATTGTTCGGCGGGCCGACGACGATCCAGGCGACTTATCCGGGCACGGGGGACAACAGCTCTGGTGGCAATGTGGTTTTCGACCCAGCGCAATACAAAGAGCGCGCTGGGCTGCTCGAAATCAACGGCACCATCTACACCACTTGGGCCTCCCACTGCGACGATCAGCCCTACACCTCCTGGGTCATGTCGTTCAGCGCCGACACTCTCGCTCAAACGAGCGTCCTCAATCTGGTTCCCAATGGCAGCGAAGGTGGCATCTGGATGGCCAGCACCGCCCCTGCCGCCGATGCCAACGGAAACATCTTTTTCATGGTCGGGAACGGCGACTTCGACACGACGCTCACCAGCGGCTTCCCGTCCAAAGGCGACTGCGGCCAATGCTACGTGAAGCTTAGCTCCGCCGCGCCGATGAAACTCGTCGATTACTTTACTCCCTACAACACGGTCTCCGAATCCAACGCGGACACCGACTTCGGTTCCGGCGGTCCGCTGCTGCTTCCCGATCTCACCGACGGCAGCGGCAACACACGCCATCTCGCCGTGGGTTCCGGCAAAGACGCGATCATTTACGTAGTCGATCGCGACAACATGGGCAAATTCAACAGCACACAGGACAACATCTATCAGCAGATTAGCGGAGAGATCGGCGGCGTCTTCTCGAAACCCAGCTACTTCAACAACACCGTCTACTACGGCGCCGTCGGCGACAATCTAAAGGCATTTCCGATCACAGCCGCGAAACTCGCCACGAATCCGTCTTCGCAAAGCAGCGAAAGCTTCGGCTATCCGGGAGCCACGCCGAGCATATCCGCCAACGGGACCAGCAGCGGTATCGTCTGGGCAGTCGAAAACAACTCCGGCGGCGTGCTCCATGCCTACGACGCCAGCAATCTCACCAACGAACTGTACAACTCGAGTCAGGCCGCCAATAACCGCGACAGCTTCGCCGACAACAAATACATCACCCCGATGGTCGCCAACGGCAAAGTCTACGTGGGCACTCCCAATAGCGTCGCGGTTTTTGGCCTTCTGCCGTAACGCGTCTCAAACAAAAACGGGACAGGGTAGCGTGCCCTGTCCCGTTTCATTGAGGAGGAGGCTGAGGAAACTTTACTTGCCCGGCTTCAACTCTCCCAACAGCTTGTGAGTCAACCCGTTGATCTCATCCTGTGACAACGAAAAGGCGTCGCGATGCACCGGCTTTTCGCCCACTGCGCGATAAACCAGGTGGTGCGTGTCGCGCTGCACCCAGTCAAACACGATAGTGCCCGCGCGGAAGTGGATGTTTTCGTAGCCGACCCACGCCGGTCCATACGCGCCATACCAGCAGCGGAACGGCCCGCAAACTAAGCCCGGATACCCGCCGTAGGCCGGCACGGTCTCGTTTTGCCGCCGGACGGCAAATTTATAATCCACTAGAAATTCCGCTTGTGCGGGGTCCACTTGTTGGAAGCCCTTGGAGGCGAGGGTCTGCTCGATCGCGGTCTTTACCTTTTGCCGCACCACATCGTCTTCGGCGCTCGGTTCGCGCGGAGGGGGCGCACCGGAACGTTGCCGGGCGCTTGGGGGCGGGGCCGAGCCCAGCGTGTCCCGCGAAACCACCGGGCGATCGTCTCGGTTCGGTGCCGCAGCCGGAGGCGGCGTATTTCGCGCTTCCTCTGCGGGCCGCCAGGCCCACGTGGCATGCTTTGGAATACGAATGTCATGATCCCGGACGATGTGGACGTACTCGTCGCAACCGGCGAGAAATGCCACACCAACAATAGCGGCGGCTGTCAGCAGCCGCTTCGCGTTCATTTGACGCAAACTCTGCATCACGAGAGTTCTCCAGTAGGCAGATTGCCTCTGCCGGATTTAACCCGGCAAGCACAGGATAGTTGCGCAGCAGCCTTTTGCGGGTTACTGCAAGGCAGGGTTTTGCCTCCTGGATACTAGCGCTACTTCTTGGGGACGCCCCAGTCCGCCGGCGGAAACACGACCGGCCAGAACTTGGGCGAAGGGTGGTCAAATTCGAACGCTACGGCAAAATACTCGGCGGCGGGTTGATCTATGCGCACTACGCGACAGCCTTCGCGGACACCCGTTTGCGGGTTCATCAGCAAGAGCGGTTGGCCTACGTGGAGCTCGGCTTTCAGCTTCATCAGGCCGCCGTGCGCATTGACCACGAGCGTTTGCGTCTCTTCGCGCACGTGGACGCGGTCGGGCGTCTCAGCCATAACGGTCACGGGGATTTGCAGCATGACGCGCTCGCTGCGGCGGCGGTTGGTGGGGTTGGCCAGGGACACAGGGACCCTCCGTCTCCCCTAAGTCTAGCTCACGCCGCGCCTTTCGAGGCTCGGAAAGAAGTACAGGCAAAAGTTGGTCAACAGCTTGTCCACATGGACAGCTCCAGGTAAATAGCAGGTTGCGACCTCGACCACCGAAAAAACTAAAACCTCAGTTCGTCGCCCGGAAGCAAGACCAGATCAAGTATGTCCTTGCTGGCTCGATCGAAATCTATCGGAATTAAGTGTCCGTGAAATGGGCGGAGGACCTGCAAGGACGCCGGTGGACTATCCTCCCGGCCCAGATCGAATACTTCTCGAACCATCCCTCCGACTCGGACAAACGCCTCTTTTTGATTTACTCGGATGCGGAGCTCGGGACTAACTCCGTAGTTTCTGGGTAACACTGTGCAATTCACCTGCGACTCGGAAAGCGTTGCGCAAAAGTCGTCAACGGACCCGGCGTGATGAGCGACCGCTTGTGTAAGCTTCACCTGGCTTCGGGAAGACAAGAGAATGGCACGAGTGACACGGCTTGACGTGCCCTCTTCGGTCTTAAACACCAACCGAAAATAGGCCGGAGACCTGTCGAATGGCAGTTCATTGCGAACCGTTCGCTTCTCCGTTGGTGCGCCGCCAATGAGCGTTTCCGTAGCCGACGTCAATTGGATTCGCGTCAGATTCCCTTCGGCAGTGAAGCCATAGTTCGCAGTTTCGTATCCCAAGAGAGCAGCGGTCGACGGCTTAGCGCCTGGCCGGTAAATCGGACTCGTAATCTGTATTCGAAAATCGGACGTGAGATCGAAGTACCCGTCCACGGAATAGCTGCCGAACTCCAGAAAATAGGCGATGTCCGGCGGAAGCGGCATCCGCTCGACTATGGCCCGGCGGATCCGCTGGTTCTCGACTGAACTCAAACAACCTTGGGATTCGCGCTCCACCAGATCCGCACGAAATTTGTCCAGAGCCAGAAGGGGATCAACGTAGATACCACGGCCGATTTGATTCGGCGAGGACTGCTCTGGGGCAAAAAGCGATTGTGTTCGGAACGAAATCTGCGCCGTGGATCCGGCCCAACGCAGAGAGAGCAAATCTCCCGTCACGTTACAGTCGATGCCCTTAAAATCGGCTCGCCGCGCATGCTTCAGGTCAATCGAAAGCGCCTGCCGGGCAATATCGGCCATTGCCGGCGGTAAAACAACGGGGTCGGACCCGTCCCGGCGCAAGTGGTAGGCAATCGCGGCGTGCTGGCAACCGAGAAAGAAAATAAGTATTGCCAAGCCGCACAACGAGCACCATCTAAGGATAAACATGGCCGCGATTGTAACGCCTTCGAACACCCAGGTTCCGCAATTTGTTCCTACTTTTGGCGGAGATGAAGTCTTACGGCAGCAGCGTCCTCTGCAGTTGTTCCTTCACGTCGGCCACTCTTCATCACCTAGCCCAGTAAACCAAAGTCGACAATTCCGCGTCCTACTCTTCAGTCGAAGCGGCGGGAACTTTTTCCGCTCTGCCCGTGAATTATCCAGTGGAGTGGTCCGCTTAGAGAGAGCAAATTCGTTCAGCATGAACTCCTTCAGAACTGTCTTGCAGTGGACGACACGATCCCATGGTACGCGCCTGGGAATTGCGGCCGTAGCCGTGTTGCTCGCTGCAGTCGGCGAATTTCGCGGGCAGCAGTCCGCGCCGGAGCAATCGCAGCAGCCACAGCTCAAGATCCGCACCCAGGATCAGAAACCCGCCATCTCGGTCGAAGTCAAGACCGTAAGCGTGCTGGCGACCGTGCGCGACAAGCACGGCAAAATCATTCCCGACCTGAAGAAAGAAGATTTTCAACTCGACGAAGACGGCCGCGTGCAGAAGATCGATTACTTCCAGCACGAAAGCGATTTGCCGCTGCGGATGGGTCTGCTGGTGGACACCAGTTTGAGTCAGCGCAAGGTGATCGAAGACGAGCGCACCGCCAGCTACAGCTTCCTCGATCATCTGCTGCGCGAAAACAAGGACCAGGCCTTCGTGCTTCACTTCGATCACGAGGTCGAGCTCCTGCAGGACTTCACGCCCTCGCGCCCGAAGCTGCAATCCGCCTTGCAGCAACTCTCCATCCCGCAATCCGACAGCGGGAGCAGTTCCGGCGGAAATGGGGGCGGCGGAGGTTACGGCGGCTATCCGAATGGCGGGGGCGGTCGGCGCGGCGGAGGAATGCGGGGCGGCGGTACGCAGCTTTACGACGCGATTTTTCTCAGTTCCGACGAACTCATGGCCAAGCAGCAAGGCCGCAAAGCACTCATCGTTCTCTCCGACGGCGTGGACCGCGGCAGCAAAGAAACTATGGCCGAAGCTATCGCCTCAGCGGAACGCGCCGACGCCATCATTTACGCGATTTACTTCGCCGATGAAGACGAAGGCGGCGGCTTCAATCGCGGCGGCGGCTTTGGCATGGGCGGACCCGGAATGGGCCGCCGCGGAGGTGGCCGCTATCCGCAGCAGGAACGTCCCGACGGCAAGAAAATCCTGGAACAAATCTCGCAACAGACCGGTGGCCGCCTCTTCAAAGCTTCAAAAAAAGAAAACCTCGACAAAATCTACGCCGAAATTGACGAAGATCTGCGCAACCAATACTCCCTGGCCTACACTCCCGACAAAGGGAACACGGTCGGCTACCACAAAATCCACCTGACGGTGCCGAATCAGAAGGACGACGTGATCACCGCCCGCGACGGCTACTACTACGGGCAGTAGCTAATGCCGGTTGGTTTTCCGGTGAATTTGCTCGACTTATTTTGCCTCGAGTAGTTGAATCTCCCCACATTGAGCACTGGCAGGAGCCTCTTAGCTACCCGAGCGCCCTGGACCGACCGCCATCTGCGGTTGCTGTAGATTGGGAGAGCGGTGGCGTGCTGTTGCGGAAGAAGTGTTGTCCTCGATTCCAAAACGGGCTTTTCGCATCGCGTGCATGCGAGGTTCTGCGGGCGCTACAGACAGCATTCAGAGATTCTACGCATTTGCGATCGGACGCCGGGTTGGCCTTCATTGTCGTACCACATCGCGGTCGCAGAACCCCTCTGGGGCCACCTCGTTGTATCCCGGGAAGTTTCCTGCAGATTCAGGCACGCCAAATCTCTCCCAGCACTCGGCGCCAGTTTTGTCCCAATAGCAGCCGAATCTGTTCGTCCGTATACCCTCTTCTTACAAGCGCAGACGTCAGTTCGTAAACCCGTGTTGGCCCTTCGAGCCCCGCAACAATTTCGTGAGTTCCATGAACGTGATACCGCGAGTCCGCCTTGGTCAGCATGTCTTTCAGCACTTCCGGCGCACCCAAATCGTTGCTTTCGACTCCCGCATCGGACCCAATCCCCACATGTTCGATGCCCACCAGGTCGCGCACGTGATCAAAATGATCGACCACATCTTCTACTGTCACGGGCTCGCTTCCTTTGACCATAAACGCGATACACGTAATTCCGATCACGCCGCCCTTTTTCGCGATCTTCTGTATCGCATCGTCCGTGCTGGCGCGGAGCGCTGTAGGATTGAGAGCCCGGCAGTTCCCGTGCGACAAAATCACTGGCGCCTTTGAAATTTCGCATGCGTCCAGTTTGGTGCGATCGCTAGCGTGCCCCAGATCCACCGCCATCCCCAACTGGTTCATGCGCTCAATCACTTTCCCGCCAAACTCGCTCACTCCGGCGTCCCGCGGCTCGAAAGCGCCGTCGGCGACGGTTGAGCGGAAGTTGTAACTCAATTGCGAAATCCGCTGACCCCAGTCGTAGCAGGACGCCACTGCATCCACGGTCTCAAATTGCGCGCTGGTTTGCAGTCCGAAGATGATTCCGTAACGCCCTGCTTGCTTGGCCCCTTCGAAGTCCTGGGCAGAATTGATGCGTGCCAGCCACTGCGGGTACTGCAGCAGAAAGCTGTTCCACTTGGCGAACAGCTTCTCCGCATCGTCCAACGATGACGCGCCATTCCCAAAATTGACGGCATTCACGCCCGAGCTGCGGAATAGTTCAAAGTCGGTCAGAGTGAATGCTCCGGGCCGCTCCAGCCAATCCTTCAAGGTACCCTTTTTGTCTGCGCGATAAAGAAACTGGTTCAGCAGGTCGATGACCATTGACTCACGGACCAGACGGACCACGCGCTCTGAATATTCGGGACCGTTGAGTCCGAATAGCCAGTACCGATGCCGGAGTACGGCGGGAGCAGCCACCGCAGCACACGCTACTCTGCCTAAGAATGTTCGACGCGGAATTCTCGGCAAGCTCATAAGCCCCCCGGGCCGTTGCGATGCTTCAGCCGGCCGAAGAGAATACTTCGGAAAGTGTCACAGGGCTACCTCAGTATCGAAGCGTCGGCAAACGACCTCGGGCTTTAGGCTTCGCGGAAACTCAAACGCGCCTACGGCATGGAAACCCGATGCGGGCGGGGCGTGCTCTGAGGTATGATAAAGTTTTGGAAGTAGCTGTAGGGGCGCGCTTTAGTTCACCCTGAGGTACGAGCGTGTCTCCTTTGGAGCAAGATCACGCAACACGCTACCAGACCAAGTTAGGATGATGATGCAGACTGCAACCACCGGAAACGGCTCCCACGGCACCACCACCAATGGCAAGGTTCTCCTGCGGGTTCGCCCACGCGGCTTCTGTGCCGGAGTGGTACGCGCCGTCGACATTGTCGAACTGGCTCTCGAAGCTTATGGACGACCCGTCTACGTTCATCACGAAATTGTGCACAACACCTATGTTGTGGAACAACTGCGCCGGCGTGGCGCCATTTTTGTCGAGTCTATCGAGGACGTTCCCCACGGCGCGGTCCTCGTTTTCAGCGCGCACGGCGTTCCACCGACTGTTCGCCAGGAAGCCAAAGACCGCTCGCTCAAAGTGATTGACGCTACGTGCCCGCTCGTCACCAAAGTTCACCTCGAAGCACTCAAGTTCGCCCGCGAAAAGCGCACCATCATCCTGATTGGCCACAAAGATCATCAGGAGATTGTGGGTACCTCCGGCGAAGCGCCCGACCGCACCATCGTGGTCGATTCGGTCGCGGCGGTGGATGCGCTCGAAGTGGAAGATCCCGAAAAGCTGTCGTTCCTAACGCAGACTACGCTGAGCCTCTACGACACGCAGGAAATCGTGGCCCGTCTCCGGCAAAAATTTCCGGCCATCAAAGGCCCAGCCAGCGACGATATCTGCTACGCCACGCAAAATCGTCAGGAAGCCGTCGAGCAAGTCGCCAAAGACGTGGACTTGATTCTCGTCGTCGGTTCACCCAACAGCTCCAATTCGAATCGACTCGTCGAAGTCGCCAAACGCAGCGGCGTGCAAGCGCAGCTGATTGATTCCGCTGCGGACATTAACGTGACTTGGCTCGAAGGGGTCAAGCGCGTGGGACTCACCGCCGGCGCTTCCGCTCCGGAAGTTTTGGTTGAGCAGGTGAGCCAGCGGCTCGCCGAGTTCGGCTTCACCGATCAACGCGACCTCGACTTGATTCGCGAGGACGTGCGCTTCACGCTGCCGCCGGAGTTGGCGACGATCGCGGCGGCCCCGCGACGTTAAGCCAGCAAAGTCGCAGGCGGAAAGAGTTTGCTTGGGCAGTGGCGGGTTCAGTCAGGGGGCCGCGAGTCGCGTCCGGCCGCGCAGTAGGCAATTGGCTCGCGCGATGGGCCGGAACAGCAGTCACAAGGAGCTGAACTTTGGCGGTCAAAATCGTCCGTCAGCCGAAGAAGATTGCCTTGATTGGTGCGCCGTCCAGCGCGGCGGCGTTTCTTCCCGGAAGTGAAAAAGCGCCGGCCGCCTTGCGCGCCGCGGGGCTCGTCGAACGTCTCCAAAGTGCCGGCTTCGAAGTAACCGACCACGGCGATTGCGCACCGCGCCTTTTCGCCGACGACGAAGAACACAAGCGCGCGCGCAATCTCAAAGAAATTGTCGCCGGCCTGAACGATTTGAAGCTGCGCGCGGAAGCTGCAGTCAAGAGCGGCGCGCTGGTCTTGGTTCTAGGCGGCGACTGCGCCCAGTCCATGGGCTTGCTGGCCGGTGCGCGGCGTTACTACAAACACATCAATCTGCTGTGGTTCGATCGCGACGCTGACCTGAACACGCCGGCGTCCACGCCTTCCGGCCGCCTTGACGGCATGGTCGTCGCCCACATCATCGGGCGCGGAGCTCCCGAGTTGGTCCGCTTCTGGGGCGAAACGCCGCTGGTGCGCGAACCCGATGTCACTCTGTTCGGCCTCGAGCGTGTCGATCCTCCGGAACAGGAATTTCTGACGCGCTCCCCGATGCGCCACATTTACGCCGCCGATATTCGTTTTCAGCGTGGTGGCGTCGCCGCGAAAAAAGCTTTGGCAGCAGTGCACGCTGACGCCCACGAATTCGTTGTGCACCTCGATGTAGACGTCATCGCCAATTCCGAATTCTCCGCGGTCAACGTTCCGGACCCCATCGGCGAAGGCGTGCCGCTCGAGGATGTGCGCGCCGCGCTGCGCGAAATCGTCCGCCACAAGCATCTTCTCGGCATCAGCGTATCGCAATACAACCCCGACAAGGATCCGGACGGGAGCGGTTCCAGAAAATTGATCGACTTACTAGCGGACGCTTTCTCTGCTCGCCTGGAACCCGAAGCGGCGTCAACAGACTCGGTCCCGGCGTCGACTTCTATGGCCGTCGCTCCAAGCGCCGAAGCTGCCCCTCCCGTCGAAACCGTCTCGGCGCCGCGACCCGAAGTCGCGGTGGACAACTCCGAGCCGGAAAAGGCCGTCGATTCCCCGGAAGCATCTTCGCCTGAAACTGTAGCCTGACTCATCGGCCGCGAGCTTTCCGTCTCGCCAGGCGCCGGCGAACAGATCGGAACCTTCATTCTGCCGTCCGCTTCGCTTCTTAGAGCCCGTGGCCCGCGCCCGCAGTTTCGGCGCGCTTTCTGTGGTAGCGGCTGAGGCCGAGCCAGGAGAGATTCAGTCCGACATTGAAGAGGCAATGCTCCGCGTCCGCGGGCGCGAGGCGCTGCTTGATTTCTTCGGTGGTTGCGGCGACGAACGCAGCGAGCCCGCCCCGTTCGTCGGGCTGCTTGCGCAGCAAATTCGCCGCCAGGGCTGACCAGCGCTGCAAGCTTTCGCGATATTCGCGGAGCAGCGGCGCGGGACTCTCCGCGTAGCCAAAATGGGTCAACATTAGACGCGAAGGTTGCAACGATGAAATCGCGTCGAGCGAGGCACTCCAAATCTCCAAATCAATGTCTGGTGGTGGCGCAACCGGGACTGGGTACGGCAAGCCTTCGAGGTAGAAGCCTGCAGTGTCCCCCACGAAGGCGGTGCCGTCGGAGGGATCGAAGTAGGAAACGTGATGCGAAGCGTGGCCCGGCGTATAGAGCACTTGCAGGTTACGCGTGCCGAGAGTGAGCGTTTCGCCGCCCTGCAGCACGCGCAAGTTTCTCAGCGGTACCGGCAGCGTTTCCCCAAATAGAAATCCAAGTTGCCCCGGCCAGAGCCGATCGGCGCTGGCCAGTAGCTTTGACGGATCGGCCATGTGCAGCATGCCGAGCTTATGGACGTACACATCGAGCTGCGGATTTTCCCGCACCAGCACGCCGGTCGCGCCGGCATGGTCCAGATGAATGTGGGTGAGCAGAATTGCATCCAGGTCAGCGATAGAAAGGCCTCGCTCCGCGAGATGCGCCCGCACCGCTGGCAAGCCGGCAGCTGAGCCCGGATCAAGAAGGGCGTGGTGTCCGTTCGACTCCAAGAGCACCGCGGCAATAGACCGCGGGCGCTGCAGCCAATTGGTGTCCAAAAGCGTTGTCTTCATCATGTTTTCAGCAGGTCTTCAGCATAGCGGATTCCGAGTTTTCCTCAAGGTCGGAATTCTACGTGATATTTACACCCTATTCTCGATAGAATCAGCCTCGCCTCAGAGTAAGAGTGGGCGGCCACCTGGGTGGTGCCGTCGCGTCCGATGAAAAAGATCCTGATCGCCGTGGGTAGCGTGCGGAAGCCCAAGTTGCGGGCCGTTACGGAAGCGTTGAACGCGTTCGCGGCGAAGCTGGTGCCCGATGGCGATTTCGACGTGGTGGGCGAAGAGGTGCAGAGTGGAGTAAGTTCGACGCCAACTTCCTGCGAGGAATTGATGCGCGGCGCAAAAAACCGCGCAGAGGAGTTGGTGCGAATCGCGCGGGAAACGCACAAGCCGTGGCGCTATTTTGTTGGCCTGGAAGGCGGGTTGGAAGTGTTGCAGGACGAGCGGGCGCGCCGGGTATTTCTGGAGAGCTGGGCTTATGTAAGTGATGGGGTGCGCGGATTCTATGGACGCTCTGGTAGCATCGAAGTGCCGGAGCAATTGGCGCATGAGGTGTTGGAGCGCGGGTTCGAACTGTCGGATGCGATTGACCGTTATGCCGGAGCGGTGGGGATTCGCGACGGGCAGGGAGCTTGGGGCGTTTTGTCGGGGGATTTGATCGCGCGAGACGAGTCGTTTCGTATCGCGGTGATTGCGGCTTTCGCGCCGTTTTATAACGCTCGGATGTACGGGCGGGCAACGCGAGCGATGGGGTAAACTGGAGTTTGAGGAGAGCGAAGGCGTGGACATCGTCAAGGGCAACATGGGCTGGATCGAGGTGGTGGTCGGGCCAATGTTTTCGGGTAAGAGCGAGGAGCTGATTCGGCGATTGCGGCGTGCGGAGATTGCCCGGCAGCGGGTACAGATTTTCAAGCCGGCGATTGATGAGCGCTACGCCGCCAATGAGATTATTTCGCACTCCGGCCTGGGGATTCCATCGGACAACGTGAGCAAGGCTTCCGAGATCATGGATAAGTTGTCGCCGCGCACCGAAGTGGTGGGCATTGACGAGGCGCAATTTCTGGGAGAAGAAATCCTGGACGTGTGCACGCGGCTGGCAAATCTGGGAAAGCGCGTAATTGTGGCCGGTTTGGATACGGACTACCGGGGCCGGCCGTTTGAGCCGATGCCGCGGCTGCTGGCGGTGGCGGAAGAAATCACCAAGCTGCTGGCGATTTGCGTGAGGTGCGGAAACCCGGCAGTCCATACGCAGCGGCTGGTGGAGAGCGAAGAATTGATCGTTGTAGGAGCTACGGGAATGTATGAAGCGCGCTGCCGGCGTTGTTTCGAACCGAATCCCGCCCTGGCGCAAGAGAAACGAGAACTTGGCCCGCACCTTCTGGCGCGAAACCGCGCGGCGGGCAGTTCTGGCGACTAGCCCATCTATAGATCCTCTCTGGATAGCGCGCTACCGTATTCGTTAGTCTGCCTCGGGTCCTTTGCCTCCTTGAGCTTGTTAGACGATTCCTGCAAACTGGCAGCGCTGACGGGGCTCAATTTCCAACACGCGGAAATCCATGATCATTGAATCGAAGGCGCCGACGCGCGTCGACTTTGCGGGAAGCACTTTGGATATTTGGCCGTTGTATCTGTTTCATCCCGGAGCAGTAACGTTGAACGCGGCCATTTCGCGCTATGCGTCTTGCGTGATGCAGACCCATGCGCCGTGGGATGAACGCATCAAACTGGTTTCGCGAGACATAAAAAGGGAAGAGAGCTTCGCGTCATTCCCCGCTTTGGTGAAGGCAAAACGTTATCGCCTGCCGCTGCTCGCAGAGATTGTAAAATTTTTTCAGCCGCAAGGCGGCTTTACGCTGACCACCGATTCGGAAGCCCCGAACGGGGCGGGCATCGGCGGGTCGAGCGCCATGGCCGTGGCCATTTGCGCGGCGCTGGACCGGTACACCGGGGCGGGGAAGAGCAAAGTGGATTGGATTCACATCAGCCGCGATGCGGAAGCGATTGTCATTAATGTGCCCACCGGAACACAGGACCACTACCCCCCGGCATTTGGCGGAGCCGCGGCGATCGAGTTGCCGCCGGGCGGTGAGCATCGCGTAGAGTTGCGCGTCAACCTGGATGAACTGCAGCGACGCATCGCGGTGTGCTACACGGGCAAGCCGCGGCAGCACGGCATTAACAACTGGGAAGTCTTCAAGGCGCAAATCGGTGGAAACAAAGCCGTGCAGAACAGCCTGGAACGCATTTCGGACGTGGCGCAAAAAATGCGTTTCGCGATGGAGAAGTCGGACTGGCATGAAGCCGGGCGTTTGATGCGGGAGGAGTGGTCTTTCCGCAAGCGCAACCTGCCCACCATTTCCACTCCGAAAATCGATCGGGTGATTGAAGGCGCCCGAAAGAACGGCGCGCTAGCCGGCAAGGTGTGCGGCGCCGGCGGCGGCGGTTGCGTAGTGCTGCTCATAGAGCCGGACGCCCGCCATCAAGTGGAAGACGCGGTTGCTCAAGCCGGCGCGGAGGTCCTGCCGGTGACGATTGACCGGCAAGGAGTGCAGGTTATTTCGCGCTGAGCGGCCGCCAATGCCTAGTGCCAGCCTTCCCGGCGCCGCTTTCTTGCATCATAGGGTTGTGCGGACGGGGATTCGTACTAAAATAGCCGTGTAATTCCCGTTGTTCGCCAGGCAGTGCGGTTATGCCGATTCGCCTGATCTTCGCGCTTACATTGTTTCTGATGGCTGACGCGGATATTCCGCGTATCAGCAGCTGGCGTCCGCCTGCGCGAGCGATTGAGGCGTTCCCCGCCGGGGAGGAACTCTCGCCTTTTCCAGCCAGTGCACCAAACGGGGCAAGCAGTCAGGGAGAGGGCCAGGGACCCGCCCGGCCCAAAAGCGCCACGCTGCAAGAGACTACCAAGCTGGAACTGATTCGGTTTGTCTCGGGAGAGTTTGCCAAGGCCACCAAGTCTTTGCCCGCGGGCAAGGATGGCTTGATCGTGAATGTGGGTAAACCCGTTCCCACGGAAATGCTCGAACGGGCGCTGGCGACCCATGGGGCGGCGGTGAATAGCGGCGACCGCGTACAGATTACCAAGCTGGATTTTCAGGCGCACCAGATCATTGTCGACCTGAACGGCGGAGGACGGGGCAAAAAACGGTTGCGGGATCGCATCCATTTAGAGATGGGTGGCATTCCGACGATGACCACGACGAGCACCCAGCAGGAAGAAACGGGTCCGCCAGGATTGCAGCCGGGCATGGGGAGCACGCTCTATTTGGAATTCGGAAAAGCAGTTCCGGATCTCAGTCCCGAGGAACTGAAGAATTTGCTTTCGCCCTTCCTCGATTTTTCCAAGCAGCGTTCTGCTTCAACCCAGTGGATTGACACGCTGCCTCCGGAAATGAAAAAAGCGATTCAAGAACGGCGTCCGGCGCTGGGCATGGACCGTGAAGAAGTGGTGGCGGCCATCGGCAAGCCGGACCACAAAGTCCGGGAACGCGACAACGAAGGCAACGACATCGAAGACTGGATCTACGGCCAGCCACCTTCCAAGACCGTCTTCGTGCGCTTCAACGGCGACCGCGTCACCAATATCCGCCAATATCCGCAATAAGTGGCTTGGTTCTTTCTCGCGGAATTGACATTTTTTTACGCAGCCCATAGCATCTTCTGTTCGGTTTGCGGTCGTTACCCCTTAAGCGTCCGCTCACTTTCAATCATCCATCGGAGGAAGTATGCCCATCAAAGTAGGCATCAACGGCTTTGGCCGTATCGGACGAAACCTTGTGCGGACGGCGCTGCATGATCGGGAGATTCAGTTTGTGGCCGTCAATGACATTACTGATTCGAAGACGCTCGCGCATTTGCTCAAATATGACTCCGTCCTGGGGAACTTAACGCAGGAGGTCACG
>Ga0335073_10002148_pt1 | contig 26976 bp, 16 predicted proteins | sample Lox_Sample_22_FD_207093 | JGI IMG/M metagenome (GOLD analysis project Ga0335073, IMG submission 207093) | Soil microbial communities from Loxahatchee National Wildlife Refuge, Florida, United States - Lox_Sample_2.2 | ecosystem: Environmental > Terrestrial > Soil > Wetlands | place: USA...
GCTCTAATTCACGAGACTTTGCTCATCTTATCATCCCACAATCTTCGCATCCCTGCCATCCCTGCCATCCCTCTGCGCCCTCTCTTCATCGTAGAACTTCTCATGCTCTGAATCATCACGAGGTACTGGCGCGTCCGTCTCCCGCGACGCAGTGCCAGCGCCCACGCCATGCGCGTAGCGGTCCCTCCCCCAACCATACACGGCTGAGCCACCAATGATGAGCAGCATGCTCACGACGCGGCCCGAGGTGACCGGCTCGCGCAGCACCGCGACGGCCAGCGCGCTCTGCACGACTCCGCGCACGGCGGTAACAACCATGTGGGTGGTCGGGCTGGTGACGTCGATCTGGGCGAACGTCGCAACCGTGAGCAGGAAGCCTCCTCCGCCGGCGAGCAGCGCGCGGCGCAGGAACGCCGGGCCGTGGGCCGCGACGGCCGACGGGTCTGCGGGGCGCGCCAGCGACCGCAGGATGGCGGCCAGCGTCGCGGCCTCGCCGGACACCAGCAGCAGCGGGACGAGCAGTACGACTGCGCCGGCGCCGCTCATCCACGCGAGCTGCCAGGCCGCGGGACCGTCGCCGCCGCGCGCCACGAATGTTTTCACGACCACGGCCTCGGCCGCCGTCGTCGCGCTGCTGCCGATCCCGAGTAGCAGCCCGCGCCCGCCCGTCAGCCGGCTGCGGACGTCAGCTGTCGTGCCCGCGGCAAAGCCGAGCATGACGGCGGCGGCGCCGGCCAGCGACAGCGGCGGGAAGTACGGTCGCGGCCGCAGCACCGCGAGCGACAGCGCCAGCGTGAACGGCAGCAGCAGGCCGCGCGCGATCTGGTAGAAGGCGGCGTCGATGCTGGCCAGGCAGAAGGTCTTTGCGAGGGCGCCGACCGCGCGCGCGACCGTCAGCGGGAACACCGATTTCCAGGTCTGCGATGCGCGGATCGCGCGATGTTAGCGGCGCTGCTTTGGCTGATGGTTTGGGTTTTGCCTTGGGAGCGGAGCGTGAGCCTACGGGGAATGATTTTGAGGGCTGTACCCAACCCAGAGGTACACCGATGAACGTGAGGAGGAGAACTTGGACAGAGAATTGGAGCGTTAGAAGCAGAATGGGAGAGTCTAGAGTATTAAGAGCGGACTTGGATACGAGAGTGCTCCATATTGCACATGAAGAATGAAAGAGAATGATGAGAGCAACTTTCAACCGGCTCTGTGGCCTTGGAGGTTCATACTCGACGGCCATAATGTGAAGATGAAGATGGAGGGAAGCACGAGTACATGGGCATCTAAAGAAAGGAATGCGCAGGGAGTGAACACGCGTCGGTCGGCGGGGGCCAGATTAGCCACTGGGATGGAATGATTGCGACGATAAGGACACGCAGCAGAACTTGTGGTGAAGCGGAGAGAATTGCTGGTCTTTGGTCAGGGTGATGGAGAGGTGTCACTTCTCAACTTTTATATAGACCGAGTGCGCACATATTGTATTGCGACATGATTGCTTGGCTTAATGCTTGGCTTAATGCATGTTGCTTGGCGTACGACGTTTTTGGTCTCAGCGTGTTATTACCGTGTCTGCTTTCCACCGAAACGCCACAAACGTGGAGGAACTCCTGAGAATAGAACATGAACCTCAGCACGCCGGCTAGATTCCCGATTGCGGGCTCTACAATGGATTCTTCAACAGAGCTGAATTCAGGAGTTCTTTCTCTTCCAATCGTGCCTTCTGAAGATCATTCCTGGCATGAACTCCTACAGTGTCGTACGCCGTACCATGAACTGACACACTGAATCAGCGCTTACATCCACAACCCAACGCAATGTAGGTGATGGGACTCTACACGTCGTGATGTGTCGAGTGCATCTCGCCATGTCTATCCATGCGACTCTTATCCCAATCATAACATTTGCGGTCACAGGCATTTTCTGAGTGGCTAAGCATCGGATGCGCTTCCCGGTGCAAGCCGTGCAAGTGGCTGAATCCATCGAACGAGGGAGCCCTTCAGCCCTTTACAGGGACAAGCTCAAGACCACCGTGTCTGGACGCAGAACTAGCTTCAGCATAAGCGTTGACAAGCAATGCCGACGTAGAGTAGGGAAACGGGCGCCCACAACCCTAATCAATCTATGCCTTCCATTTCCGCTCTCCTTAAGCCACCCAGGCTGAGCCACCGAATCCAGCTACAACCCCGTCATTCAACACTCTAGTACGATGCTAGATAGCATAAAGCCAAGGCTCTAACCTTCAGCTCGTTCAATCAATCCACCGCGTTCCATTCCTTAGAAACATCGTACGATCACCTGGAAAATCATGAGTTCCAGTTACCTTGTCGATTCTACATTTATCTCATCTCGCAAATGAAAGCTGAAGGAGCCAGTGCACAAATACCCAACAGCCACATTTCCGCTCGTATGGCCTCGTACGATACCTTTCTGTATAAGTACTCCATGATGGCGGACGCGCCGGAGTGACTTCTTGCTCTCTTTTGTATCTTGCTCCTGACTACACATTTTCATCGTGACAAGCCCCCGACTACGCACCAATCACGTGCCTATCCCTTTCGTTTTGCAAAAGAGCAATGATCTCTCAACTCTTCTTGCTTGCCGCGGCGTCGCTCGCGGTCTCTGCCTCCGCAGCAGCAGATGCGGCCGAACGTGTCGAAGTCCTCAAACCACGCTATCCTTATGCAGGCGGAGGATGGGCACTTTCGGTAGCCAACACATGCCCTTCTGGCACGTACGACGTAGAGGATGAATAATGTTGCCCTGATGAGCTTCAGCTTGAAACCAATGGCGGTGCGGCATGGGGTTGCTGTCCACCTAGTACGTGAAGCAAAGTCGAATCTTCACCTGGCTTCGGCATGGGTTGCTTTTGAGCAGAATTCAGCCTAACATGTTATGTGTCCAGATGAAAGTTGCCTCGACGCCATCCAAGTGACGCCGTTCTGCGCCGACTCCAGCTGGGTATTGTGGAATTCAACCACCTCTGGCCATGCACCATACGCCTTCTTCTGCTGCGAACCCGGCCAGCAAGGATCCAACAACATAGAGTGCGAGAGCAGTGACACCGTGATCGCCGCGACGTTGCTGGCGCAATCAATTGGACAGCCGATCCCAACCGGAGTTGCTGCTTCCACGGCCACTTTCACCGTCAGCGGTGTTACCATCACGACAACGCCATCCGAGGAGCCGACCACCGGCACCATCACGACCGCCATTGCGAAAACCACTGTTTCCAATGGCCAGACAATTACCTTGCATACGACGGCGTCAGGCATCGTTGGCAGCTTGGAGAGCTTGGCAAGTCACTTTGTCCACAGCGATGCTGTCGCCATCCGACATCTGGATTTCTCTGGTCTCAAGATTGTCGCCGTCTGGTTTACCGTTGTTGTAGGTATGGCCTATGGCGCCTTCGCTGTGAGGGCATTCTAAGCCGCGGCTGAAAGAAAGATGAAGATATGGGAAAGGGAAAGACTAGACGTAGGAAAGATTGACTTGAACAACTAGGACGATAAAAGAACTAGACGGTGGGTGATTGCATGAAACTGGAAAACCGCAGTACTGTTACTCTTTGCTTGTTAACAAGACTGCTCTTTACTATCCGCATGTTTTCCGGGCCATGTTAGTGGCAAGCTGAAGGTGTACCATAAAGCGAGAACACGAAAGTTTTGTATATGCTTTACATACTTCCATTGAACAACTCTCAATGTGCAGACGAGAAACTTCGAATTGTCGTCTTTGGATTCTTATGCTCCAAGTGTCAATGTCTTGTGGTCATCGATCTATCTTTCTAAATGACTTGCGCGCCAATGTCGAGGCATCTTGCACATGCAAAATCCATGGCAAGCTATATGTCAATTTATTCCTGCTGTAGAGCTGGCTTTAGAATGACGTGCTTGAGACCAAGCTTTCAACTCGAGATAAAGGCACGTTTCTCATCGAATAGTATTGCCAAATGCATCGTTTGAAGTCGTACGCAACACGAGACTTCCGCGTGACATCGTCATCGGCTCTGCATGGTACTTCACGCTCCTATAGCGTGTTGAACACTTACAGTACTTTCCGGGCGTCTCGAAGATCCAAGACATAGTAAAAAGCTACAGCAGTAGGTCGGTGGCCCGCTTTTTCAACACCCGCCAGGTATTCACTAGGCAAGTCAGCGCGAGACTTGGAATTTGAACGCTCGTCCTTGGACTGTTGACGATCTTTAGGCAGGTTCGGAATGGAGCTTTCAGTCGACTGACGTTGGGTCAATTAAAAATTCTACTGGCCAAGGGCTTGTCGTTCTCAGCGGTCAGCCCAAGCTCACACCGCCGAGATGCCGAAGAGAATGTTAGCAGCAGAAAGAAGAAGGGCACAACATTGCGCGGCCTTTGCACAACACTCGGCTTTCCAAGGCATCGTGCTTTCGGGCCCAATCAGTCTGAAGACCCACTCTGTGAAACTACTTAAGACTTCTGTTGGAGACTTGGCCCAATCTTAGAGTATTCGTCACACACAATTCGTGTTCCGTACTTTTCGCAGTCTGGGTTGCCAAGCGATCACCACCTACAACGAAGAAAACCGTTTGTCCAGTGCAGGAGCTGCGCCGTTACTCTTCGGTGCTGATAAGCTGCGTCTGCTACTAACTTCACTCTCTAGTGCTAATGCGCATAGAAGATCGAAGGTAACTCAGCGCTTGACTGCACCGAAGTGCCGAACGATCTGTCAAAGGAGTCGTCCCCATCCGGGTGCCAAGGTCTCGTCCTTCTTGGCTTTTGCGCCCAAGACAGACAATGCTCTCCATCGTGAGCATACCAAGGCATGGCACTCTCTGGCATCTGTATAACATGTCCTACATCAATCTCCTGTTCTGCTCATTCGCCCGTGCTGGTGTCCATCTCTTCCACACTTCTTTTGCTGCGTTCTCGCCTGTGCCTCTCTTGCCATGGCCGCCGATTCTAAAGCTCCTCCTGTGACCCAAGAGAAATCCTTCCCGAACAGTGCCGCAAAGAAAGACCTCACTCGACGGGGCGTAGACTCATCGGTGACGATATCGAGCCCATCGAGCCCAACGAATCTCTCGTCGACGTCGGATTCTCCAGACCCACGGCCAACCGATTTTCGACTTCACCACCATAGACCGGATACCTCTGAGTTGCGCAAGCATTCCCACCTACCCACAAAGACACCACATATTGATACTGGCCGTAAAGGCCGGAAACATCAAAACAGTCATGGTCCGCGGACCGGCGACTCGACTCACACTCGCGTGCTGTCCGTGGATCTCGAAAAGCAGGAATTGGAAAGATCATCAAGCTCCTCCGTGTCTCACTATCCGGCGACGACCATGGCCGATTCGCTTTGCGAACATGGGAATGATGACGGAGCCGAAGACCAAAGGGTGCTGCAGGAGAATGCGTTGAACATACTGGTGGGTTTGCGTTGAGTCTTTCTCTGGTACCTTGGCTGATGTTGCTTGGCAGATCTACCTATCTGGGATATGTTTTATCGTATCTCTTTTAGTGACCGCGTGGACGTTCCTTGCCCTGGTTATAAGCCTTCTCCTTCAGCCTCTGCGCCTATGCAGTCGACAGATGACCTTCCGGCAGCAGATGATCAGTTATCTCGCTCCTACTCTGCGGGCGCAGCTCTTACTGATTTATGCTCATCCTCCTATGGAGTCGTTTAATGTTTTGATTTTGGTGCTTATAAGTCTGTTCTCTCCAATCATCAGCATCGGTGTGGCGGTTGCGTCATGGACAGCTGCTGTCTTTTGGTTCTATGCTGCAGTGCTAGGCGATCCCAGTGGTACGGATAGACCCGAGGGCCACAATGATGGCAGGGCGTCGGTACTGGCTGTCAGAAATTGGTGGATGCATTACCTTGTCAGATCGGTGCGATGAACACTACATGAGCGATACAATGACGTTATGTTCTTGGACAAGTTACAATGGAGTTCTGGTCTAGAATTGATACCACGGGCATGGTCCAGCAAGGCGTCTGGAGATTTGTATAGAATGGCACGATGAATATATAAGCCAAGATACTTTATTCGGAATTATTACCCGGCATTGGAGGGAGAATATTGTAGTGAACCTTAGTACGAATCGATATCCCTCCTCAACTTTCCGTACGTTTGACCTATACCTACTTATGATAGGCATTGGACTGTGTGCGACCAGTTGAATGCTGTACGAAATTAGACTCGTAAACTTTACACAGCAAGGCTGACGAATCTTCACATTTTGCCACCCTTGTTCCGTCTGAACCGTTAGCTGTGGCGCAAAGTCAGGTCTTGGCATGCATATTTAGGCCTCGTAAGGTACGTTTTGCTGAACGTTGCTTTCAGCTTCGTCATTCTCAAGAAGCCCTTTGACAATACATCCTTTTCTCGGTGGTTTAGTATTCCTAGGGTACTCAGAGCATTGTGGCTTTTGACGGAATTTGACCATGCTCAAGAGTACGAGCTCTTGACAAAAGGATGATATGTCCAACGAGTCAGATTGTAAATATTGCTGCAACATAACTCTCGAGACTCTGTCAAACGGCCTTTTGCACGCTCCAGATCGGAATTCATTGGTTCGCAGCGCTCAAAAATGCCGATTTTGCTCAGTACTTTTTCGACGCGACAGAAGTGGGAATGGTGGTCAGTTGTTTTTGAAGCTGGAACCTTTCAGCGTTGATGATCCTCAGCTATGTCTACGGATCTCCCACGGCCATTCCGAGAGTCACGGAGAAAAACAAATAGAACCAACATTCTTTGTGTATACATCTCTAGGTACGTTGTTAAGAGTCCCATTATGGATGAAGGAGAACTATATCTTTGGAAATCATTGTTACGGAATTTCTTTCAAGCCAGCAAGCTTACGTTGCTACAGGCGATCCGGCTATGGAGATTGGTGTGAATATCAAACGGCCACTATCGAATACGGCTTCAGTTGAATCATTTGCAGTGGCCAAAAGATGGATCAGTGACTGTCTTCGCACTCACCACTGCTCAACGCGCTTGTCACTGAAAGAAAAGGAAACTTCACGGTCTCTTCTTCTAGGGCCTTCACGCTTGGTAGATGTCGAAGCTTTCGAGCGACCAAGCCAGGACGTTAGATTGATTGATAATGATGGTACCGTGGAGCGCTACATAACTCTTAGCTACTGCTGGGGTAAGAGCCGCACATTCATCACTACTGCGAGATCGTTGAGACTGCGAAAATCAAGGATCGTCTACAAGTATCTACCGAAAACCTTTAAAGATGCCATTAGGATAGCTCGGCAGCTTGGAATTCGCCACATCTGGGTAGACGCTTTGTGCATCGTTCAGGACGATCGAGCCGACTGGGAAAATGAGTCTGCAAAGATGGGAGCAATATACAGCACATCATTCTTGACGGTCGCCGCAGATTCTAGCACGGACTGCCATGGTGGATGCTTCAACACGCGATCTGTCTCACAAGACCTAGCTTCCGACAATACACCTTTCGAGCTGGTTACCTCCGCATCCAACGGCCGGGAGAGCAGACTTTCCCTATGGACACCCATTCGCGGAGCACGCAAATTCGCCTTACCGGACTTGGATGAATCACCTCTTTCCGAACGCGGCTGGTGCTGCCAGGAGCGGATCCTCTCACCGCGAATACTGCACTTCACGCGGTCGCAGCTCTTCTGGGAGTGTCGCGAGTGCCTCCTGGCGGAAGACAACCTGCGGCCGTGGGCGCTGTGGCACGCGGGCGTGCCGACGGTGAGCGGGCTGGCGCGCAACCTGTACGGAACGGCGACCGACGCGGTCACGCGCGCGCGCCTGCTCGACATCTGGTACCGCAACGTGGTGGCGCAGAGCTACTCCAAGCGCAAGCTGACCCACGCCCACGACAAGCTCATCGCCATCTCCGGCATCGCCCGCGCCTTCCACCGCCACCTGCGCAGCGACTATGTTGCCGGCTTGTGGGCCCAGCAGGACGTCGCCTGGGGCCTAGCGTGGCGCCGCCGCGGGCCCGCCGCCGCCCCGCCCGCCTACCGCGCGCCGTCGTTCTCGTGGGCTGCGCTGGACGCCGCGGTGGAGTGGCCGGCGCGGCACGACGCCGGCCGCGCGAGCATGCAGTTGGAGAGCGTGCACGTCGACGTCGAGGGCCGGGACCCGTTTGGGAGGGTGGCGGCGGCGTGGATCGAAGTCACGGGCATGGTGCGCGCTGCCGTCGTCGTCGCGCGCAAGCGCATCTCCGCGGGTGTCGTCGAGTTCGACTGGGAGTTGCGCAGCTCGCGGAGTAACAAGTGGCTTGGCACCGCGTATATGGACCATGACGCTGGCGGCGACCATGACACCGAGCTCTATGTTAATTGTCTTGTGCTGAGCAGTCATGAAGATTCGGGTCAGGCTGACATGCTGCTATTGGAAGAGATTCCGGGCCAAGAAAACGCGTACGTAAGGAAAGGAGTCGCTGTGCTGCTCGGATACGAAATCGATAGTCAGTACTCAGACTACGAGGAAAGGCAGACATTGAAGATTTATTGATTAGACTAATTGGTGGCTTCACGCAGATGTTAGACTACATGCATATTGGAAGCATAAGGTAGTAACGGCAAGGCTGAACCGTGCCACAAGCAATCTGAACCTATCGCATATGTATGATGGCAAGAAATCAATTGACCATTGGCTCAAGTCCTCTACAGTATATTTACAGATATGAAGATGAGAAGCTAAGCTTTGAAACCTCACCGCAATAAGATCTACCATTCAATGTTCTCCGTTCATCTCGCTCATCCATCCGGTCGGATAAACTCACATGGTTGGCAATACTAGGCTGGCGGACTGCAGTGGTCAAGCTAGTCCCGCATTTGCTTGAAACCAGTACTGTACTCTCGGTTTAGCAGCTGAACCGCGTTCTGTGGATGCTCTTTGGGCAAACCGCTAGCGGGCAGTTTGCGTACGCCTGTTGATTATTTAAGTCACTGATTGCTTGTTGAACACGTGATCCCCGCTCACGCGATCTACGGCTACAGATGGGATAGAATAAGCAAAGCAACTGCCACATGGCGACGATCGTGATGCTGCTGAGAGGAGCCTCGAGCCTTGCACACTCCCATCAGCAACCACTGCTCAGAGTTACTGCCTTACTCAATCAGCCTTCAGAATCAAAGTTTCGGGATAGGAAACTTTCGGGAAGAACCATCGTCCTGAAGAAATTCTTGCTGATAGCAGCTCAGAGTGCCGATGTCTAGCCCAATTTCGCCTTCGAGCGTACCTCCACGCGGGTCCAGATCGGGTAATAAGTCGCAAAAGGAGGCAAAAAAGGCTGAGCCATCAAACTTCCACTTCATCTACGTTTGTGACGATGGCCCAGACATGCGGAAGCAGAACCTTTCTGCGGCTCGATCATTTGTCATGACAAACGTCCGACGAAAAAAGCGGATAGAGGAAGATGAACAGGCTAAATTGCCCAAGCCGATTGTATGGGCTCCAGTTGTCGTTCAGAGCGTACAATCCCAAGTTCTCTTAAGAAGCATGGACCAGAGTCTGTTGGACTATGCTAGCCTTCCCTGGCCATCCGCCGAAGTGGATACCTTGCTGGCTTCGGGATCCCAGTGGAGGTGGTCACCGTTAGCACGTGAATTTATGGTTCATGGTACGTCCCTAAACCGCCTATTAGTGGAGAATTGTCAAAAGCTCAGCTTAAATTAGCGGTCACAAGAAGTTTTGCGGTACAATTTCCCCCTGACGTAGTACGTGAGCTCTGGGAGTCCACAGTCTGTCCCTCAAGCATGGTTATCCACTCCATAGTTTGGGGTGCAGCCGTCCATCGCGACCAGCTACGGCACAGTCTGGTAGAGTGTGAGAATGTTGAAGTGCTTTCGCATCGCGCCGAGGCCCTACGTCTCATTAATGAGGAATTATCGCTCGTTTGCCAAGGCAAGATACCCTCAGAAGCACTCCTTTTCTCCATTCTCAGTACGACGATGGACTTTCGCCACATATCGCAACCCACGAACGAAGATCAACCGAGGGTGCACCCTTTCCGTCTAGCGCATATGCCGAAAGGCTGGGATTTCCTCGACATGCAAGTGAACTATGCGCATGTCAGCGGCCTATTCATGCTTGTAGACCGCCTTGGCGGGCTAACGGCGCTGAGAAGCCACCCAGTGGCCAAGATAGTTGCGATCCTCGACTCACTCATGGCGACGCTAGAGCTGCGTGCGCCTTTACAACCTTGGGTCGAAGTTGACGAGATTGCAAGCCTCGCTGCCGATTTAAGCCTCAATGTACTGAATCCTCAGCCCGAATCAGCCGAGCTTCTCACCCCAGGCTCTTCACTACCTACGCTAAAGCGCTTGGTCGGATCCAGCCGCTTAGGTTTGGTTTTCTACCGCCTACAACGTTGTTTTGCGGTACAGAGCGCTCTAATGCGAGGTGAACTGCAAAATATGAACCTTCGAGCGCTCGGCGGAGAGATCGCATCGTTGCACCATGCCATATTGTCGATGCCGCCATGCCACGACTATATCGGTAACAACATGCTGTACGAACCAGTAAGGCTAGTATCACTAGTCTTTGATGTCGGTATTCTGGTCCCGATGTCGCCCATCCTAGGCTTGATAGGACGGCTGGTACGCTGGATAAAGGCGTCGCTTGAGTGTATCGACTTGGAGAATGTCTACGATGAAAGGGTTGAGCTGCTAGTTTGGATTCTCTTTGTAGGCGGGGTAGCAGCTAAGGGGATGATGTCAGAGAGAACCTGGTTCGTAGTGAGGATATGCGGACTATTGCAGCGACAGGGCATGAAGAGCTGGCCGGAGATAAGGCAGCTACTAAGGAGCTTCGTATGGGTATCGGACGCGATGGATGAAGAGGCTATAGATCTGTGGAATAACATTCACGATCATGAGAGCCTGGAAGTGTAGTACGACATTGATGGGTTGCTCTTGCGTGGTTGTCTTATTGGCTATAACTTGTGTTCATCAACGTCACTAATGGCCTTGATTTAATGAAACCTAAATTGTAAGCGTAAAGCAACGAAAGGGAGGTTCGTGACAGAAGCGGACAAGGTAAAATATATAGTATGACAAATGTGTGAAAATAGTATGACTGATTAGCTGCGGAATAAGCTTTGTTGGCAATTGGAATTCTTATAACATACAATATCAGTAAAGATTTGAATATGGCATGAATTGACGTACGAGCAGATAATAGCCCGAGGAGATGGATGGATAGGTAAGGGGAGTCTTATACGGCTCCAAAGCGTCGAGATGCTGTGAAGCAGGCATTAACGTCTGCACAGAACCCAAAGAGGAAACTGTTGATCTCTGCGAGTCTGCTAGTCCCAAAAGCGGACCCAGCTGGCGGTCTTGGCGGCCATACGATGCACAAGTCTCTGTCAAGCGTACCACTACGATAAAAAGCCGAACGCCACCGTGGTGCTCCCTAGCCATGTGCCAGCTACACGGCCTCTACCAAGCCAGCCATATAGCTTATGGAGGCCCACAAGCCGAAATCTCAAGTCTCAATGTGTGCCTGTAAGTTCTTTTCGCTTTTAAAGGTGAGGCAGTGGTGCGAGAACCGGAAAGGGGGTGCAGAAACTCAATGGGCGGGGGGTACGAATACCAGCGGCCAATCTCAAACGGAGGACAAAAAATCTCAAACACGAGGGGACAGATGTCATCAACCTTATTACTTTTCCTCAAAGAAACTTAAACCGCTCGTTCATTCCATTTGCGATCAATACACAAAACCGATTCAGAGACTTTGCTCCTAACGAACCGAGATCCGGCAGCTCGCAAGCATGGGGCTCATGAGCTACTTCGCCAATTTCTTCTACATCCAGTACTTCACGAGGCCGCCGCTCCCACAGGCGAGCTTCGAAGGCCAGACGGTGATCGTGACGGGAGCGAACATCGGGCTGGGCCTGGAGGCAGCCCGGCACCTGGTGAAGCTGCACGCAGCGAAGGTAATCCTAGCGTGCCGGAGCGTCGAGAAGGGCGCCGCGGCGAAGGCCGACATCGAGGCCAGCACCGGCACCAGCGGCGTCGTCGAGGTGTGGCACCTGGATCTGGCGAGCTACGACAGCGTCAAGGAGTTCGCGGCGCGTGCGGCCGCGCTGCCGCGGCTGGACGTGCTGTTGGAGAACGCGGGCATCGCGACGTCGAAGTTCCGGCTGCAGGAGGACAACGAGGCGACCATCACGACTAACGTGGTGTCGACGATGCTGCTGGGCCTGCTGCTGCTGCCGAAGCTGAAGGAGTCCGCCAAAGTACACAACACCAAGACGCACCTGGTGATTGTGTCGTCGGAGGTGCACTTCCTGACGAAGCTGCCGGAGCGCAACGACGGGCCGTCCATCTTCGCCGCGCTCAACGACCCGCACACTAAGCGCATGCGCACGCGCTACTTTGCCAGCAAGCTGCTGGAAGTGTTTGCGGTGCGGCAGCTGGTGGAGGAGCGCTGCCCGGACGCTGACGCGTACCCCGTCGTCATCAACTTCGTCAATCCGTCCTTCAACCACTCGAGCCTGATGCGCGAGGCCGGCTTCTGGCAGTACGTCCTCAAGTTCCTCGGCGGCGCGTGGTCGCCCGACGTCGGTTCCAGGAGCCTCGTCGCCGCTGCTTGCATCGGGCCTGAGGGCCATGGTCAGTATGTCACGAGTTGCAAGGTTGAGCCACCGGCGCCGTTCGTGTTGACCGACGAGGGGAAGAAGACGCAAGAGCGAGTGTGGAAGGAGTTGAGCGCGAAGCTGGAGAAGATACAGCCTGGGATTCTGAGTAACATTTAGGTCTTTTTGGTTGGTGGCATTGACTGCAAATGACTGAGATAACTAGTGACGAGATTTGCGTTAGTTGTGCCGGATGGTGATTTGCCAACCGCAGAGTCTTGTTAAAACGATATCCATTCCGTAGAGCTTATGGAGAGAACGTCTGCTCCGTGTTTTGCATTAGTACATTCAGCATCTCATATCAAGTACCGCTCGAGCCTTCTCATTCAACGAATATCGAGTATCTTGGAAACAGGAAATGGCATAACTTATGACAATATTCCGAGGTGACATTGTTCGAATCAAGCGGATCAAGTGAAGTGGCTGCGAGAGGACTCTGTATATATCGCCTGCGGCTTTCTTACGAAGAACAGTCCCGAGGCATCAGAGCGATATGAAAGATTTCTGAGAGATGAAGTTGAAAATTGAGACAAGGCTAGCCGTCCGTTACGAATAAATGAAATATGCGAGCATTGACATTAGAACCTGATGTTCCACAAAGGGTCGCCACAACGGGTACTACTCGGTATGCTCACGCACTTAGCTGGCTTAAGCTAGCCGCGGGTGGGATCAAAGCTCTATCCGTGCAGCATCGTCCAGATTGGAGGGAGAAGAGTCAAGAGAACGTAAGGCAATGATAGCATTTTTAGAGAAGGCCGGATGCGTTGGTCGTAGGAATAAGCTGCTTACTTTTTGCCTTGGCTCTGTCATGGCATGACTATGCATAGCTGTAGATGGATCTACAGCCACAAGAGAGTGCGTCTGAGAGCCAAGCCGAAGAGGAGTTTGCCACTTTCTCGTTCTTTTTGAGATCTTTATTTCCGTGAGTTTTGCGCACATGCGAACATTGCTCTCAGAGTTCAAATGATACGGAGTACTTTCAGCAATCGTACCTACTTACCTTATTCAGCCAGTTACTCTTCCGAGACAGCAGACCACGTGAAGGACTTAAGTGTGCCTGAGGTGAGAAAGCGACTCCATTGATCACGACCAGTTTTGGGCTACGACATCGTTCCACAGAGCGTTTCAAATTTGTAGCTCCCTTTCGTAAAGCGTGCAAAGGTGTTTCGAATGGGGTAGGAAGAAGCGCATTGGCGGAAAGAAAATGTCACGGAGATTCGCAGTTGCGCTTCCGGACCGCAGAGGGAAACGGGCGCTGACTGGCTCAGTGTCCGGCGCATCGCCCCGCGGAGCAAACACAGGGACCGAACGCATGTCATTGCTCGAAACGGCTGGGCGCCCCGATGAGGGCCTCATCGTGCGGCTGTCGCCGAGGGTGGCTGGGACAAGGATGAGGCCCAAAGGAGACCGGGGTTGGGTGCGCGATGCAATCTCACGTGGAGCCTCGGGGGGCGCTTGCGAGGCGTAGGTGATAAAAGTGGAGGTTGATGGCGCTGTCGCTCCCGTGTCGAGGCCTGCCGAAACCGTCCAGGAGCACGACAGCGGGCGTTGACTGCTGAGGAGAGGGCTTGCTTTTCTTCTTTGAGCCACGAAGCTAAAAGCCGCACCGTTCGGGCGATCCATCATGTATGCAGTGGACCCAATGGCGGACGACACACGTTATGCAAAGCGCCCTGCTGAGTACTGCTGAGTTGCCGGCTGACTCGTGCCGCCGCTCCCACCTTTCACCCACCCCCCATCGAGATCTTCGCCAAGGGTGGGAGGAAGAATGGTTTTTGGCGAGCACTAGTTCAGTGGATGTCCATGACAGCAGGCTAGCGAAAAGGACCGGCTTTGGGGTGTGCCGCCTGCGCGGTGATTTGGCCAGGTGCGCCATGCCGATCTGCATGAGCCCATGCACCAACGCGTTACACGCCAAACGCCTGTTTTAACGAAGGCAGGCCCCGGTTTACGGCGCAGCCCAGCGGACAGCGGGCAAGACGCACCAGACACCGGGCTGCACAAGCGTCCGTCGTACGAGGGGGGTGAATCCGTGTAGTATGATGGCGCTGACGGTCAAAAAAAAAAGCAGGCAAGTCGCTGCATCGAGGCAGGGCCGGTGTGCGTTGGTCATCTTCATTTCTCAAGCAGACGACTGGAAGAGGGCAAATCCTTCTGGCACGGTCGTGTGGGACGCCACCGGTTCGCGTTCTACGCCAGATGCTAATCGCGGCAATCATTTCCTGGGCATCTGCGTAGGAGAATTAATTATTTTCGATCCGTGGTACTCGCAGATGCTGAATTGACTTTGACTTTGGGCTGCTCGTGAACGAACCACAGATGCAAAGGACGCGGAATATGCTCCGACAGGTAGGATGACGACGGGACGTGGGCCTGTGACAGAAGCAACCCATGGTCGCCATCCGATGGAATTCACTGGTACGGTTACCGAGGCTGGCAGGGGACCTGAAAAGGCACTCAAGAGGCCCCGTTGCGATCCAGCAGAGCATGGCAGGGGTTTTATTTGCGGAGCGCTGAGCCGATATGGTCGCAGATTTGTCTTGAAGAGCTTGCTTGGCACTTGTGAGGTATTTCGAAGCATGATGATGAACGTTTGGTTTCAGCAAAAGGTGGAGTCGAAACTTCATTCACTTTCTCGTCTCACTGCACTCTTCGTGATCTTGGTGTATGTATATTGACGAGCCGCTCGGTAGTCTGTAGCGACCGTTTTGCATGCCCGGACCGCCGGCGGTCAGCCCCCCAATGCTCAGGTACGGCACATTTATTGCCAGCCACAAGCCCTTCCATCAGCTCTGAACACTCGGTCAAAAGTTGAGGCTGCACACCGGCACATTAATTTGCAGGAGATTCGGCGAAACAGACGGATGTCATGGGTTTTGGGAGGTGTTAAGGGCTGGTTGGCATTGAAACTACGGGCCAACTAACGGCATGCAAGTGCGCAACGGCTCGACAGCGGTTCGATGCGCTTCGATGACAGCTGTACCCACGCGTTTCGATACGGAGACAATTAATAGCTTTTGCTGAAGAGCACGGGTGAGAGCTATCGGAAGTAGAGAGGAACGTGCAGACGTACACAGGGTGGTGTGGTATGCAGGCAGCCTGTAGAATAGGTGAGCTTGTGCAGGCGTCCGGTGGAGGGTGCGTGAAGGTGCGAGCGCGAACGGGTTGCGTGCGTGTGTGCAGGTGTGGGTCAGTAACGAGCGGAAGAAGAACAAAAAGTTCCCTAGATTTACGCTCACGTCGCTGGCAAGGAAGACGAAGCGGACGGCGCCACTGGGATCACCTTGGCAATGGGAGATCAGCTTGGCAATTGGACCAACAGCAGCGTCCATGTAGGGTGTGGCTCTGCGTAATTGCCCTCCCCCGGTGCAGCGCCCGGCGCCCGCAGCCCGCAGCCGGAAAGCCCATGGGCAATCAGCCATGGCTCCACCGGCTTAGGCCCAAGCCCAATGGGGCCCCCGTATTCCACGCCAGCCCAGCCCGCCCAAAGGAAGGCATGCGTGCGGGTCTCGAAGAGCAGCCTTCAGCGGAGACGCTGATGTCGCTGCTGCAAACCAACCGTAAAACCCTAACCCGCGCAAGAAAGCTAGGAAGTCCCGCCGCGTGAAAGGGGAGAGGCGAGAGGCTCCCATCACCCATCGCCCATCTTCATCCCATCCCATCTCCATCCCCGTCGTATTTCGCCGTTGTGCTGTTCGTGCTAGCCCACAGTCTCCTTTCCACTCTCTGCTCTTCTTTCATCCTCTGCCCATCACCTCGTCTCTCTATTTTCTGCCTTCTCCCATCCCACTACCGCTTTGCATCCTCCGCCGCCGTCATTTTGGTGGTTCTGCCCCATATCCGGCATCACAGCCCTGCTACTGGCGGTTGCGAACACTACCACTTCCAACTGCCACCCCAGCAAACCTCAAACCCGTCAATAATTCCCGCTCACCACCGGTGATACTTGCGAATTCCTGGTGTCGAGCCAGTGGCATCCGAAATTGCGTGGTGAACCGGAATCTCCGCCTGAGACTTTGACCACGATTTCGGCTGTCGCAAGCTGGGCTTGCCGCTTCACCCACGCATCTCTTACACCTTTCAGCAAGCCAGGCTTCACATGAAATGGCTGCTCATGTTCATACTTCACCGAGTGGTGCTATGCCGCCTCACCATGGCCCTCCTCCCGCACACCAACCCAACGGTCATGTAGTCGCTCAACCGAAGACCCTCACCCAAGCACTGGCTCAAATGAATGAGGGGGCATGGCTGCAGATTGGTAAATACTTGGTGAAATACGGTTGGCAGCAGGAATTGACAATACATTAGGATCGGTGCTGGAACTCCAAGGCGACCTCGACGGCGCAATCCAAGCATACGAACAAGCTATCCGGCACAACTCGTGGTCTGTTCCAGCCATGCAAGCAATCTCCAACATACTCCGCGCCAAGGACCAGTTCGGTGTGGCCATAGACTATCTGCGCACCATCTTGAAACTCGACGCAAACAACGGAGAAGTTTGGGGAAGCCTTGGTAAGTTTTGTTGGTGAAATCACTGTTGAATATCACTCACCGTTGCTCGCAATTAGGCCACTGTTATTTGATGATGGATAACCTGCAAGAGGCCTACTCCGCCTACCAACAGGCTCTCTACCATCTTCAGGATCCAAAGGTACGCACCGTTGAAACGAATTGCAAAAGGTCCCATCAAGCTAATCATTCCGCGATGTAGGAGCCCAAACTATGGTACGGCATAGGTATTCTATACGACCGCTATGGTTCTCTCGACCACGCCGAAGAGGCATTCTCCCAAGTCATGCGCATGGCTCCAGACTTCGAAAAGGCAAATGAGATCTATTTCCGTCTTGGCATAATCTACAAGCAGCAAGGCAAATACAGCAACAGTCTGGAGGTCTGTCGAATCTGTATCGTTGCCCTTTCATGTTCTAACCCGCTAGCAGTGCTTTAAGTACATCGTCTCCGATCCTCCTCGCCCACTGACGGAAGAAGACATTTGGTTCCAGATTGGTCACGTGCACGAGCAACAGAAAGACGTAAATAATTACCGTCTTACTATGGAAGCGAATGTCGACTAATTTGCATCTAGTATGACTCTGCGAAAGCGGCCTACAAACGTGTCCTTGACCGTGATCCAAAGCATGCCAAAGTCCTCCAGCAGCTAGGTTGGCTGCATCATCAACAAAGCACTAGCTTCCAAAGCCAGGAACAAGCCATCGATTATCTGGAGAAGTCGGTTGCCTCTGGTCAGTGCAGAATTCGCTTGAGCGAGTGGTGCGTGATACTAACGATTGCGCAGATCAAAACGACGCACAGAGCTGGTATCTCCTTGGCAGATGTTACATGGCACAACAGAAATATCCAAAAGCGTACGAAGCATACCAGCAAGCCGTTTACCGTGATGGCAGGAATCCGACCTTCTGGTGCTCGATCGGAGTGTTGTATTACCAGATCAATCAGTACCGCGATGCGCTGGACGCTTACTCCCGTGCTATCCGCTTGAATCCAAACATCTCCGAAGTCTGGTACGACCTTGGCACTCTGGTAAGAGGAATTCAAATAAATTTGTTTTGCGTGCCACGAACTGACCATTCTCAGTACGAGTCGTGCAACAATCAAACAGCCGATGCCCTCGATGCATATCAACGGGCCGCTGATCTCGACCCGACCAATGTTCACATCAAAGCTCGTTTGCAGCTCTTACAGAATGGACAACCTACAAGTGGCATGCCAAATCAGAATACCGCACCGTTGCCACAGGATGTCCATCCACAAGCTTATCAGCCGGCTGCTGTCAACGGTCCGCCAGGTCCTCAATGGGGTGCTCCGGCTCCCTCGCAGGCTCCACAGAGCCAGCCTCCTCCAGCTTTGGACTACGGCCGCCGTCTTGCCGACATCCAACAGCATCCGCAGCCAGTGCAGCAGCTGACTCCTTACGATCAGCGCGACGGAGTCCGTCCTCCTATTCCACCGCCACCACCTCGTCCGGCCAGCCCAGGTCGAAACCAAGACTCCATGAGGCATTATCCAGAGCCACCTCGTGCGAACGTCACGCCTCGTCGAGGAATGTCACCGTCTCCAAAGAGCCAGAACGCTGCTCCTCCCTATGGTGCATCTTCAGTACCTCTTCCGCCTCCGCCCCCACTTCCACAATCTCAGTCATCGCAAGTAAACCGAATCACCAACCCGAACTATGGACCGGCAGCAGCAATACCACCACTCCCTCCACCACCTCCACCACGCGATTCCTCACCGCATGGATCCATGAGTGTGCACGCACACATTACGCCGCCACCAGAAGTGAGACCCATACTGGAACAGCGACCATCATCCGCTGGATCAGCACCCTACTCCGCACATTCCACAGGACAGTCAGGCATCGCAACAGGCGCTCCACCACCAGCGAGCGCCCTAGCAGCGGCCGAAGAAGCGGCACGTAACCGGCTCGACGAGCGCACGCCCAGCGGGCCCAAGCGGCTGCGCGACTACGAAGACGAGCTGAAAGCAATGAGCAACGACGAGAAGCGGCAGCGGCTGGACGAGCACGGCGGCCGCCCGGCCTCCGTGCCCGACCGCCACCCTAGCAGCACCACCAGCCCGCCCACCGCCCGCCGCAGCCTCGACCACGACAACGACCACCGCCGAGCCCTCGCCAACTCCGAAAACTACCACCCATCCGAGGCCGCCCACCGCCCGCCACCCGTCGGCCCCGCGCCATCCTCGCTCCCCGCCCTCAACGCCATCACGCCCAACGGCGCGGCGGCGGCCGCCGCAGCAGCCGCCGCGTCGCAGCCCGCGCCGCTGCTGCCCATGGCCGACGCGCCGCTGGTCAAGGGCGAGGATGTGCGCGAGCGCGTGCCGTCGGGCAGCGCGGCGCCGGCCGCGCCCGTCGCCCGCGTCGAGGAGCCGCCGGCGCGCAAGATGGAGGTGGACGAGGACTACGACGACGACGGCGACGTGCCGGACAGGGAGCGGCCCAAGGGCGAGGGCAGTCCTGTTGCCGCGGCGGCGGTGGCGTGAGCGAGTCGTGGTGGGCTGGGCGGCGTGCTGGTGGGTTGCGTGACGCAGGCGGGGTTGGTTGGCGGTCGGTTGCTTTCTGTACTGTTCTTTCCTGTGGTTCTGCTTACGCGTCTTTTGGTGATTTCATGACGTGGCCCTCGGCTGGGAGCTTTGCTTGCTATTTGCGGTGCGGAGGCATGTTGCAGCAGCGGTGCTTACGGATGCAAAACGGAAGAGTGATCTGCTCATTTTCATTGGTTTTTATTCACGCGATTGCGTCTGGTTGGTTGGCCGGGCCTACAAATACGGTGGTGTTGCATTTATTTTCTATTCCATGCTTTTCTTTGCGTAGATTGAAACAATCAAAAGTATAACCTCTTCCTTCCTATGTTCATCAAGTTGTAGGGAGCGAACGTGTTTCATAACAGGAATATCAGCCACTTCAGGTTGGTCCGCTCAAGCGCAGGCAATATCAGCGAAGGGTGAGACCTCCTAGATACTCCTCCTGCTGAACCTACCAGGCTATGCTACGGCTATAAGCCACCACAAAAGAGACTCACGGGCCTCTTGTCGCAGCCGAAGACGAACTGTCTTCAGCCTTCACTCCACGGCCTGGTAGTCCATTCCCAACAATGCTTCTCGTACCTCTATGGAAATTCTATTGGCTGGAGGCTTCTACCTGGTTCATAGATTCTTCTATGACGATCTACCTCTATCTTACATGGTATACTCTCATATCCATGGCACGAGGAAAGCGAGGAGGTCACTTTTGAAGATATGGTCGTAAATTTAGGCTGCTACAAGACTGGATATAAGAAAATTAATCCTGCAGCTATAAAGCGGGTAGAGATGGCTTACAACACTTCTGGGTGGACATCTACTACATAATTGTACAGACCCAGCACCATTTATCGTACAATGCCCTACAAAAAAGGCGGCATCCACCCCTGAAAACGACAGGAGCCGTCGCCTAGCTTTATTAAATACCAAACTTAGACGTATTCTTAATTCATAATTCATTCATTTTTTATTTAAGAATCCTTCTTTTATCGGCACTACGCCCTTATGACAAGACCTGATCATTCAACCAGGCTGAAAATCGGGCCCTTGAAATCTGTGCCACGTGGGCAACAAGTATCGTAAAGCGTCAGCGGCTGGCAGAGCACGACTTTCTTCAACATTTCATCCGCATCGGAATCAGTCGCTTTCATACTCTACGTCTACGTAACTTTATCAGCCATGGCCGATGTACTGGGGACACTAGTGGGTGTGATCTCTTTTGGGATCACGGTGTGCGACGGTTTTTGACAGCCTACTACAATTGGTTTGTTTGATACGTACACTAGTTAGTTAAAAGGCGCGTAGCCGCCTTAGGTAGAAAACTATCGCTTCCTAATATCTCAAACTCCAACTACTACCAGGCCTGGGAAGCGAGAGACGACGACGTTTCATCTGCCTTGAAATCTATGGCACAACTGGGGAAGACCTTTAAGTTGCTCAATAGTAGGCTTAGACATATATTGAATACGCACCCTACATTCAACGACTATGTTGCCGATAGCCTCAGCCTGGTGGAGGACAAGCTCAAGAAATTGGAAGTAATACTGAAAAATTGCAGGATTGAATGCCCGAAAGGGACCAAGGAACGATTGATCGATCTTTCAAAAAGGTCGGCGTATCCATTTCGTAAGAAGACCATCAATCACCTCCAGGCGCTCGTAGGAGACCTTACACTCAACCTTGGTCTTCTGCTTCAAGTCCTACAGCTGTGAGTGTTTCGTATTGTATTAACATACTGTAAAGGCTTGGTGATTGACTGTTCTTTCGCAGAGATATTTCAATGAACCAGGAAATAGTAAAAACAGTCGCAAATACTGGTTCTTCGACAACGAAAGACTTCACTCACATCAAGCGGACAGTATCAGCTATCGAAGATATCATCACTAATGACATCACATCTATCTTGCAAGCAACTAAAGACTTCCGGCAACAATTTGAATTATTACAAAACGCCGTCATGCAAGTCATACCAGAAACATCTGCAGTGACGGAACAGGTACTCAAGAGCGTTGTTGAAACTTCCACAGAAGAGAAGGCAACAGAAAAGAATATGCAGTTGACGCTCAACCCCAGGCCAGCAGTACTTCAACCCGCTGTGGATAGTATGTCTACATTGGACGACAGTATGAGTGTACGCCGAAATTCTCTGCAGAACGACTTCACCGACATTTCAATCTCACCGCGTTGCTTGTGCCGAAAATGGAAATCAAAGACGGTCAAAGAGATAAACGAGGCCCTCTACGAATTTTCAGCGAGACCGTTGCGTTAGGTTCCCATCATGAGTCCTGCCCCTATTATCTAAATACAGAACGGTCTACCCGGATTGGCATTGGCACAAAAATGTTCAAAACTCTTCTTTCGCGGATTGTCGATGGGACCTTCTCAATAACATTTGGTGCCGGGGGTCTCTACATCGGCCCCTCTCTGAGCCTTCGCCATATTTACCGTCCCAAATCACCCGCATTCCAACTTTTGAGTGGCATTGAAGAGCATGCAATTGGAGAGAGACCGTTTGCAATGTCCCCAGAAGACTTAAGGGCCGAGTTCCGGGGGTTGTTTCACAGTCGTGAAGCGTCCCCACTTGATGTCAATGAGAAGGGGCGAACGTTGCTTAATATCAGTAAACAAATCGTATGAGAAATTTTAAGCTGACAGGAATTAGCCATTCTTCCAAGAAGATACTTGGGGCAGCTATCGGGAGGTAGTGGACCTCCTGCCATATACAGGCTTAGTCTCCGATTTAGTGGGTGCAGGCGTGCCTATAAATGAGAAAGATTCAAGGGGCTGGTAAGAAAGAGAGACTCAGTAAGACTTCTTGTTACGGTATTTAATAGTGGCACAGGAACCCGTTCGATTGTATTGCTCTAAGTACTTGGGGTTGCCAACGCGGTGACCCGGAACACCGTAGGAGCGCCATAGGATTTTGTAAGTCTGTGTTAATTAGTAAACCTTGGCTTCGAACATTCGGACTCTGTTTTTAAGACCGGTCCGGAGGGGCTTTTCTGCACGAATCGAGATGTTTTCGAGATTGAAGTTGGTCGACATTTAGACACTTGGATTGAAGGTATGTGTTCATATTTCAATATGTAGCAGTCAATCAGTTACATCCCTGCTATGAAAGCTAACAAAAGGCCTTTCTAAGCGTCGGAGTGTGGCCCTCTGAGCTATGCAATCTTGATGCGATCCGAAAAGGCTGTTCAGGACTTGCTTCTAAGAAATCCCGCATCTGTCATCCAGGAGCGAAATCGGCTTGGACATACGACTCTTCACCTTGCCAGCGGATGGCCAGTTGGCTTGAAGCTGTTACCCGAGGCTGGAGGAGCACAGCTGGTCAACACTCCCGGTAGGTATGGGAGTATACCTCTCATTTATGCCCATTCAAATCGCTGCATCGACTCTATGGCTCTACTTATAGATGCTGGAAGTGCTCTTTCGTCCCCATATGGGGACGAAAGAGTAAGTTCGCCCTTCTATGCTTCAGAGGAGACTCTAGACTTGGCTTTAGGCCAAGATGGCGTAGGATTTGATCTTGTTTCCACAGCAGTGAAGCAACGTCAACTTAAACTGAAAGCAATGGCCCTCCGTAAACTCCCGGTGGGGGCATTCGAAGCACTTGGTGTTCCAAGCGATGGAATACTAGAAGGCCCACCCCTGTATTCGTTGGTCCGAGTTTTGAATGAATACAAGATTGCAATACCCGAGGAGCTGAATCCCCCAGATCCACAAGGGACAGTATATCATTTCTTAGCCTTGGTTTTACACCGGAGAGATAGTTATAGAATATGGCCACAGAAACTTTTTGACACGGGATTTTACTGCATTGATGAACTGAACCGCGAAGGTCTGAGTCCATTGGCAAGCATCTTCCCGCGTAAGCTATCTGGACTTTCATCGGCTCTCGGATATGCAATATGGCTGCTCTCAAAAGGGGCGAATCTCATGAGGCTCATAACGCCTTCAGCAACGGCAGCAACGGCAGCTCACCACCTGGCATTCAATTTCGGTGTATCGATTGGGGGTTACAAGCATGAAATTCGAAGCAAGAGGCCTCGTGTCGATGGATTTCCAGAGCCATCAAGAATGGAAGCGTCATTTTGGAAGTACATGAAAAAATTTGATCCAAATTCGGCACAATTTCTTTACGACTGATGTCTCAAGACTGCACGCGATGAATGCTGTTGTACTTGCTCTTCCGATGGCTGCACACCCTTCACTGTTCTGTCGAAAGGAACGAGACATCGTTTCGATTGTTATTCATATTATGCGGAGCCTGAGCAAATACAGGTATGGTTATTGGAATGGATCGAAAGCATTGGACAAAGTCTACAGTACGCCCAACCGACCTGGACTGGATTACATTCGCCAACCAGGTCTTTCATTTTGCAACCCATCAACGCCTAGGCTTGTCTCACCTATGCTGTGAAGGGAATCCTCGGCATCTTTTCCGCCAGAGACATGAACCCGTCGAAGTGCAATATATCCGGGATGACGAAGCATTCTTGATCGCTAAGCACAGAGAGCTTACCTCACAATTCATGGACGAATACCAACGGCGCAATATTCCCCTTTCGATCTTCATGAAAGGCTACTGGCGGGAAAGAGTGGATGAAGTGCTGTCTAGTGAAGACGTCGTTGCGAAAAAGTTTTCTCAACAAGTTATAGGTGCCGAATTGGGGTCGAAACCTGTTGAAATCTAGAAGTCTTTTGCGTTCTGACTTTGGATTTTCAGCATCTCCATACATTGCAGGACAATTATATATTTCAAAACCATTGACCAATGATGAGGGTGATTTGCGTTGTAGTCGTGAAATCGAAGCTTCCGTTTATCCCCTGAAGCAGGTTCTGCATGTAGAATACGTGATCGGTTTTGAATAGCTTTCTAAGACCTCAAATATAGCTTCGCTGACTCCTTCCAAGTTCGGCCCAAGGCACGATGACGCTCCCTGAGCTTGAGCCCGAATGATCCATAGGAATGAGAGCTATGTCAATCCCACTACCTCAAGCCTCCGAAGTGTTTCATTGGTGGCGTATCAGGGTGTATGCAGAGAGAGATGATCCTCATTACGATGGATTCTTCAAATTTCAATATCACGTTTTATCATATCTCTGTCGCTGAATTGCAGAGAGTGGTGTAGGAATAAGCGGGAATATATTTTCGGGTAGCTTTGTCTACTGTTCATGTCAAAGCTTATATATCACCAGTACAAGCTTTTCGCCTTCTTCTTGGGATGTCTAGAGGAATCCATGTACGAGTAGTGATGGCGATAAAAAGAAACCCGTAGCGATCTAAGCCATGCAGCAGACCCAGAGAACCCGGCGTGGACTCCATAGCCGTTTCTAATACCTTACCAATGAATGAAAGCCGGCTTCCTAGCCGCTAAGGTCCACGATCATCTCCTTGGCCACATCCGGGCCCACGCAAGCAACCAACTCCGCCACAATGCCTTTCATCGAGTCGTGATCCCGGATCGTATTCTCATCCCACACCACTAACATCTGCATTCACACTAGTCAGCATCTCGCCGCACTCGGCCTCAGCCGTCACTCTAGGGGGAGCGCAACTCACCTCGCAGGGCACGACCCTGCCGCCGCGCAGACGCAACCTAACGGCATCGAGATCAACCTGCTCCTCGACGTCGGCGGCGGCCATCATGCCGGGGAAGTCGAGGTCGAAGAGCGACAGGCCGCCGTTGACGGCGTCGGCCGCCTCGGCGGGCGTATCGAAAGCCATCTTGCCTGCGCGCGGTGGATCATCCGGCGGCGCGTCGCTCGTCTCGGCGGGCCCACCGTCGTCGCCACCACCGTCGTCACTCCCATTCGCTGCCTTCGCATCCTGCGACACGCGGACGTACCCCCCACGATCCATCGCCGCTAGCACCCTCGCGTCCAGCGGGTCCCAGGCCAAGCGGTCCAAATCGAGCACGAACTGCGGGGCGTAGTCGATCTTGTAGCGCATCTTCGCGCAGGCGTGGATGTAGTAGCCCATATAGTAAAAGTCGTGGCGGGCCTCAGCGGCGAGGGCGATCTCGCGCAGCGCGGCGAGCTTTCCGAAGGCCCAGCGCTCGACGTCGCGCCGGTACACGAAGTAGACGCCGGATGCGGCGCGCGGCAGCAGGTCCAGCACGCCGAAGGCCACCAGCGCCCCGTCCACCCGGTAGCACTGGTGCCATGAGCCCAGTTGCTGCTCCACGCCGCTGGCGAGCCGCCGCGAGGTCCGCGTCAGCGGCGACGCGCAAAGGAAGCGCCGGAAGCCGCTGCGGGTGGTCTTCGGTGGCGGCTCGTGGTGCACGTGCGTTTGGTAGTCTTCGAACAGGAGGTATTTCTCCTCCGTGAAGTCGTCGGGTTCGAGCGTCACCTCGAAGCGGTGCGCCGGTTTGAGGTCTGGTTTGAGATATGATGTTTCGCTCTCGTGTACGGTCGGGACCAGATTGAACTCTGTTCTCTGGCGAGCCTTTTCGACCTGGTCTAGTCACGCTACTCACTCCTTCGATATGGGGTAGCGTTTCGCCGCCTCCCTTAGGTATTCGTCACCCAGAACATATCTGTTCCATCTGTGCAGCGCTTGGCGTTGATCCTTCCGCGCTTTGAAGTCAGCAGCTGGGAGCCTCGTAAATCGTCAGATGGCTTTTCTGAAGTAAAAAGAGTAAGTCTTACCGAATGGAATAGTGCGGACAGCATGAATGCTTCAAGTCCGGTTTGTACAGCAGAGTACCGGATCTTGCTCGTCCGGTTAGCATACATTTACTTAATCAGCCTCGATATCCCACGCAGGATTCCATACCTACGCCATCCACGATCCACGAGCAGTTGGTAGTGATCCACAGTCAGCCTCTTGGTAGAGACGTAGTATGACGTGCCTGTGGAGTAATTGGTTAGACAGATGCACGAGGACAAAAACGCAACCCACGCCGTGCCTCCAACGAGTGGTCCCAAGGCATTTGGCCCCGTGGGAAATGAGATGAGGGGGAAGATATACGGTCGCTCGACCCATTGCCATGTTGGGATTTCAAGGACTTAATCAGCCACTAATTGAACATCAAATGATGCCTAGCACAGGGTGCAAGCCAGGTCTGCCTAGCTCCCGGTGTATGCAAGGCTGAAGGGACGGCGTGGGATTTTTGATCGTTAGGAAAGGTTGGAGTGACATGCAGGTAGGAAAGTCTCGTGACATGTTACTGAGAAAGGAATACAAGAAAGGAAAGCAGGACTAATGGCAGTGGCAAAGGTCGAGGACGGACGAGGCGAAAGAGACGTCGGGTGGTGGTGCGGACGCACGGGAATTCGGGGTTCTCTGACTTGAGTTGGGATCTTTACAGTA
>Ga0335073_10002149_pt1 | contig 26967 bp, 28 predicted proteins | sample Lox_Sample_22_FD_207093 | JGI IMG/M metagenome (GOLD analysis project Ga0335073, IMG submission 207093) | Soil microbial communities from Loxahatchee National Wildlife Refuge, Florida, United States - Lox_Sample_2.2 | ecosystem: Environmental > Terrestrial > Soil > Wetlands | place: USA...
AACCGACACTATGGAAGAGACAGCATTCTTTCTCAACCTGGTGGTGAAAAGTGACAAGCCAGTTGTACTTGTCGGATCGATGCGACCATCCACCGCCGTGAGCGCTGACGGGCCCCTGAATCTTTACGAAGCCGTTGCCGTCGCTGCCGATCCCAATGCGAGGGGGCGTGGCGTCCTCGTCGTTATGAACGACTGGATTGAAGGCGCGCACTCTCTTACCAAAACCAGCACGACCGCTGTCCAGACGTTCATGTCGCCGTTACGGGGATTGGTCGGCGTGTCGTCCTATGGCAAGAACGACTACTACAACAATCCTGAATGGAAGCACACGACCGGGAGCGAATTCGATGTGACTACCGAAACCAAGCTTCCCCGCGTGGACATCATCTTTGCCTGCGCAGACATGTCGCCGGATCTAATTGACGCAGTCGTGGCGAATGGAGCTGCGGGCATCGTGATTGCCGGTGTGGGCAATGGAAATATGAACAAGGCTTCCCTCCAAGCTGCCGAGAGGGCCGCAAAGAAAGGTGTCGTGGTCGTTAGAAGCAGCCGAGTGCCCACAGGAACTGTCGGGAGAAACGTCGAGGTAAATGACGACCAGCTTGGCTTTGTTGCCTCAGACGAATTGAATCCTCAGAAAGCCAGGATTCTTTTGATGCTGGCGCTGTTGAAGCCACGCACCACCATCGAAATACAACAATTGTTCCTGACCTATTAACTTGCATCGTCTGCGCTTGGATGCTGCAGCGCAGGGGCGGCCAATCATGATCTGGATTGAACTGTGCATCCTCCTCGCCTGTATTCTGGTCGGAGCACGCCTGGGAGGGATTGCTCTGGGCACAGTCGCCGGGCTGGGATTAGTTGTTCTGGTGTTTGTTTTCAAGGAGCCTCCAGGTGGGCCGCCGCAAGTCGTAATTGGCATGATCATTGCGGTGATCACCGCCCTGGCCACAATGCAAGCTGCCGGCGGATTAGATTACATCGTAGGTATTGCCGAAAAGGTGCTGCGCAAGCACCCGCGCTACATCACCTTTGTCGCTCCTGTAGTCACCTATGTTCTGGTTCTCGCGTCCGGCACGACTCACGTCATCTACGCGCTCTTGCCAGTAATAGCCGAGGTGTCCCGCAAGGCGAATGTCCGTCCGGAGCGGCCGATGTCGATCAGTGTGATTGCCGGCTTTCAGGGAGTGGTGGCGTCTCCGATCTCCGCCGCCACAGTGGCAATGATAGGGCTCCTTGCCGATCGGAATGTGTCGCTCCCCAAGTTGATTGCCGTCACAGTTCCAGCAACGTTTATTGCTGTCTTGATTGGCGCGCTGTCCGTGGCATGGCGAGGAAAACAGCTGAGCGACGACCCTGAATATCAACGGCGGCTGGCGACCGGGCAGCTGAAGCCTCCTCAGCCTGCGCCTGTTCTCCAAGGTAGTGAGCTGTTCAATGCCCGCGGTTCAACCATCCTCTTCTTGCTCGCCATCGTCCTGGTCGTGGTGATTGGGATCTTTCCTCAGCTTCGTCCGGCGTATCAGACCGTCACAGACGGCATCGCCGACAGTGACCAGGTCAACATGGGCGCGGTGATCATGATCATCATGATTGCAACCGCCGGGCTTTCGATGGTTGCGTTCAAAGCCTCACCGGATGCCGCGCTAAAAGGAAGTATCATGCGCGGGGGAATTATCGCCGTCATATCGATTGTCGGCGTTTCCTGGTTGGGGTCGTCCTTCTTTGAGGGCAATCGGCCCGCTATTGTGGGCGGCATCTCCGAGCTAATTCGGCATTATCCGTGGATGTTCGCCGCCGGCCTATTTATCCTCTCCAACTTGCTATTCAGCGCGGCAGCAACGGTTGTCATTCTCATGCCGTTGGGATTGGCAATGGGTCTGCAGCCATCGCATCTGATCGCGTTTTATCTGGCCGCGAATAGCGTCTTTTTTCTGCCGACTTACGGAACTCTTCTTGCCGCGGTCTCCTTCGACCAGACTGGGACAACGAGGATCGGCAAGTACTTGTTGAATCATAGCTTCATGTTACCGGGAATGGTCACCGTCGTCAGCGCGATCGTTATCGCTCTCGCGCTCAAGCCTTTAGTTGGCATGTAGAGCCTGCGGATTTTCGGCAATCATTATCGAAGGAAGGACCACCCTTAATGTTTACAGGATTGACCATCACATTCCTGAAGGAATTCGGCACCGGTCTGTGGCTTACCTTTCCGCTCCTGTTTACCTTGGCGGCAGCAATCATCGTGCTGGGCCAGTTCATCGGAAAGAAAGAAGGCTGGTCGCGGATCGACAGCTTCTACTGGTCATTCATCACCGCGACTACCGTCGGGTATGGCGACCTCCGGCCTAGGAGAAATCTGTCGAGAATGGGTGCCATCCTGATCGCCTTCCTAGGATTGCTGTTGAGCGGCATCATCATCGCGATAGCAGTCCGCGCCGGGACCATAGCTTTGGCAGCTCGTATAACCGGATCTTGATTGATGAAGCGCTGCAGGAATGTTTCCGAGCTCTGCTCGGCCTGGACAACTTGCATCGGATCGAGCACGACCTTTTGCCCCTCGGTTTCGATAACTTCAAGCTTAACTGGGCGTGCTCTTTCTGTTTCCACCGTCGATAACGTCCCGGTATTTTTGTTTCATAGCACGGTGAATCGCAATACCTGGTGCCGCTCACTAAGGTCGTGCTGCTCGAACCACGTCTTCTTGACTTCACATGCGGGGTGGTATTGGTCAGTAATTCCCTATAAGAGAACGTATAGACCACGAATCGCACGGCGCTTGGCACGTGCCTCAGCCAGTGATGAGCAAATATCCCAACCAATCGTGGCAGCAGACAACGGTCGCTTCTATGTTCCGGCGATGCCCTTGCTCTGCAGGACACGGACAACTACCCGACGATTCTGCGCCTGACCCTCTGCTGTCTTGTCATTGCCCACTTGGTTGCTCTCGCCCATTGCGCCTGGGGCCAACATTCTGGTCAGCGGAACATGGCCCTGCTGAATCAGGATATTGGTCACATTGGCGGCGCGGTCGTCGCTGAGCTTCTGATTCAGCGAAGCACTGCCGACAGACGAAGCATAGCCTTTCACCTGGATCACGTAGCCGTTGATGGTTTCGGCTTTTTTCGCCAGCTCCAACAATTGGGGAGTGTACTTGGGATCAACTTTGACCTTGCCGTTGCCGAAGTAAACCGTTACCTCGTCCATGATGTTGTAATCATCCAACTGGCCGAAGCGTTTGTTTGCGGCCTCAATGGCGGCTTTGTTGGCGTCAATCTTGTCTTGCGCCTCCTTCATTTGTTGTTGTTGTTCCTGCATTTCCTGTTGTTGCCGCGCCAGCGCCGCCTTCTGCTCCGCCAGTTCTTGTTCGCTCTGCTGTATTTGCTCCTTCGCCGGAGCTAAGCCGGCCTGGATCTTAGCGGCGTCTTCCAGATCGTTGCCTTTGAAAGTAACTGACTCGGCCACCAGTTGATTTTGGGGGTTGTAGGATCCCTCTACCTTGACCTGGAGACCTGGTATGAGCGCGGCCATCGACATGTCCTTGCGTCGCGCCTTGAAGGCGCCCACTACTTGGGCTACTCGCGTGCTGTCAGTTAGGACCACCACCACACTCGACGCATCTGGAGTTTGAATCGTCATGGTATCACCACTTCGTCCAGTTATCAGGCCCTGGGTCTTAGCGGATTGGGCTAGAGCCGTGCCACAAAAGCCCAGAAATGTTGCCAGTGAAATGGTTACGATGAATGTATTTACTCCCAGCCTTGTTTTTTGCATGACTTCTCCTCTTTTTCAGGTAGGTGCGAGTTAGGCCCCGGGCCTGCCGACGACTTGACTCAAAGCAATGCCAGGCGCTGCTTTCTTAGGCTTTTTCTGGGCGACCACGCTTGATTTTGTACGTCCTATCCTGTTTAACGCTCCCTCTTCCTCGGCGCTACTAGGGAAATCCCTAGTCCAGGTCAAGATGAGTACTCAGCCTGGGCTGGTGGGATGCGATTCAACGGCAGCGCCTCCGCGAAAACCTATTGCGCTTTGGCCGAATCGGGTCCTTCTAGTACCTGACTGAGCAAAGGCTAGTTTGCATCCTCGATTTCCAGGACGCTCACGGGCGGCGGTCAATGATCCTCCCGCATGGAACCGAATGAACCTGTTAAAGGTAAGGATCACGATCAGTCGTATCAGAACTCTTGCAATGCCCTACTGGGGAAATCCCTAGGTGCGACACATTCTCCAGACTGCTAGTATTCGATCCGATGCACAGATGATTAGCCTCCGGTTGTTCTCATTCGAGGAGGAACTTCGTGACGGCGAGCGGTAAGCCTCGAAAATTCAGCCCTATCTGGCTGTTCAATTACCAGAAGGATTGGTTGCGTCCGGATGTGATCGCTGGTTTGACAACAGCTGCAGTAGTGATTCCCAAAGCGATGGCGTACGCCACGATCGCCGGCTTGCCGGTGCAGGTGGGGCTGTATACGGCGTTTCTGCCGATGATGATCTACGCTGTCCTGGGCACTTCGCGCGTGCTCAGCGTTAGTACGACGACTACGCTAGCCATTTTGGCTGCTGCGGAGCTCGGTGAGGTGGTTCCGAACGGCGATCCCGCTTCCCTGCTGACCGCTTCTGCCACACTTGCGCTGTTAGTGGGAGCGATGCTCGTCTTGGCTTCGATCCTGCGACTGGGCTTCGTCGCGAATTTCATCTCCGAACCGGTTCTGATCGGCTTCAAAGCCGGCATCGGCCTAGTCATCGTAGTGGACCAGATCCCCAAGATTCTCGGTGTTCATTTCGCCAGGGGTACGTTCGTTCAGAACCTGCTGGCAACCGTCCACGGCATTCCAAAGACGTCGCTGGCAACCCTCGGGGTCGGGATCTCGATGATCGTCTTGTTGGTCGCGATGGAGCGGCTCATTCCCCGCGCTCCAGCTCCGCTACTCGCGGTGGCGGCAGGGATTGCAGGGGCGTTCTTTCTGAACTTGCAGGCCCACGGGGTGGAACTGGTCGGCCACATTCCGCAGGGGTTGCCGTCATTTACGCCGCCGGTCTTATCACTTGCGGCTCAACTCTGGCCGGGCGCTTTGGGAATCGCCCTTATGAGCTTCACCGAGACCATCGCAGCCGGGCGAGCTTTCGCGCGCGGCGATGAGCCTTCGCCGCGAGCTAACCAGGAGTTGCTGGCTACCGGACTCGCGAATGTCGGTGGCGCACTTCTCGGCGCAATGCCCGCAGGAGGCGGTACCACACAGACAGCGGTGAATCGCCTGGCCGGGGCTCGTACACAGATGGCGGAAATCGTGACGGCCGCTATCACGCTCCTGACAATGCTTTTGCTTGCCCCGCTCATTGCCTTGATGCCGCAAGCCACTCTTGCGGCCGTGGTCATCGTTTATTCCATTGGACTGATAAAGCCGAAGGAGTTCCGGGAAATTCTTAGTGTGCGTAGAACAGAATTCACCTGGGCCCTTATTGCGTTCGCCGGCGTGGTGCTTGTAGGGACCCTGAAGGGAATCATCGTTGCCATCATTGTGTCACTGCTCGCACTTGCCTACCAGGCGGCTGATCCGCCGGTGTACGTTCTCGGACGCAAGCCGGGCACGAATGTATTCCGGCCTCGCTCAGAGGAACATCCCGAAGACGAGACGTTTCCCGGTTTATTACTGCTGAGGTTGGAGGGACGCGTGTTCTTCGCCAATGCTGAACACATCGCGCAGAGAATTAAAGTCCTGATCGACGAGGTGCAGCCGAATATTGTTGTCCTTGATCTTACTGGCGTTCCCGATCTCGAGTACACCGCCCTGAAGATGCTGATCCAGGCTGAGAGGAAGCAGCGTGAGCGCGGCGTCTCGCTGTGGATTGTGGGACTGAATCCGGAGGTACTGAAGATGGTCCAGCGCTCGCCGTTGGGTGAAGCTCTTGGGCGCGAGGCGATGCACTTCAACATGGAGACCGCCATCGCGAAGTACAGCAACATAGCAGCAGCGGCGCGATAGCTCAGCTCGACATCATGAACAAACCTGTGCAGAAGGAAGTTACAGGCGGCGTGTTTCCAGTCAGCCAATACCGGCAAGCTAGCTCGTGTGTACGATAGGTCCGGCTAGCAACTCCGAAGGACTGGAATATCGCTGCTGGATTCCAGCCTGGAATGTTCTACCCGGTGAGGCAGGTTCCAAAGCTGTTTCCGCTTGAGAGCCGCCGGGAAGGCGGCGGGAGGGAGAGCGAAGGCCGGCGGCGTAAACCAGATTCGTCCTACCTGTCTCCATTCTTTCCGAACTGCTTCTCCCTAACCCCAGATCTCCAGCTTGCCTAAGCAACCGGATCTCCCCGAACCCTTGTTATTCCATCCTGGAATATCCCCAGGGCGCCGCCCGCCATAGAAACCAAGAGCCATCACCGCCGGCAGACACCCACCAGCCGTCACCTGGTTCTTCCTACCTTCTCTATGCCGGCTATCGTCATCCATGGTCATCATCAGCATCTGCAGGATATCTGCAGAGCCCCCAGCCCACCCATTCCCCCTGTCCGGCTGTCCTGTATACAGCAACTCCCCGATCGATGCAGGCACGCGGCATCGGGACCCGGAGCACAGCATAGGCCGGCGCGTCTTCTCATATAGGCGTGGTCCCGTTCCGGCGAGAGGGCCAGACGCGCGCGGGAAAGTTGCTTCTCCCGTGGAGAGAGACACCTGGTATAAACCGGAAACGCGAGCAATTACGCAACGCTGCTTCGGCTGATACAGGCTGGACAGGGTCAGCGGCATCAGCTCGGTGAAGTCTTCGGCCAGGAAGACCAGGGTGCGCTCGCTGAACTGGTCCTGGATGGAGTAGACCGCGCCGTCGTCGACGAAGCTGACGCCCAGCAGGCGCTGATAGCTGGCGTAGCCCAGCTCGTTGGAGAACAGCAGGGTGAGGTTGAAAGGGGGAAGCGGATCGACGTGCTTTTTCCCGATTTAGGGCTTGACGGGGGAGGCTTATTTCGTATAATGAGTATATGAGTACACACCCAAACAGCTTCTCCGGGTGGGAGGCTGGGGGCGCGGCGGCTTTCTGGCCCGGCCGGCGCCGCCCGGCTGTGTATATACTCACCTGCGGAGTGAAATATCCAGTTCCGGAGGTGAGCCATGAGCCCCAGGGCCAAACGAAACACGGAGGTGAAGCGCTTGAACATGAACGTCCCGCGGGACTTGCATGACGCCTTCAAGGCCGCGACCGCGGCCGAAGGCAAACAGATGACCGATGTTCTCATGGACTTTATCCGTAAATATGTCGAGCAGCGCCGCCCCGAGCCGCGCCGTGGAGGTGTCCGCAAATGAGGAAGAAGACCAAAGCCCAGCAACAACTCCATCTGGTCACTACGGAGGACCGGCCAACCGGCGCTCCGCAAGAACAAGAAGAAGATAGTTGGATTGCCGACGGCATTCGCCGCTATCAACAGGTGCAGCAGGAGTTTGACCAGGAGTTGTTCGGCAACCAGGACTACGAAAAGATGGAGGCCTTGTTGTCCGAGAAACAGCTGCTGCGTGAACGGTTGAACAGCTATGGAGTCCACGTCCGGGTATGAAGAAGGTCGGCGTTTATCTAAGGGTGAGCACGACCGATCAGAACCCCGGAGCCCAGCGCTGCGACCTGCTGCAACTGGTGCAGCAGCGGGGATGGCAAGTGGTCGATGAGTATGTCGACACGATCTCGGGGGTGAAGGCGCGCAGGCCTGGGCTGGACCGGCTGATGAAAGATGCGCGCCGCGGCCGCCTCGACGTGGTCGCGGTCTGGAGTTTCGACCGGATCGGCAGAAGTGTCCGCCACTTTCTGCAGACCGTCGATGAGTTCCACCATCTCAATGTCGAGTTCGTTTCCTTTCGCGAAAACATCGACACCACAGGGCCGACAGGACGCATCGTGATGATCATTTTGAGCGCCGTGGCCGAGCTCGAACGCAACCTGATCGTCGAACGAGTGCGCAGCGGCATGCGGCGCGCTCGCCTGGAAGGCCAGCATATTGGCCGGCCACGGCTCGTCGTCGATCATGATGCAGTACTCCGCGATCGGCAGCGAGGCTTCTCCATTCGACAGATATCAAAACTGCACCGGCTGTCGAGAACCTCGGTGTGCCGCGTTCTGGACAACAGTACTAATAAGGAGGCGCCGCTTGAATGAGGCCATGCTGTTCTGGGTAGCCATCATCGTCTGTGCTGCTGTCGTGCTCTACTTGATCTGGAGCAGGCAACATGAACGCGAGCAGTCGCAGCACCAAAGCGATCATCGGGATCTGGTGCAGGAAGTCCAGCGCGAGGTAGCTCGCCAGCACACCGAGATACTCTGCCGCTGCGCCGAGCTGCAGCGCAAACTGGATGAGGACCGCCGCACTCTGGCTTATGTCGCTCGCCGTCTCTCCTGAGGCCTGTCCCGAAAGGGCGCCTTCCGGCACCCTTCCAGCTTGTTGAATCTACTCACTCAAACACCAGCAAAATCGCAGTCCCGGAAGGTATACCTATAGGGACAAGGGGAGAACACATCCGATGCGACCCACTCCGCTCTCGGTGTTGAATCCAAATGCTTGAGAACCTTGCTATTAGGCCCTAGCACTAGGAGGGGCTCCGCCGGTTCATAGCCCAGCACGACATTCGACTAGAGCTCCTCCGAAGCAGATATGCGCTACATCGTCCGGAGCGGTGACAAGAGCAATCTCCGACACGGTCGCCAATCCGCTAATCCGCTAATCCGGCGCGCGCGGACATGAATATCGACATTCCACAACCCCGGGCGTCCCCTGCTTAACAGAGACGTACCGGACGGCCGCACCATTACTGCCGTCGGTAGTGACACATCCTTTTTCTCAAGTTAGACTTTTTGGCGAGCGCCTGTGCGAAAACCCACGTAAGCGTCATAAGCAGTTTTGATAAGCGGAACCGTAGTAGCTCCAAGTGTAAGAAGCTTAACTGCCCCGTACTCCCAGAGATCCGCGACATTCAAAAGGATGATCAGGAACAGTGCCAACGATGTATAGGCTAGTACCCACCGCAACCCGAGCCACGCGTTGTCAGCCTCGACCGGGAACATCGACATAACTTCTCGCCTGGGTATGTCCGAAGAGACAAAAGCCGCAAAACATGTATTACTCACCCGAAATACTGTTCCGCAACGCTTAACCAAGCCGCGCTCTATCAGATGGTCAAGAGCGGGAGCATTACGTGGATTTGGCACTCCACTACTCGCCAAATGCCAAAGCACCAGCTTCTCGCGTGGTGTACACGTCTTCCACAACAAATGACAATCCTCTCTTGTCCACTCGCCGTCTACAGGGGCACTCATCAATTCCTTGTGGAAAGCATTACACACGGATGCCCAGCGAATGTAGGCGTTCAAGCGATCGCTATTTCTAACAGCCAATGTATCGTAATCCAAATCTTCGAAAAGCCAGTTTAAAGGATCAATAGTAGACACAACAACGATGGTTCTCTCGGGATCGGCAATCGCCTTTTCTAAGATGCGCAGAGTGCGGTCGCAGAGCTGTTGGTCTTGGATACCTTCCTCGACCTCGAGGATTACGAGGAACTTTCTATTATCGAACGCCCAGTCATCGCGGGTTAGCAAATCAACTAGTGAGTAATACTGCACCCGTTTATCGCTTAGAATGTCTAACTTACTGTCTCTTCTAGGATAGGCCAGAACGAGCTTGTCTTCGGCCTCTTTCAACGGAGTGATATCGGGTAGACGAGCCTTGCGTGGCCGCCACCATAAGAATCGCCGGTTTAGCGTCCCCACCAGGATGATCCCCAGAATCACAGAAACGGCATTTAAGATCACAGCCGCAAATCTAATATTGGGAAAGGGCGGCAGTAAGCTGACAATATTCGGATCAGAGCGGGAAGTGGGCCCTACACTCGTCGTCACTGGCGCCATTTCAAGGTATGTTGATGCGGAGGCTTCCGAGGCATCTTTTATGGGCAGGTAGAACGCATGCCAGCTGGAGACAGATAGCATCGAATTGTCGGCCGGCCACAAGCTCATGGCTTCCGGAAGAAAATGGGAAAGCTGGCAATTGACTAATTGTTGGTCGGGCTCGCAACCGCTAGTTTCGTGGAGTTGTTGCCGTGAGTTCCATGCTGAAGGCGTTGCATTGAACCACCATGTCTTATCATATCGATCCAATATCTCTTCTAAGCGATGTGCGGTCAGATTAGTCTCATACCAACCTAGCTTCTGCGCATGTCTTTCATCAAGAGGAGTGTCGTGGAACTGCTCCTGCACTCGCGCTTTTCGAAGCTCCGGGGAATGGCTCAGTTGCAGCTGGGCCCCTTGTCGGTAAGGAACTCGCGCCTCCAGGTAACTCAGTTTGAAGAAGGAAATGGCCGGTATACAACTGAGGAGTACAACAGCGAAGAGCAATTTCAACATCGCAATAGCGGCTGTCAATCGCGGCCACTTGCCCCAGGCACGCGGTGTCCGAAGCGGAGCCCGGGCCATCCCGGCCCATACAAGCATCACAACAGCGATAGGATAGGCAAAAGTCAGTATCCACAGTCGAAGTAGATGCTGACTCTGGATAGTCGCCCCATGTAGCAGCATCATAAGCTGAAATGCACATAGCACCCCTACAATGCTTGGAAGCTTACTCGAGGAGGGCACATACCAAGTGGACTTTTGTCGTGACTGACTGCCGACGATCACGATGTAGACCACTGCTCCAATACCCCCCAAGTAAATGAGGTATATCACCAGCCAAAGCGCACTCCACATCAGCACATGTACGAGAAATCGGTCTCGATCCTCCAGTCGGTGAAATACCACAAGGGTCCATGGGGACCCCTGAATGCGCTGAAAGGGACGAGCATGCATGCGTACAGCCGATGCCCTCAGTGGCTCGCTGGCCGACATGTTTCTGGAGAAAGGCTGCTACTCGCCGGCGCAGTTGCTCGCGTCGATACGAGACTTGCTCGACCGGTCGCCGCGAGACCGCCGTTGCCCCAACCGGAGAAGACTCCGGTGTGCCTTCCGCAAACCTCCACAGGCAAGTACTGGTTGATGTGCAATGAATGCCTGCGCGGTTTTTTGTTTCGCCCGGAGGATTCGGAAGCAGGAAAGCGGAAGTCTACCGGGTGTCCGTTCTGCAAGGCGGAGCTGCCTTATTTTCTGGATCCCATCTTCGCCGGGAGGGTTTCCCGCGTCGCCTGAGCAGCCGCACGGTGATAGCCACAACTCAGCAAGCCTGAAGCGATTCGTTCCCCCAAAGTCTTACAACCACTTCCGACTGGCAGGGGAGCGGCAGCTATCTAGATTCGAGACACGGTGATTGCGACCACTTGGTAATTGTTATGGCGCATCGCGATGGCTAGCATGCTGGCAGCGGGCCGGCCTACAAACCGCAATTCTGTTCAGGGAAAGCGATCCCGACCGGCGCCCAATTTTGCAGCCTGCTAACACGAAGAAAAAGAAGGAGAGCAGTTATGGCAGTCGCAACCTATACCCGAACCGACGAGGAAATTCAGAAAGATGTTCTGGCTGAGCTGAAGTGGGATGCTCAGGTGCAGCCAAACGAGATTGGCGTATCCGTCAAAGATGGCATCGTTACACTCACCGGCTGGGTTGATTCCTACCTGAAGAAGTGGAGCGCGGAAGAGGCAGCCCACAAGGTTGCCGGCGTGAAGGCGGTGGCCAATGACATGGAGGTCAAACTGGCAACCGAACGCACCGACGCCGATATTGCGGCGGCAGCAGTCCGCGCTCTGGAGTGGGACGCATTCGTACCCTCGAGCCAAGTGCACGTCACCGTCTCCAAGGGGTGGGTCACGCTCAAAGGCGAAGTCGAGTGGCAGTACCAGAAGCAGGACGCTGAGCGGGTCGTCCGCAGACTTCTGGGTGTGAAAGGCGTAACGAACCTCATTAGCGTGAAACCCCGAGTCACGCCAACCGACCTGAAGAGGAAGATCGAGGACGCGCTGCTCCGCAATGCCAGGTTTGATGCTAGCCGCATCAGCGTCGAAGTTCAGGGAAGCAAGGCGACCCTGAAGGGCACCGTGCGCTCCTGGGCCGAGCGCGAGGAGGCCGAGCGGGAAGCCTGGTCGGCGCCCGGCATCCTCGAGGTCGACAACCGAATCAACGTCGAGGTCTAACGGAAACATCGCACTGTGCAACAGATGCGCGGGCTGGCTCCCCCCGCGACACAAGGGCCGCTGCCCATTGCCACCCATTTGCCCAGCGGCCCTTGCATCACCATGTTCTGCGCGGCGTCGATTCGAGCGCCAAGAAGGATGAGAACATTGCAATGGATGGCAACTGTACACATCTGAATGAAGTCAGGATCACCAGACCAACCAAACACGTCTGTGAGGACTGCGTGAAGACCGGCGATACATGGGTCCACCTGCGCATGTGTCTGAGCTGCGGCCACGTCGGCTGTTGCGATTCCTCGAAAAACAAGCACGCCACAAAACATTTCTATCGGGTGGGGCATCCACTGATACGATCCATCGAGCCGGGCGAGAGCTGGGTGTGGTGTTACATCGATCAAATCGAAGCCGGCAAGCTGGCGGCGGCATAGGAGGCGCAATGTTATCGGCTACCGCCGTTCGCAGCACTAACCTTCCCTCGGGAGAAGCGGTGCCGGTGCTCGGACAAGGCACCTGGGGCATGGCGGAGGGAAAACATCCGCGAACCGATGAGATCCAGGCGCTGCGCCTCGGTCTTGATTTGGGCATGACGCTGATCGACACCGCGGAAATGTATGCCGGCGGCGGAGCCGAACGACTGGTTGGTGAAGCCATCGCCGAGCGCCGCGAAGAGGTGTTCCTGGTCAGCAAAGTGCTACCGACACACGCTTCGCGCGAGGGGACTATCGCCGCTTGCGAGCGCAGTCTGAAGCGGCTGAGGACTGACAGAATGGATCTATACCTTCTCCATTGGCCCGGCAGTGTGCCGCTACAGGAGACGGTCGAAGGCTTTGACGCGCTGGTGCACGCGGGAAAGATCCGCTACTGGGGCGTGAGCAACTTCGATATTCGCGACATGGCGGAGCTCGATGAAGTAGCCGGCGCGGGGAACGTTGCGACCGACCAGGTGCTCTACAACCTCACACGACGCGGCATTGAATTCGACCTCCTGCCCTGGTGCCGTGAACGCGGCATTCCGATCATGGCCTATTCACCCATTGCGCAAGGCCGCGTGTTAGGCCACCCTGAGGTCCAGCGTATCGCCAAACTCCATAAGGCAACTCCAGCCCAGGTTGCCCTCGCATGGGTACTGCGCCAAAACGATGTCATCGCCATCCCGCGCGCTGGAGTTCCGGAGCATGTGCGTGAAAACCGAGCCGCCCTTGATCTGCGTCTTTCCAAGCAGGATCTCGAGGCACTGGATCGTGCGTTTCCGCCTCCCGCGCGACCGCAATCACTGGAGACACTCTAGCAGTTTGCTGAAAACTCGACGAATTAGATTCCTCGCGAGCTAAAGCTCGCTCGGAATAACGAGAATAAAGAGCTTATTACGGCGCGCCTGAAGGTGCGCCCCTTCAAAGCAACTCAAAACAGAGTTTTCTAGCAACTGCTAGAGCTAAGCACACGATCAACCCCGACAAAAGTATTACATCGTGCTCTATCGGGAGGCGGATCGGTTTGTAAGCCCGATCAGCCATTGCCAGCTCATGCTCACGCACAATTGTTGTGGCTCGCACTCACCCCTTAGCATTCTTACAACGTGAACCATCAGAAAGCCGTTCATGCCAGGTGATACATACACCATCGTGAAGGGTTACAAGGTCTATAAGGGCAATGGCGTTAGCGGAGAACCGATAGCTGAGTTTACCGAACCGCAGCTTTACGATTGGCTGCGATCCAGTGGCCGGTGCGGGGCGGAGGAGGCCGCGAACATCATCGTAAGGGTCGACGTCGCCGGCTCGACGGTTGTGGTTTTGCGCTAGTCCTGGAATTCCTCTCAACCAGCATTTTGCGCACCGCTTGCATGGAGGTACCTCGTGGCAAAAATCATCGGCATTGACCTTGGTACGACCAATTCGGTCGTTGCGATTATTGAGGGCGGCGAGCCCAACGTTATTCCCAACGAAGAAGGCGGCCGCACCACGCCCTCGGTTGTCGCTTTCACAAAGACCGGAGAGCGCCTGGTCGGACAGGTCGCCAAACGCCAGGCCATCACCAACCCGGAGAACACGATCTACTCCGTCAAGCGATTCATGGGGCGGCGTTACGAAGAGGTGCGCGAAGAGTTGAAGATGGTGCCCTACAAGGTGGAAGCAGAAGGCGACCACGTTGTCATCGTCGCGCAGGGGAAAAAGTACACACCCCCGGAAATCTCGGCGATGATCCTCCAGAAGCTGAAGAAGTCGGCGGAGGACTATCTGGGGCAGACGGTTAACGAAGCCGTCATAACGGTTCCGGCTTACTTCAATGACGCTCAGCGGCAGGCAACCAAAGATGCCGGAAAGATTGCCGGCCTCGACGTGAAGCGCATCATCAACGAGCCGACCGCGGCGGCACTTGCGTATGGGCTGGACAAGAAGAAAGACGAGACCATCGCTGTGTATGACTTCGGTGGAGGCACGTTCGACATTTCTATCTTGCGCGTCGGCGAAGGGCTCATTGAGGTCGAGGCCACGAATGGCGATACCCACCTCGGCGGCGACAACATCGATCAGCGGCTGGTCGACTGGCTAATCGACGAGTTCAAGAAGGACGAAGGCCTCGACTTGCGCAGCAAGGGCAATGAGATGGCGCTGCAGCGGCTGCGCGATGCCGCCGAACGGGCCAAGATCGAGCTTTCGACCACCATGGAAACCGAAATCAACCTACCCTTTATCACCGCTGACGCCAGCGGTCCCAAGCATCTGGTGAAGAAGCTGACGCGCGCGAAGCTCGAGTCGATGGTCGAGGACCTCATCCAGCGCTCCGTGCCTCCATGCAAGCAGTGCATGAAGGATGCGGGGGTTGATGCCGGCAAGATCGACGAAGTGGTGCTGGTCGGCGGCCAGACTCGCATGCCCCGCATTCAGCAGCTGGTGAAGGAGCTGTTCGGCAAAGAAGGCCACAAGGGGGTGAACCCGGATGAAGTGGTTGCGGTCGGCGCTGCCATTCAGGGCGGCGTGCTGCAGGGCGAAGTGAAAGACATGCTGCTGCTTGACGTGACGCCGCTGACGCTCTCGATCGAAACCCAGGGTGGCGTGGCTACACCGATGATTCAGCGCAACACCACAATTCCCACACGCAAGACTGAAACCTTCTCCACCGCGGCCGACAACCAGACCTCGGTTGATGTTCACGTCCTGCAAGGCGAGCGGCCAATGGCTCGGGACAACCGCACGCTGGGGAAATTCCAACTGGCCGGTATACCGCCGGCGCCGCGCGGCGTGCCGCAGATCGAGGTAACGTTTGACATCGACGCCAACGGGATTCTGAACGTGACGGCGAAGGACCTGGCCACGGGCAAGGACCAGAGAATTCAAATCACCTCCTCGTCCGGCCTGAGCAAGCAGGATGTGGAGCGGATGGCGAGAGAGGCCGAGGCGCACACTGCGGAAGACAAGGAGAAGCGTGAGGAGATCGAAGCCAGGAACCAGCTCGACGGGCTGGTTTATAACGTCGAGCGAATGCTGCGCGAGAACGGCGACAAGATATCGCCCTCCGAGCGCGGCGAGGTGGAGAACGCCATTGCGGATGCGAAGAGAGCCCTGGAGTCCAACGACATACGACAGATGAACCAGGGGCGCGAGCGCCTAACCCAGGCCTCACACAACCTGGCGGAGCAGATGTACCAGGCCGCACGCCCGCAAGATTCCTCCGGATCCAGGACGGCCTCCTCGTCAGGCGATGGACAGGCAAAGAAGGACGATGTCGTAGACGCGGAGTACGTTGATGTCGACGAAAGGAAGTCAGCCTGACGGAATCAGCCGCTTCCTGTGAGACTTGCCAGGTGTAACTATGACGCTGCTGGACGCAACGTTTTTCTATGGCGTACCGCCCGGTGAAAACGAGGCGCTCGCGCTGGACCAGGTGCGGAGGGTCTACGGTATCCGCAACATCCGTGTGTATGAAGACCGCCATGCGATTGAGGTCGAATACGACGCCTCGCGCCTGGGCGAGCCTGATATTGCGGCCCTGCTCAGGAGCGCCGGATTGGAAATTCGCCAGATAGTCAACGCCGCCGTCTAGCTGATCGACGGCTGGGAAATTGAAAGGCCGAATGACACGTCACACCACGCGACGAAAAACACAGCATCAAGAACCATCGCTGCAGGATCCTTTGTTAAAGGTCGCGCTGGTTTTACTGCTGCTGGTGTCTGTTGCCGGGACGGCGAACGCTCAATACGTGCCGCCACCCCCTCCACCGCCTCCGACGGCCGAGCAGACTGCTCCCCCACCTCCGACACCGGGACCCCTATTCGGCCCAAAACAACTGGACAAACTGGTCGAGAGGATTGCCCTGTATCCAGACCCGCTGCTGGCGCAAATCCTCACCGCTTCTACCTACTGGAACGAGATTCCTGAAGCGGCATCCTGGGCAAACCAGCACAGATATCTCAAAGGAGATGCGCTGGCGCAGGCAATCGAGGCAGACAACCTGCAGTGGGACCCGAGTGTGCTCGCGCTGCTGCCGTTTCCCTCGGTACTGAACATGATGGCAGCGGACATGGCTTGGACGGAACAACTGGGAACTGCCGTGCTGAAGCAGCGACCGGATGTGATGGATGCCGTCCAGCGGATGCGAAGAAAAGCGTACGATTTTGGATATCTCCGCTCGAATCCTTATGACGTCGTGGTGAATACTTCCGGCTCTATAGAAATCCAGCCGGTCAACCCTGCTTATATCTACGTGCCTGTTTATGATCCGGCGATTGTCTTCGCGCCGCCGCCACCGGGATTTGTTATCTCCGGCGCGATCCACTTTGGTCCGGCAATTGTCGTGGGAGCGGCGTTTGCTCCCTGGGGATGGGTGCATCCCGGATTTCTGTGGGGCACGCATGCCATCATCATTGACCGCACGCCATGGAACCGCATCTGGTTCAATCGCGGCGTCTATGTTCACCCCTATGTCAACCCATGGGTTCGGGCCCCTGGGATTCGCGTTGAACGGCATGTCTTCCCTCACCGCTGAGGGTCCTCGCATGGCCCCGTTTTACGCCACCGAGACAGGTGTTCAACCCGAAAAAGTATCACGACCGCACTACAGACCCTGAAAGACAGTTGCTGATGGTTCAATCATGAACTCAAGAAACCACGAACGTCTCTGGGTTAGAAGAACCCGACAGGCCGCGGCACTGCGGACGAATGAAGCGGCATTTCGGATGCTTTCCTCCGCGGGACGCCAGCACGAGTTCTTCCAGCAAATCATTCCCCTGCTTGATTCCCTCCGGTCCTATATCGCGCGGCGGCTGAGGATCGCCTTTTACAGCATGAAGGTCAAGACTCCGCTTTTCACCAGCGGAGACATTTTGGATGCGACGATTCTTAAGGCCTACAGCGAATTCGCGCATAAGCCTAAAGATCTGAATTTGGAGCAGTGGCTGTACCAGATCGCCAATACCATCCTGGAGAAGTGTCTACGGGAACGGCAGGTCGTCGACAAACGTCGTAGAAGCATCGAGGTGCTGAAGCAGACCGAGCTCCGCACGCTCCAGGAAGAGCCGATCACGACGGATGCGGAAGGTGAAATCTATCTCGCCGAAGATCTTGATGATAGTGAATTGCCAGCACGCCAATTCAATGCTCCCGTCGAGACCAGCAATCCGGAAGAAAAGTTGGAGAAAAAGGAAGAGTTGGAGCAACTATTTCGGGCCTTGGCGCGCGTTCCGGTGAAGGAGCGAGTTATCTTCGAGCTTTCCGCTGTCGAAGCATTTACGGACGAAGCAGTGGCCAAAATTGCGAAGGTTGCGCCCAAGGCAGTACCGGGCATTGTTCAGAGAGTACGAACGGAGATACTGCGTCAGCTACAGGCACAGCGCAAGCCACTGGAGGCGGTCAAAGCGCGCGGGGCAGGCAAGAAATCCGCCTAGTTCCCGTCAAAAACGGCCCTGGTTAGTTGCCGGTGATGTAGCGATGCACAAAGGTTATGGCCATCGCTCCTTCTCCCACAGCGGAAGCGCATCGCTTCACCGACCCGTGTCGCACATCCCCAGCGGCGAAGACGCCGGGAACGTTGGTCTCCAGGTAATAGGGATCACGGTCCAGCGTCCAATTGGTGGGAGGGTGCCCGTTCTTCAGCAAATCCGGACCGGTGACGAGATAGCCGCCCTCATCACGCACCACGCCGACTGCTTCGGCCCAATCAGTGTGCGGCACTCCGCCCAGACAGAGAAAGAGCCACCATGTTTTTGCTTCGCACTCCTGCCCGGTCCGATTGTTTCGCAGGGTAATCGCACGCAGGATGCTATCGCCGTGCAAAGCGACGACCTCGGTGCATAGCAACACTTCAATGTTTGGGGTTGCTCCAATCCGATCAATCAAATACTTAGACACCGTGTGTTTCAGCGAGTCGTCCCGGACCACCATGCTGACCTTGGAAGCGAAGCTTGCTAGATGCACCGCAGCCTGTGCCGCGGAGTTGCCGCCTCCGACCATAAACACGTGCTCGTGCCCGCAGAGTTCAGCCTCACTGGCGCCCGCGCCGTAGTACACACCGGCGCCATAAAACTTCTCTTCATTGGGAAGGTTCAAGCGGCGATACTGCACGCCCGTGGCGCAGATGGATGCGCGCGAAATGATCTTGGTTCCATCCTCGAGATAAACGATGCCTTTGCCAGGAAGGAATTCGCCGCGCACACCTTCGCGGTTCAGCAGGAGCTCCGCCCCGAATCGCAGGGCCTGCTCACGAGCGCGTTCGGCTAGCTCTCTGCCGCTGACGCCCTGAGGGAAGCCGAGATAGTTCTCGATTTTCGGGCTGCTGCCGGCCTGGCCTCCGAGAGCGTAGCGCTCGACAAGGACTGTCTTCAGGCCTTCGGAGGCGGCGTACACGGCGGCGCTGAGCCCCGCCGGACCGGCGCCATAGATGCTGACGTCATACTCCGCACGGGAAGGATTGTGAAACCAGCCCAGCTTTTGCGTGATTTGACGGATCGTGGGACATTCCAGGCGAGTACCGTCGCCAAACACACAAATCGGTAGGCGGCTATCGTGCAGACCGTCGACCTGCGCCAATGATCGGGCCTGCTCGTCGGTCTTCAACTCGATCCACTCGAAAGGCACGTCGCTGCGCGTCAGAAAATCGCGGACAGCAAATGCCTGAGCGGAGCCTCGGGTCCCATAAACCTGAATACTCGATTCACTCATGCTGGTCCTCGTATCAAGTTACGGCCCGGACACCGACTTCGTCCAGGTGCTGCAGCAGATCCAGGGGGTCCTGGTAAACGCGATATGCCCCGGCGCGTTCGAGTTCATCCTGGCCGTAGCCTCCCGAGAGCAGGCCGATGCCGAGGGCACCGGCGCGTTGGGCGGCGAGCAGGTCCCAAACACTGTCTCCTACGATGATCGAGTCACGAACATCTACCCCAAGGCGCGCCGCCGAGGCGAGAAACAAGTCCGGATCCGGTTTGGCGTGCTGCACTTCGTCCCGAGTAATGATAGGCACATCATCGGGATTAATATCAAGCAGGCGCAGGGTCTTGTGCGCGTATTCTCCCCTGCCGCTGGTCGCGATCGCCCACGGCACCGCGGCGCGCGTCAGTACGTCCAGCAATTGTGTTGCTGCCGGTAGCGGGCGCAATTGTGACAATTGCCGGGCAAATGACTCGGCATGCGGCTTCTGAAGCTGCACGGTTTGTTGCGATGTTACAGCGCGGCCGGTTTCCCTCAGCAGCGCAGCCGTCAATAGGCCGCCGCTCATTCCGATCCGCCGGTGTATGCGCCAAACCGATAGCTGGATGCCGCAACTTTCCAGGGATTCCCGCCAAGCCAAAACGTGCTGATAGACGCTGTCCACAAGGGTGCCGTCCACGTCGAACAGAAACGCCAGAGTGCGGGACGAAGTCTTCATTGCTCGAACATGTTGCTGCCGCCCTTTCACCGCAAAGCCAAGCCGCCAACAAAAGTAGCGGCCCTGAGGTACCGTCAACCACGGCGCGGTATTCAGGGCCACCAACATCTCAGGATCTGCAGATTACGCAGCCTTTTCTTGCGAAGTTCCTGTGCCAGTCGCGGGTTTTTGTTGTCCGGACTGTTCCGACGAGGCGCTGGTCTGGATAGGAATCTGCCGCTGGTTTTTTTGCTGTTCGGCAACCGGAATCGTGATCCGCAACAGTCCGTTCTGAAACTCGGCTCGCGCTTTCTCCGGGTCGGCACCATCCGGCAAGGCGACGGCGCGATAGAATCGGCCATATCTGCGCTCTGTCACGTGGACGCCGCGTTCCTCCCTTTCCTGTTCGACTTTGCGTTCGCCTTGAATGGTTAGCATGTCATCGTTCACCTCGACGGTTACGTCCTTGTCGCTCAAGCCGGGCAACTCGGCGGAGACGACCAGGTTGCCATCCCGGTATGACACTTCAACCGGCGGTGTCCAGGTAGTGGTGGCCAGTTCGCCCGAATCAACACCCGGCGGAACGCTGCGGCTCATTTCCCTTTGCATTCTGCGGAGCAGCGAAAATGGGTTATCGTCGAAGAATCCAAATGGATCCAACAATAAAGAAGGAACCAGAGGCAGAGCACTGCGCCGGGCCAGTTCGCCTCTCTGCCCTTTTTGCTCTCCGGTTCCTTGGTTTGAGCGTTGAATCGCGTTTTGCGCTGACATTAGTAGCTCCTTCCGGGTGATTGTTAAGGGTTGATGACAAAGCGGCCGAGTCGTGCTCGGCGGCTGCCGATGCGCAAACGGACGCACGCCGCCGAAAAGCCTTTCACCGGCTTTTTCACGGCCTGGTTCCGATCTTATGTGGGCTTGCGGCCGGCAACAATTCGTCCTGCGGAGGAGCCGGCAATCGGAGCCTAAGGGCAATTAAGAATGAGACGTAGGTTCGACAGCGAAGTATGACTTCTGTCGTATAGTCTTGGCCAGGAGTTGTGGCAGTTGCCGAAACTCTGGTCTTCTTCAGGGGTTCAGAGTTTTAGGGTGTGTCTGCCACGTGTAGCGAAAGTGACACCCTCCCCGTCCCGGTACAAGGTATGATTATCAACTTTTCATGGGGTTATCGCCTTTCAGCGGAGGAGTAGACGTGTCGTCTCCAGTTGCGAGACCTTTGAAATTCGCTTTGTTGCTAGACGGGGCTGGAATTGACAGGAAGGCCTCCTGGTACAGCAAGGACCAGGTGATTTTCTCGAAAGGCGACCGCAGCGATGCGCTGTTCTACATCGAGAGCGGTAGCGTAAAACTCGCCGCCAATTCTCATCAAGGAAAAGAGGCCATCATTGGCCTCTTGGATGGCGGCGATTTTTTCGGCGAAGGTTGCATTGCCGCCGCTCTGCCCGTGCGTGCGTATACGGTCATTGCGCTCACGGATACGTGTATCCACAAGATTCCCCGCACCGCCATCTTGCATGTGTTGCGCTCGGAAGGAGAGTTCTCCTTCATGTTTATCAGCTATCTGCTGGAAGGCATGGCGCGGGTGCAGGCCGACCTCGCGAGTAACCTGGTTAACTCCAGCGAGCAACGCCTGGCGAGGCTGCTCATATCGCTCTCAACTTTCCGCGGCCGGAGTAATCTCGAGTTCCCCGTGAGCCAGCAAACGCTAGCCGAAATGATCGGCACGACGCGGCAAAGAGTCAACCTCCTCATGGGCCGCTTCCGACGGCTGGGATTTATCGAGGATGCTGCCGGGATGAGGGTCCACCGCTCTATGCGGAAGATCGCCCCTGAGGATTAGGGCAGCGATGCATCGCGCGGTTACCGGGTTGCCCGGCGGATGCACGAAATATCATGACCACTCCAGAAGATCGCGCTCGGCATCGACACGACAAGTTGCGCGAACTCTCCGATTTCAATTGAGGTGTCTCGTTTTTGACTGCCACCACCAGACACCGCGGTTGACAATACTGGTGGTGGGTATCGCGGAGTGATACAGCGATGGCAAAAACGGTGGCAACGGTTCAGCCTAAGGCAAAGGGCGGCGCGGCTGGCGCGGCTTTCGACCCTGCAGTCATTCACCACAACATAAAGAACGGGAACAACAGCGCTGATAATCGAGCGCGCCGATCACGCTCGAAATCAGGAGCTGCGTTGCCTGACATTCAGGAGCCTCCGCTCCTGCCGGAAACAGACAAAACCAACTCCTTCACTGTGCTGATTGCCGACGATCATGCGATTGTCAGAGAAGGTTTGATATCGCTGGTTGGCCGTCAACCCGACATGCGCGTCATTGCCGAGGCGAGCAACGGCCGCGAAGCTGCGGAAAAGTACTTCGCCCTGCAGCCGGACGTTGCGCTGCTTGACCTGCGAATGCCGGTGATGGATGGCGTTGAGGCCGTTGCAGCGATCTGCGACAAGATGCCCGGGGCAAGGCTCATCATCCTCACCAGCTACCAGACGGAGGAGGATGTCTACCGCGCTCTGCGCGTCGGAGCTCAAGCCTACATATTCAAAGACTCTTCGGCTGATGAACTCGTACGCTGTATCCGCGCGGTGGCCGGCGGTCAAAGCTGGATTCCGCCCGGAGTGGGCGTCCAATTGGCGAAGCGCGTCGCCGATCGGGATCTGACGCCGCGAGAGATGGATGTTCTGCGTGTTCTCGCCATGGGCAAGAGTAATAAAGAGATAGGCGTGGCCTTCGATATCAGTGAAGCCACGGTGAAGGTGCATGTGACACACATTCTGGAGAAGCTGAAGGTCACCGGACGCACTGAAGCCATGAACGTGGCCATCAAGCGAGGATTAATTCGTGTGGACACTCTATCGGCTGCGTAAAACCCCGCCCGGAATAAAGTCATCAGTGGCTGTATCGGCCTCATCCTCTTCGGCCCATAAGGCGCAGCAAACAGGGAGTGCAGATGAGAACACGTACTCGTTCCGGAACGAAGCCGCGTGCAAGCGCCACCTGTTGCACAAACGTGGGGAATTTTCCCATCGATCGTATGTTTTCCAGGAAATCATTCATAGCGGTCGTCCTGGAAAAGATGCCCCACGGAATTATCGTCTGCGCTGCCGATGGGCACATCATCTACACGAATTCCGCCGCCAGGCAGCTGCTCCAACTGGATGGAATCGCCGCGCCATGGTCCATTGCACGCTGCTTCCCGGCTGAGACCTGCGATAGCGAGGACCGGCAGACATCCCTGAGCGCTCCTTTGCTGAAGGCTATACGCGGCGAAACGATTTGCCAAGAGTGCACACTCATTCGCGGCGCTGAGACTTCGTCCTATATTCTGTGTAGCGCGCTGCCGATCAGTTGCGACTCGCAAACCGTCGGATGCTTCGGCATGCTGACTGACATAGCCGCGCAAAAAGACAAGGAATGGTTGTTGCGGCAGCAGGCGGTGCGCACCGAGCGCTGTCGCATTGCCGCCGAGATTCACGACACGGTATCACAGGGACTTACCGCCCTTCTCTTCCAACTGCATGCCGTCGAGGCGGAAATTGCCAGCGATCCGGCCGAGGCTGCGGTTCGGCTGCGCAAGGCGCAGGAGCTTGCCCGCACCAGCTCGCGGGACGCACGCCGTTGCATGTGGACGTTATCTCAGGAAGCCCCGCCCGCCAGTGACCTGGCAAGCAGCTTGTCAACCTGTGCCAGACGCCTGTTCGATGGAACTCCGGTAAAGCTGGAGCTTGCGCTGCAGAAGGCGCTTGGCCGCCTCTCAGCTGAGATGCATCATGCCCTGCTGAACGTCGGTAAAGAGGCGCTGACAAATGCGCTGAGACACGCGCAAGCCAGCACGGTCCGTGTGGAGTTGCGGTGCCTTCATGACCAGATCCGGTTGTCCGTGGATGACGACGGTCGGGGCTTCGTGCCAGGGTGCGTACGGAGCCTCGAGCATGGATTTGGGCTCGTGGGGATGAAGACACGCCTGAACGACTTCGGCGGCTCGGTCGCCGTGGAGACCAGGCGGGGGATGGGGACGCGAGTTACCGCGTACCTGCCTTTGACTCCGAGCGTGCTGCAAGCGACGGCGTAAGTCAGCTTTCCTGATTGCGTGCTACCAACACTCGAGCCGGGCGCAGCAGACGATCTCCCAACATATATCCACCCTGCACTTCCTGCACAATGCGATTGTTGGCGTTGCCCGAAGTCTCTACCAGCCCCACCGCCTCGTGTAGTTGCGGGTCGAACGGCTCGCCCGCCGTTGGGATCCGTCGCAATCCCAGCTTCTTCAGCTCGTCATCCAGTTGCTGGCGGATCAAATCAAGTCCACGGCGGAATTCCTCGAGGTCGTGCGCCGGACTCTCTAGCGCCCTCTCGAGGCTGTCCACCGTGGGCAGCAGCGACCTCAAGGCGTCGCTCAACGCGAAGACCCTGAATGCCTGCTGCTCGCGTTCCATGCGCTTGCGAATGTTTTCAAACTCCGCCTGGTTCCGAGCCACACGCTCAAGGAGCGCATCGCGTTCCGATCTCAGATCCTCTAGTTCGCTCTGCGAGCTATCGTCCTGTGCGCGCGCCGCTGTATTCGACCTTTGCTCGCGGCTCGGAGCCGCGCGATCATTCGGCTGCGGCAATTCGTGGTCGATGTCCAGATATTCAGGCTGCTCTTGCGTTACTGCTCTGGCTCGGTTCATGGTGGCCCTTGATGCTCCGCTTCGACTCAGGCTGCCTGTCGAATGTCGGCCGGCAGGTGAAGGCTATGTAGCGCGATCGCGAACATCACGTAGGACCAGCCGCGCAGGATCAGCGATATCCCCACTGCCAGCCCCAGGAACCACACTCCAGACCACGGCCACTCTGCCCAAAGCAGGATCCCAAGTGCGAGCGTGATGGCGCCGTCAAACGCTGCCCAGCCCCAGTTAGGGAACTGCAACTGAATGGCGGCGACCAGGCGGAAAATCCCAATCACCGTAAAAAACGCTGCAAACAGCAGCGTCCAGGCAAGAGCCCCGGCAACAGGGTGAGTCACGACCAGGAAGCCAACCAGCAGGCCGATAACGCTGCCTAGGAGATGAAGGAAAAAGCCTCCCGACTTGCGCTCGCGGAATGCCTGTATGGCTTCGAAGACGCCGCTCACCACCAGCAACCATCCCAACACCAGAACCGTGCCCAGCGTGGCGGCGGGCATGATGACGAATGCGATTGTTCCAAGCCCTATCATCAGGATACCCAGCACAAGTAACCATCCCCATCGGCGGCGAACACTATCAGGATCGAGCAAGAATGAAGTTGTCGGCATATCCTTCCCTCGCATCAAGTATTTGCAATCGACGACGTTGACTCGTCTTAGCCGCATCTTAGTCATGCGGCCACGGCGGAAACAATTCCTCTGAAGCAGAACTCAAAATACGGAATACACGCATAGCAAGGAATCACTCGTCCGGCAGAGCGGCATCTACCACCTAAGGATTAGCGACGTAGCCGAGTGACGCGGCTTAGAATTCCTATGTTGTTGAGGCGACCTTTATGATCGTGCGAACCTGCAAGGTATGCGGACGCAAGAACCGTATCCCCGCGAAGCATCTTTCGGACCCTGGCCGGTGCGGCGCGTGCAAGTCCCCGCTGCCGCCCGTTGACGAGCCGCTCGAGGCCGACCCTGAAATGTTCGACGAAGTGATTCGCGACGCCCGCGTTCCGGTGCTTGTTGATTTCTGGGCTGCGTGGTGCGGGCCGTGCCGCATCGCGGCTCCCGAGGTCGCGCGTACAGCGGCCGACATGGCGGGCCGGGCCATCGTGTTGAAGGTCGATACGGAGCGCTATCCGCAACTGGCAGGCCGCTACAATGTGCGCGGCATTCCCAATTTCGCTGTTTTCTTTGCAGGCCGGCTGGTGAAGCAGCAGGCCGGCGTCGTGGATCATCAGCAAATGGAAACCTGGTTGGCGTCTGCTGGGCCGGCGACCGTCGCTTAGGCCGAAAACGCTCTTCTATTCTCCTCCGCGATTCTTTGCGTAAAGCTGAAGTCGTAAGAATATGCCCTCCTCACGCCGAATTGTGGCCGGCTTGCGCTGCCAATACCTTTTGTTCAGGGGACTGCCACAGTTTCCTCTTACAAAGGAGTAGCCGATGAAGACCTTACAGTTAGCTTTTCTGGTGTTGGCGCTCTCGCTTTCGACGGTTGCATTCGCCCAGAACAACAGCGGTTCCAGAAGCGACCAGGGCCAGCAGCAGGCTCAGACAAGTAACAGCCAGTCTAGCCAGACCTCAGCCGGAAATCAGCAAATGTCCGGTACGGTCAGCAAGAACGGCAAGAACTTCACCAACAGTGCTGATAACAAGACCTACAGTGTAAGCAACTCCGATGCCCTCACCGGGCACGAGGGACAGCCGGTTGGCCTTATCGTGCATGTCGACCCAGACAATAACGTGATTCACATCATTCAGGTGGAAGCAATGCCACAGCAGTAACTTCGCCTGCAACTACGGATCGCCTGAAAAGGATTCTACGGGCGCGGCCCTCTCGCGACGCTCACAGCAAGTGGGTTGGCCTTTTCCGGTGGACCGCTGCATCGCATTGAGGTGGATGGCGGATTGTGGCAAGAGGGGTCACAATGCCGCCTACATCGCTACCGGGCTGAAGGAATTCTCTCGTGCATAATCCAACGGACATTCTGGTGCTTTTGCTGGGGACTTGGTGCGGGTGCGTGGGATTCGCATCTGTTGCTTCAACCGAGGACGAAAGTTCCCCCACGGCTGCCCCGAAGCAGGAGCCTGAGAAGGGCAGGCCCGGAAGTAATCAGCAACCAGCGGCTCCCGATCTGGAGCGAGAGCGAAGAGAGGCGGAACGGCAAGCCAGGGAAATTCTTGATCAGGAAGCTATCTCTGCCATCCAGGAAACCAGGACAGCTGTCGAAGCTATCGCTGGCAACAACATTGAGGAGGCAATGCAGGCGATCGAGCGCGCTACGGGCAGGGTCGATATCCTACTGGCGAGCAAGCCGGCGGCGGCTCTGGTTCCGGTCGATTTGGAAGCCAAGGTGATCGATACCGCC